>OCZT010001995.1_pt1 | contig 21159 bp, 25 predicted proteins | sample 1539031 | NCBI WGS metagenome assembly OCZT01 (sample SAMEA3539308, study PRJEB22396) | soil metagenome | biome: tundra; feature: field; material: soil | place: USA | collected 2010-05 | depth 0.15 m | reverse complement strand
TCATTTATTTATCTACGCTTCGATACCAAATATTGCCATAAACAACAAAAATAAAGCTACAGATATAGCTGCATATATAAAAAAACTTAATGTATCCATTTCTGATTTAGAAAATGGATTATTTCTTACTGGAAAACTCATTTATTTCTTTTTTTTGTTAATATTTATCCAATTCAAAGGAATATTTCAATTAATAAAATTAATAAAGCGCTTGCAATAAGAGATAAAATAAATAAGACAATGGATTCTATTTTAGAAAATTGTTTTTTCATTTATTTATCTACGCTTCGATACCAAATATTGCCATAAACAACAAAAATAAAGCTACAGATATAGCTGCATATATAAAAAAACTTAATGTATCCATTTCTGATTTAGAAAATGGATTATTTCTTACTGGAAAACTCATTTATTTCTTTTTTTTGTTAATATTTATCCAATATTGGTATGATATCCGCTTCCATCTGGAACAGGATGCGCCGAAGCTGAATCTTTTGGTTTTTTTGATAATCCTCCTTCAGATTTTAAGATAAAAGGGGTAAGATGTTGAAAATTGCTCATAATTTCTTTGATTTGGGTTTATATTTATTTTTAACAACCTGCCATATAGCAAGAATATTTACATTATATTCTGCTGAGAGCATCCTTAAATTATAATGGACAGGCACATATTTATCAAATATTTCTTCAACTTGTTTTTCGTTCAATAATCTTGGTTTTATATAGGTTGCAATTCGATTTTCGCTATTTGTTACCCAAATCAAATTATATGCTTTAACATTTTGAATATTGCCATCAAGCACAGCAACTTGCGTTTTTAAAGGTGTTTGTCCTTTTACGAATGCTTCGGCAACAAGTTTTCTCACACTCCTAACATAAGCTTTATCATCCATTGGCGAAAAAAGTGTGATATATTGGTGTTTTTCTTGTGTTTTGGCCACTTTAATAAGTTTTCCTTCCTCGTATATCAAGAATGATTTAAAGTTGCCGAGGTTGGAGATTTGGTAGAAAGGAAATTCTGGAATTTGTTTCCAGAGTTCAATAGGTTTTTTTGGTTTTGGTTTCATTGTTTGGTTATTTGGTTTTATAATAAGGTATTGGTGTGAATTTGTTATAAATATTAATATCTAATAAGTTTAATTTCTTCTTTCATCTTTGGTTTTGTTTTTAAATTATGTTCTATAAATATAGAACTTTTTTCTTATAAATAAAAGGAAATTATTTTTTTGGTAATTATTTTTATTTATTTTTTATTTTCATCTGATATTGGCCATAAAAATGTTATAAAAAAGGTGCAATGAAATGGTTAAATAGTTTATTTTATTGAATTGTTACTATCTGATGTTTGATGTTATATTAGGATTTTGTTTGCAATTTGCGAAATGCGAAATAAAAATAAAATTCTATTTACAAAAACAGAGAAGTTACGAGCTAAGTATTTAACGAAGTAACTATTTAGTAACTTTCTTGTATATCTTAACGGCAACAATAGAAAAAGGCAAATGAAATTAGAAAAAAAGTTTTTGGTTTATTCGGATTATGACTTGCAGATTCAAAAGAAGGATTTGTTTCAGATTTTGGAGGAAAGCGATAGTGAGGTTTGGGATGATATCTCAGATTATTCAAGAATGATATTGGATACAGCTGAAATGGCAGGAATTGAGGAAATGAAGAGCTACATCAGGGCTCGTTTCACTGATGAGGTATTTCCTCCAACACAGCTTTGGGCGTCTGGAACGACGTTTTTTGGAAAGAATTTGGTTGTATATAATGAACCAGCGTTTGATTTTGGGGCTACATATAATATTGGAGATAGATTTTCTTATAAAAATGATGACGGAATTGATTGGATTTATTCCACGATAAGCGGATCAACCAGCGGAATTTCTCCTTCTTATTCAAGCACAACTGTAGGTTTAACTTCTCAGACATATTCGTATGTGACTGAGAATAATATGTTTTATAATGCAAATTTGCCTTGTTCTGAATATTCGAAGGACAATAATTACTCTCAAGGTAATTTGGTTTGGTATCAGGATAATATATATCAAGCAAAACAGAATATTAATGGTCAGAGCCCAGCACAAAGCCAGAATATGGAGCTTAGATATGGGATCCCTGCTTCACAGAGTTATAGTGGGGTTTGGAATTACTCTATTGGATTAATAAATAATCCTTTGCCAAATGTAAATACAAATTTTTGGAATCTTTATAATGGACCTGTGAGCACATGGTTCACAGGAACCACATATTATTTCACTGGACAAACTCCAGATAATACAACTTATTGGGATAAATCAGACAATAGAAATCCACAAATTCGTATGATGTTGGTGGATATTATACTTTATCACTTAAATTCTCGTTTGAATCCGCGCAATATTGCGGAAAAATTTGCAATTAGATATGACGGTAATCACGCTTTTCAAACTGGTGGGGCTATTGGTTGGTTAAAGAAAGTTATGAATGGTCAGGTTAATTTAAATTGCCCAGAAATAAGCAATAACATAGAAGGAAATTCAATAATTTGGGGAAGTTATCCCAAAACAAATAATTATTTTTGATAGATGAAAAAAGAAAATAAATCTTCCTATACAAAATTGAGCGAAAAGTTTTCGGCGGTTTCAACTGAATTGGAGAGAGTAAAAAATGCTGTTCCAGTTCAAATTCCTTCGGAGCCCAAATCAAAGAAAAAGAAATCTTCATTGGTTTCTGATAATATTCCTTATGTTCAAACACTTTGGCGTACAACTCAAGATATTTCAACATTTAGAAATGCGCTTTTAAGAGCAGAAAATATTCAAGCACCCAATAGAACAGAATTATATCGTTTATATAAAGATATTGTTTTGGATGCACATTTATCTTCGACAATACAAAACAGAAAGGCTTCTATTTTAAGTTCAGATTTTATTATTTCAAGAAATGGACAAGAAGATGAAGAGTTAACAAAAGTTTTATTGGATATACCCTGGTTATATGATTTTATAAATTTATCCTTGGATGCAAAATATTATGGATTTTCATTAATTGAATTTAATGAAAATTTTGATTCAGTTTCTTTAATTCCGAGACAGAATGTGAAACCTGAGTTTGGTATTTTTACAATGAATTTGGGAGATATAACAGGGCCTTCTTTTTTGGATGCGCCTTTTAATGATTGGTGTATAGGAGTTGGGTCAAAAACAGATCTTGGAATTTTAATTCAAGCTTCACCATTAGTTTTATGGAAGAAGAATGCGATTATTGCCTACTCAGAATTTTGCGAAATTTTTGGGCTTCCTCTACGTGTATTAAAATTGGATAATATAAATGATCTATCAACAAAACAAGCGGCTGAGGGGTTTATGCGTAACATGGGACAAAGTGCATATGCGATCATCGGAACCAGTGATTCAATTGAATTTGCAAAAGCGGCAGATGCTGGCGGAAGCGAACAAATGTTTAATGGGTTAATTAACACAATGAATTCTGAAATTAGCAAGTTGGTATTGGGCGGAACTGGATTAATGGAAGCAAAATCTTTTGTTGGTTCTGCTGATATTCACCAAGAGAATTTTTTAACAATATGTGGACAAGATCGATTGGAAATATTAAAGGTTTTAAATAAACAATTACTTCCTTTATTGGTAAGACACGGATTTAAATTTGATGGTTGCAAAATAAATATAAAACCAGAGGAAGAGTTAAGTTTGGCTGAGAAATTTAAATTGGATAGCAAATTATTGGACTATTATGATATTCCAGCAGAATATATTAAAATGGTTTATGGAACAGAGGTGTTTGCAAAAGGAAGTTTATATCCTTCGGTTGATGTTCCAACAGAAAAAGTTAAAACGAATACACAACAAATAACAAATTCAATTCAAAAAGTGTTGGCTGATTTATATAATGGCGAAAAAGAATAATGAATGAGGATAAAAACATATTTTCTGAGGAAGAAGAGGATTTGATTTTAAGGGGCATTTGGATTGGATTATTTTCCGCTTCAAGGCTTCCAAAAAAATTATATTCAAAAACTGCGAGTCATTTGGTTGATGGAGTTAAAGAAGGATTTGGAAAAAAGAGCGATTATTTGGTTTCATTGGAAGAAAATATTTATATGTTTTCTGCAGCAAAAACCTATCAGCAAACAAAAGAAATGTCATTAAATGTTTTGAATTCAGAGGGAGCGAAAAGAAGTTTTAAGGAATTTAAAGATATGGCTTCTCCTGTATTTGGAGAATACAATAAGAATTATTTGAAATCAGAGTACGTTACAGCTGTTTCTGGGGCACGAAATGCCGCCAACTGGAAATCCTTCAACGAGGACTTTAGACAGCTTAAATATAGTGCTGTAATCGATTCTCATACCTCTGAACTATGTAAAAGCTTAAATGGATATGTTGCAGATAAATCTGATCCTATTTGGAAAAGGATAAGTCCTCCCGCACATTTTAATTGTCGCTGTAAGGTTCAAGAAATAAATGGAGAAATAAATAAAACAGAAGTTGGAGATTTAAATCCTGCTTTTGAAAATAATACAGGAGATACAGGAAAAATATTTTCAAATAATCATCCTTATTTTTCTGTTCCTTCGAAAGATGAAGCATACGCAAGAAGAAATTTTGATTTAAAAATTCCCAATTCAAAGTAAAATGGAAAATAACAACGCAGATATAATTAAAGATCAAGTGAATCATTTTAAATCCTCATTTAATTTCTTATTGGGAGTTATAGGGGTTCAAGCAAAGAATCATTTTGTTGATAATTTTGCAAAGCAGGGTTTTGATGGGAATAAATGGGAGCGAAGAAAATCAGAAAAAGATTCTGGGAGAGCAATTTTGGTTAAAACAGGAGATTTAAGAAATAGTATTCAAGTTGGAATGATAGATTCTACGAGCGTAACTATTAAAAGTGATGTTCCTTATGCAAGTTATATAAATGATGGTACAGATAAAATGCCAGCAAGAAAAATATTGGGAGAGAGCAAAGAATTGGATAGAATAATTGTGAAAGAGGTGGAAAAAAAAATTAACAGCATATTTTCGAATAAAAGATAATGGAAAAAGATTTATTTACAAATTTAAAAAAACATATTGGTTATTATCTTCCAGAAGTGAAGACTTGTCGACTTTGGAATGAACAAATAATTCATTCGAATGGTGTTGGAGAGGATGGCCGAAATGAAAATGCATTTCAATATCCTGCTGTTTTTTTGCAGCTGCATTCAATGGCTGCAAGAGACTTAAGTTTGGGAATTCAAGAGTTTGATATGATTGTATCCACTTATTTATGTTTTAAATCTTTGGAGACAGATGATGATAAAGTATTGGATTTGAAAGAACGTTTGTATTGGGTTTGTCAAAGATTTCAACAAGGAAATTTTGCTCGATTGAGCAGAATAGCTGAAGAACCTGATAATAACCATGGTAATGTTCAAGTGTTTAAAACAGATTATCGCACAAGAGGAATGGATGATTTCAGATATGTATTTGGAGAACAAACATTAGATTATATTACAGGTGTAACTGTTTCAGATTCATTAGTTGTTTTATCAGCAGTTTCTCAATATAATATTTATAGCGGAACGACAAGTGAAAACGGAGTAAATGAATGGGTAGACGGAAGTAAAAATTAAATTTAATAAAAAAATAAGAAATGGCAAGGTCAATAAATACTATTCAATCCCAAATCAAAGCTTCAATAACTGCTGATCCAAATTTATCTGGATTAAACTCTCCTTCGCAAGTGGCAATATATACATTATGGAGTTATATCGTGGCTGTTGGAATATTTATCCAAGAGAGCCTTTGGGATTTATATCAAACAAATTTAAATACACAAATTGCAAATATTCCAGCTTGGACTGATAAATGGGTTCAAACTCAGGTGTTAAAATTTCAATACGATTCTATTGTTTCGCAAGTAGTTCAGTTGGATTCCAACTTTGTTCCTGCATACGTTCCTATTGATGCAACAAAACAAATTATCACAAGAACAAGTGTGTCTACAAAACCAAATAGAATTGTTGCAGTTAAAACCGCAGCTTCTCTTCCTCCTTCAGCATTGAGTGCTCCTCAATTAACAGCATTGCAGGCATATTTGGATGTGATATCTCCTGCTGGGATAAAATATATTTGCACATCATTGGCAGCAGATCAATTAATGGTTGGAGCATCAATATATTATGATGGACAATATGCAGCAAGCATTTCAGCAAGTGTAATCCAAGCAATAAATGATTTTATGGCAAATATAGAGTTTGACGGATATGTTAAGCTTTCAGCTTTAGAAACAGCTATATTAAACGTTCAGGGTGTCAACGACGTTGTGCTTAATAATGTTTCTTTAAGAGCTGATTCAGTTCCTTATGGCTCTGGTGTTAATATGGTTTTAGCTAATCTTGAAATTTACAATAAATATCCAATGCTCGCGGGTTATGTTATCCCTGAAGTAACTGGAGGTAGCACTTTAACAGATACACTTACATTTATTATAGGTTAAACAAATGGGAATTTTTAACGTAAATTTTTCTTTATTATCACAAGCACTTTTGCCTCCTATTTTAAGGAAAGATAAAGAAGTGTCTTGGTTGACTGCATTAACTAAACCGTTACAAAACAATAACGACGATTTCAATCAATATTTAACAGGCTCTACTACTTATTCTAAGTATAATGTTTCTTCATCTTATGCTGCAGGAAATAGAATTATATATGTTGATAGAGGAGTTTATGAAAGTATTTCAGGAAGTACAGCAGGGCAGATTCCAACAAATACAAATTTATGGTTTCAAGTTAATAAGAACTTTATAGGAGTTATTGAACAGAGCAAATTTACATGTAAGAAGCTCGCTTTTGAAAACGCTTTAAATAGATGGTTTATGTTACCAGGATTTTGTCCTATAGGAACAGCAACAACTATTACTCAAGCGCTTTTTGCTCAATCAGCAAATACTATTTATATTCAAAATAATAATGTGAGTTCGCCAACCTTTGTAATGGGTCACACAGGTCCAAATTCAAGTTATATGGTTAATAATTCATTTGCGAATCCTCCAAATACTTTTATGCCAAACCATTTTTTGGGCTACAACCACGCGCTGTTTACCATTTGGGTTCCCAATTTTATATATTCAGCAGTTACAGATAGCGGTATTAGAAGTTTTGCTGATCAATTAAATCTTGGCGGTGTGCAATATTCAACCAGTGGTTACTAACATAAAAATAAAATAAACTAATTATAAAAAAATAAAACTATGAATCATATTGACACCTCGAATATAAATGATCCGATTTGCGAACAACCCTTTACAGGGCCAAGTCTTACTTTTCTACAAGATTCTTATAAAGAAGCTATGGCTGGAATAGTCCCCGCAATTGTAGGTTCAGAGTTTTCGGACTCATATCAATATATAATGAAAGGGATTTTACCATTGGGTTCCAATCAATATTCTGACGGGTATGTGTGGGCTTATGGCGAAATTTATTACTGTGTTGGAAAAACAAGTATAACAGCAGCACATCCACTTTGTTTTACTATTACAACAACACCTGACGCATCAGCCGATCCTCTTTTGTTTACAGACGGTATAAGCCGAAATGTGCACAATGTAGTTCAAGTAGTTCTTTCAGATGATGTTTCTGGAGGAGACTTTCTTTTATCTGATTGTTTAACGATAAATCAAGGTTGGTTAAATCATCCAATTCCAGCATCAGATATAACACCTTCTGCAGGTTCGCTTTCGGGATACACAACAGGAGATTTAACATTAACATATAAATATAATTTACCAAATCTTGAATTTAGTCTATTAGGAAAATTTCAAGTTGTTGGTGGAAATCATTATTTGGATATTAACTTTTCTTCTTTAGGTTTAAATTACGGTCCCAATATAAAGGATAATCACTTTTTAGGTATGTCTCAATCAAATGCTGGAGGTACACAGTTATGTACTTTGGATGCATCTACAGGAAATACTGCAGGACATTATTTCTTAAGAACAACTAATGTTGGCTATTTATTTACCGACTCTTTGATGTACGGAAATGTGGCAGTAAATGGTTTACTTAAATTTTTCTAATTAATAAATAAAAACAAATGAAAAACAATTTCAAATACATAAAAAACGTAGATAAACAATTAAATGAAGCAACGATCTTGTTGTATGGTCCGATAGGAAATTATATTGATGAAGAAGAAAATGAAATTTGTGGAATAAATGGAACGGCATTCGCAAATGAAATGTTATATCTTGAATCACAAGTTGATAAAATTACTGTAAGGATAAATTCGATCGGAGGTTCAGTTTTGGATGGTTATAGCATTATTGCAGCGATTCAATCTTCAAATGCGGAGGTTATTACAGTTAATGATGGTTTGGCTGCGAGCATCGCTGGTGTGATTCTTTGTGTTGGGCAAAAACGTATGGCTTACGATTATAGTATTCTTATGCTTCATAACCCTTCGGGCGGAGAAGATCAAGAGGTTTTAAATAAAATAAAAGAATCTCTGGTAACTATTTTATCAGTAACAAGTATATCTCTTATGGATGACATAAATAATTTGTTGGACGAAGAAACATACTTTACAGCAAAAGAGGCGAAAGACAGGAATTTTATTGATGAAATTATTTTATCTGGAACAAAAGTAAAAGTGGACACAAAAGATTTGAATAAAATGGAATTGGTGTTCAATAAACTTATAAAAAAACAAGAAATGGCTATTAAAAAAGTTAAAAATTCAGAAGAAATTGAAACTCCGACATTAGAAATAACTGAAACGGTTGAAACAGAGGTTGTAAATTTAACAGAAGTTCTTGCAACTGAAGAAAAAATTGAAGTTGTTGCGGAAGTAAAAGCAGACGCAGTTGTTGATGTTGCTTTTGAAAAATTGAAAAGTGCATTTGCTGAATTGCAAACAAAATACGATGCTTTAATTACAGAAACCAAAGAAGCACACAAAACTAAAATAGACGCTACGGTTAATGCTTTAGTTAAAGCTGGAAAAATAAAAGATACAGAAAAGGCTGATGCTTTTTCATTGTTCAATGCAAATTTCGAAGCAGCTACAAATATGTATAATAAAATTGGTGCTCCAACAGTATCAAAATTTGCTTCAATTTCAGATGCAATTAATGTTAAATCTGTAGAAAATGCGGTATGGACATTGGAGCGTTATTGGAAAGAAAATCCAAAAGGATTAGAAGAAATTAAAAATTTAACACCAGAAGTTTATTCATTAATGGTGCAAGAATATAATAACAGAAAAAAAAATAAATAATAATTAACAATTAAATAAAAAACACTATGGCTTTAAACATCGAATTATTCGATTCCGTTATCAACGAGGGTCTTTATAAACAGAACATTTTTATGGCAGGAAATCTTGGTATGGATCACAGTAAATTTGTGAAATACTTGGATGGAGATGGCTCTACTAAAGGGGCAGCAGTGGTTCACGTACCTTCTGCATCTGCAACTTTGCCAACAATTACAAAAAATCGCTCATCATTCCCGATAACTGCAAATTCCCGTGTCGATGTTGATATGTCGTATAATATTAATGGTTACGATTCTGGAGCCTTTTCTTTGTCTCAAATCGATGCATCTACTGTTGCATATGATAAAGCGGCTTCGTTAATGTATAACATCAATCAAGCTTTAGGTCAAGTAGTAGGAAACCAAACTGCTTATGCGTGGAGCCCAACAAGTGCAACAACTTTTGGAACTCAAAGAATTATCAGAACTTCTGGTGCAACTCAAACAGCTGCATTAGCTCTTCCAGGTGCAAGTGGTCAATCAAGAAATGCTTTAACATTAGCAAATATTGCTCAAGCAAAAAATATGCTTGACCAAGATTTAATGCCTGCTGAAGATCGGTACATGGTAATTCCTAACTCGATATGGTCATTTGACATTTTACCTTTGGCCAACATCACACAGTACCTACAATTAGGATCTGTTGCTGGCCTACAAGAAGGTAAAATTTCTGAAGGTAAAAATCCTTCGTTTTTAGGTCGTATATATGGTTTTAACATTTGGGAACGCCAATCTGTTTCGGTATATGCTGGTTCTTCTGCGAACACTGATGCATCTTTAGCTTTGGTTGCAATAAATGATGGTGGTGAACCATCTGCATTTACAGCCTATGATAATTTAGCTATCATCTTCGGACATCGCTCTGCAGTTAGCCAAGCCTATGGCCAGACCGTAATGTTCTATCAACCTAACAACCCATTGTACCTTGGAGATTTATTTTCAGCTTATATTCGTCACGGAGCAAGTCAATTGCGTTCTACAGTGGACGGACGTGGAGTGGGAGCAATCGTTCAGAGATAATCAATCAATACAAAATAAAGTCAAAAAAGGCTGGCTATACGGTCAGCCTTTTTTGTTAATATAAACTTAAATTAAAAATAAAACAAAATGGCATTAAATAATGTTTACGTCAAATATTCTTCTAGCGGATTGGGTTCACCAGCCGTTGGTGAAGATTTTATTTCTGGAATGATATTTTATACAAGTGCTTATCCTTCTGGATTTTCTCAGAGTGCACAGACAGCAGATATTTTATCCTTGTCTCAAGCCGAATCTCTTGGTATCACAAATACCTCAATCGGAGAAATAAGAGCATCTGGAACAACTACTATAACAGGTTCAGGAAATACTGGAAATATTGCAACAATAATTGTTTCAACTCTTGTATTTGGAAATGTAACTTTAGGAGCTTATGCAGTTGCCGCTGCAGATACTACTACTTTAATCGCAACAGGTTTAGCTGCTTCAATAAATGCTGGAACTTTAACGCACGGTTTTTTTGCAACAAGCTTAAATGCTGTGGTAACTGTGGTAGCACCAGTTCAAACTGGTGTAGCAAACGGTTTTGTTTTTGCAAATACTGTAACAGGAACAGTAACATTATCAAATTCAGCATTTGCTGGAGGTGTTGCTTCTTGGTGCGATCCTATTCATTACCACATTTCAGAGTACTTCAGATCCAATCCAACAGGAGAAATTTGGACGATGTTTTCAACTACTGGTTCTTCAACTTCTCAATATTCAGAGGTCGTTTCTTTAGTGAACACAAGTGCGGGTAAAATTCGCCAGGTTGGTATATACGAAGAAATCGCTTTTGCAACTGCAAACCTTGGTTTAATACAAACTCAGATTACAGCTTGTGTGGCAAATAATAAACCAATTTCAGCTTTTTATCAAGCAGATTTTTCTTCTGTAACAAACTTAACTTCTTTAACTGATTTAACTACTTTATCTGCTCCAAACGTAACTACTTGTATTGGACAAGATGGAGGAAATATTAATTTAGGTGGAGGCTATAGACTCTGGATGGCAAGGAATAAATCGGTTGGATCTATGGGCTTAAATTTGGGAGCTACTTCATTTGCTAACGTAAATGAAAATACTGCTTGGGTAGGAAAATTTAATATGGATAATGGAGCTGAAATGGATACTCTTGCTTTTGCAAATGGTGCATTATATTCGGCTCAATCAGATAATCTAATCACCCAAATTGATAGTAAAGCATATACCTTCTTACGTAAATTTGTAGGGATTGGAGGAAGTTATTTTAATAATAACAATACTTGTATAACACCTACCTCAGACTACTCAAATGTATCAAATAATCGCGTAATTCAAAAAGCGAGCCGCGAAGTTCGTTCACGTTTATTACCATTAGTAGCGTCTCCAGTTTATTTTAATCCAGATGGAACAATTGCATTATATTCTATAGCTCACTTTAAAAATGAGTGCGATATAGCATTAGGTTTTATGATTTCTGCTGGAGAAATTTCTCAATTTAAAACTATAATCAACCCAAGACAAAATATTCTCAGCACAAAAAATTTGGCTGTCACAATACAGATAATTCCTTCAGGAAACTCAGATATAATCACTGTTTCTCTTGGATTCGTACTTAACTTTTAATAATTAAAAAACAAACATTATGGCACAATTAATTCCTATTCCAAGAATGATCAATGGTCACAGCTACGAATGGAGCGACGTTCAACTTTCAATAAACGGTTCAATTCCAGTTATAGGAATTACAGAAATAAATTATTCTTCTACAAGAAACACTCAATTGATAATGGGTGCAGGTTCTGAGGGAATTTCAAAAGGCTATGGAGCAAAATCTTACACCGCTTCTATAACTTTAAAATTAGAAGAAGTTCAAAGTTTGGTTGCTATTGCACCTTTCAATGATTTAACTGCCATTTCTAATTTTACGGTTGATGTTTTTTGGTTGGACTCAGAAAACCTAATTATCCACAATAAATTGATTTTCTGCACATTTATGAACAATGAAATTAAAACCAAGCAAGGAGACACTTCTACTGATGTTGTTTTAAATCTTTGTATTGGTGGAATTGATTTCGCATAATTATTTTATTTATTTACATGTGAAAAATTTTTTATTTTTCTATGTATAAGAAAACCTAAATATGAAAAACGAAAAAGAATTAGCCGACTTAAAAGAACAATTATCAGCCCAATTCAAACCTCTTTACACTGTAACAGTTCCTTTAAATGATGATGAAACTGAATTTGCCACGATCTATCTAAAAAAATTCGATAGAAATACATTAGCGGTAGTTCAAAAGTTATCTAACGGACCAGATCCTCTTAAAGCAGTTGAAACATTTATGAAAAACTGTTATGTAGGCGGAGATGACATTAAATTGATTACAGAAAATTTGGATGCATTACTATCTTGCAATTCAATTCTTGGTCAACTTTTAACAGTTAAGCAGTGTGAGTTAAAAAAAAATTAATTGCCAATCGAGAAATTCTTTCAAAAGAAGAAAATTTCATTGACCAACAAAATGCTCTTCTTAGATTTCATTATCCAAATATAGATGTAGAAAAATTAACAGATAGAAAATGGACAAAGCTGCTGGAGGAAATGTATTTCGTTTTAAAATTCATCGGCACTTTACAAGAAAAAAAATAAGCCCAATCCAAAGTTGGGTTTTTTTATAACAAACAAATGGGAAAAGAATTAAATTATAGAATAACCTTAACCGACTTCTTCTCCAATAAGATGAATACGCTTATTGGCAAAACCCAAGAGTTAGATAGAAAGACCTCTGATATGGGTTCCACAATTATAAATGCATTTGGAATTGCCGCGGTGATTGCTTTTGGAAAATCTATTATTGATGTTGGAACCCAATTCTCAAATGCAGAGATCCAATTAACTACAGCATTGGGTTCTGCTTCAGAAGCTCATAAAACATTTTTGGACATTCAAGCTGAATCAATAAAATCTCCATTTAACTTTGATCAAATTCTTCAAGGAAATGCAATGTTGATTTCTGCTGGCGAAAGTGCAACTCAAGCAAAAGATCACTTTAACGACCTTGCAACAGCTTTGGCGGCAAATGGTAAGGTAGGTGGTGATGAACTGGCGAGAATGGCTCAAAATATGGTTCAAATAAAGAATAATGGATTTGCAGCAGCTCCTGATGTTAAACAATTTGGTTTTGCTGGAATTCCTATTTTTCAATTATTGGATGATTATTCAAAAAAGACTGGAAAAGTTTTAAAGGAAGAAAAAATATCTTATGAAGATATAACTGGCGCATTACAATTAGCAGGTGCTGAAGGTGGAAGGTATTTTGGGGCTCAAGAAAGATTAGCTGAAAGTACAGCAGGAAAGATTTCGAATTTATCTGATGCGTGGAAAATATTGCAATATAATATTTTTGTTGCATTTGAACCTGAAATAAAAAAAACTGTTAGTTATATAACAAAGTTTTTTAATTTAATAAAAGAAAATATTGATTGGATTAAACCTTTAGTTATTGCTTTTTTTGATGCTTTTGTTTTTATTTCAATTATAAAAGGATTAGCTTCAATAGGTACAGCTTTAACAGGGTTAAACACTTTAATGATTGGATTAGCCGCAACAAATCCTTGGTTATTAGCAATAGCAGGTGCAGCAACATTATATGCGGCAATAACTCAAATTCAAAACACAGAATTTTTTAAACAAAATTTCAAAAGTGGTGGAAATAATAAACAAGATAATGTGAATTATGGTTCAGAATTTGGTGAAGGGGGCGATCAAAGATATACTAAGGCAATAAAACCACTAATGCAACTTTTTGGTGGAAATACAAATTTTGCAGATGCTTTACCAAAATGGTTACGAAATACACAACCATTTTCAATGTTAGATTATGGAAAAGGAAAAATAAAACCAGATAACAAGCCAGAAGCCCCAAAAACTCAAGTACGCGAAAATATAACAATTAACATTACGAAACTGGTTGAATCATTAAACTTATCTACTGTTACTTTAAAAGAAGGAACTGCTGAAATAAAAACAATTATAGGATTGGCTCTTCAAGAAGCTGTTAGTTCTGTTAGATATAATTATTAAAAAATGAAAAACGACACATTTAAAGGTTTAGTTGAAAGCGAAACTGAATTAGTTGGAGGAACAGTCAAATCTTTAATTAGAAACATTGTTGTTCAAGAAGTTAAAATAGGTGTTCTTGGAAATAGAGTTGCAAATATTGGTTCTTTAGATGGTCAATCACAAGCACAAAAAACAGCATCAGATGTTTCAGATGAAGGAAATGAAAATAAAAAATATTCTTTGTTTGGAAAACCTGTTTGGGATGTAATTGAATTTAGATATACAACACCAGGAGAATCAACTATTTTTTGTGTTTTACCTATAGCTTTAATAGAAGTGACAAACACAAGAAATGTTGTAACAACTGCTGTAGCTGGATTGGATGGAACAATCAAAGAATATATTTCAGATGGAGATTATATTATTAATATAAAAGCTAAAATTGTTGGTTCTGTTGCAGATGAATATCCAGCTGAAGATGGAATTACTGGAAGCGGAATTAAGTCTATAAATAAAATTTTATCAGTTAAAGATTCTGTGGTTGTTACTTCAAAAATATTAAACACTTATTTTGGTATTAATGAAGTTGTTATTACAAATGTTAATTTCAGACAAGCTGGAGAAGGACAAAGAAATGTTCAAGAAGTTGAACTTAATTGTTTATCAAATAATCCAGATTTATACAAAATAATATTACTTTATTAAAATGATTTTAAAATTAGTTTCTCGAATTATTATTATTAAAAACAAATGCACTATAGGAGATACACCAACTTTTAAAAGTAATTTTAATTGGGCGTTAATAGAAACATTAACAACATTTGCTCCAACACAATTTACGAGAACAAATTTTGAATCAACTTACAACGCAGGAAATGATGTGGTATTAATTTTCGATTGGGTGAATAATGTTGAAATTAAAAGTGAATTTAAAAATTTAACCAAAACAGCTAAAGTAATATTTCCACGAAAACTTAATTTTGATGGAGTTGAGTTAATTGAAGGGAAAGTTCCAATATTTGGTAGAGGTGATAGAATTATTATTCAACTTGGTTATGAATTTCTTGATCCCAATACAAAGACTATTAAATCAACTATGTTGCCAGATGGAAATACATTAATTGGAAAAGAAGTTTTTAGAGGTTATATCACCAAGATAAACTTTAACACCCCACTTGAATTAGAGTGCGAAGATCAAATGTTTTTCTTAAAACAATCTCAATGCGTATTTCCCAATCCAAAGGAATCTAATCGAATAACTTTAGAAAATTTAATGAAAAGAATGTTGACATTAAATGGAAATGGAGAAAATCTTAAATCAGATATGTTTTTATTTGCGGCTCCTGGAGTTCGAAGTCATTTAAATACAGTAAGTAACAAAAATTTAAAAGGATTAATTCCTGTTTTTTTGGCAGCAGATGCAGTTTCGCAAACAGATACAAAAGGTTTTAAATATAATTCAGGAACAAAGAAATCTATTTCTGTTATTCTTGATGAATTAAAAGATAAATTGAAAGTGGTTAATTTTTTCTTTGATGATTTTGGAAATTTAATGGTAACAACTCCATTTTTAAATCCAATAACTGTTTCAGATATAAAAAAATTTACTTTAGAAGAAAATGTAATTGATTATTCTGATATGGATTTTCAAAGAGCAGACCAAATTATAGTTAAAATTATTGTTAAAAGCAAAATTGTGGATGGAGCAAAAAAACAACATTACCTTTTCGCAGGTCCTGATAAACTTAAATATATCGGAGATAACTATGGAAATATTGTTACAGAAGAATTGCCACCAGGAACTTCAAAAGAAAAATTGGATAGCACAGCACAAACACTTTTAAAAGCACAAAAATATACTGGTTATGCAAAAGGATCTACAATGGAAATTTTTGGAGAACCAAGTCTTTTTATTGGTCAATCTGTTCAATTAACTTCAATAAATTATCCAGAAAAAAACGGGACTTTTCAATTGGTTGGGGTTACAAAAAAATTTGGATTTGCTGGATATCGCCAGACTTTAGAAATCGGAATTGGAATCGAAAAAAAGGATATACCAAAATCAAAATAATGAATTACGTAGATAACATAAGGAATGCAGTTAAAACTTTAGCAAATGAAGCAATAGAGTTTAGTTTGTTGAAGCCAGCATTTGTTGGTACGGTTCAGTCAATTGGAGGAGATGAAAATGATGGAGATGCAAACTTATGTACCATTCAACCATTAGACACTTCAAGAACGCCTGTTTCAAATATTTCTTTGGTGTCAGATTCAAATGCAAATCCTTTATTTACCCCAGCAATTGGATCAACTGTTTCTGTTTCTATGTACGATTCTACCAGCGGATTTATCTGCGGTTATGGAGCAGTTAAAAGTGCAGCTATAGCAGGAGAACAACACGGAGGAATGGTCATAGCAGCAAATATTGTGGCCAAGTTAAATGCAATTGAAAATTTGCTTAATGCATTCTTTATTTTATTCAACACCCATACACATAGTTATTTAAACGTTGTGACGCCTGCAGTGACTCTTGTGCCAAATAGTATCGAAGGAGCTACATTTAATCCTACAACAGTATCAGAAATCGAAAATATAGTGGTTAAACATGGAACAGGTCAAGTAGATAACACAGCATTAGGAATTGCCTTAGCTGCAGCACAAGAAAAAGTTGATATTGCAAAAGCAAATTTAAAAGCAATAAAAAATAGTTTAGATACAGCAACATTTAATTTTGATAATACAACTGATAGCGTAGCAAAAGCATCTTATAAAACTCAAACAGATTCATTAAATCCAATATTATTTCAAAAACAACAAATATATAACGCTGCGCAAGCTGAACTTGATGCAATAAATAATCAATAATAATAATGGCTACAGATATAATTTTAAATAAAATAACGAGAGATATTGAAATCATTAATGGAGATTTTTCAATTGGGGAAAGTTCTCAACAAGAAACAGATTTATTATTAAATTCTTTTGTTGGAAATTGGTTTGAATTTCCTTTAGTAGGAATAGGAATTATTTCTTATTTAGCTGGAAGCGCTTCTGCATTGTTTATAGAAAATGTAATTAAACAACAAATGATAACAGATGGTTTTACAGTAGATTCTGTTTCTATTAAAGGTTCTACATTAAATTCACCACATATAAATATAGAAGCATCACGACCATAATGGCACAAACATTTAAAAATATAAAAATACCAACAACAACGCTTTCTGAAGTTTTAACCGACTACAGTAAACTCGATTATTTGTTTCATTTTATATCTTTAAATCCAACAGCAGAAATATTGGGTTCTCTCCATGTTGGAAATATAATAATAGATGATTTTGTAATTGAAAACATAGAAACAGCTATTATAATAAAACCTAAATCAATTGTTATAAAAGATACATTTAAATCAAATCAAACTTTATTTGATGTTCTTACAAGATACCATGGAGATATAAGCGAAGCGTTAAATTTTATAGTCGATAATGGTTTTGAAAATATAAATCAAGATTTAACGAGTTTACCTTTTACGATATTAGTTCCAAATAATAATAATTCAAGCGTTATGTTTTATAATAAAAATAATTCTCATTTAGCAACTGGAACAAAATTGATTACTATAAATGCTGTAAGTCCTACGGCTGGTCGTTCTTTTTCAAAATCATTTTCTTTTAGCTTTCATTAAAAATAAAATAAACTATTTAATAATAACAATATACCAATGGCAATTAAGACGGACGCTGCAATCACCGCAGAAGTAACAGCAGAAATATTCATTAATACCTCAGAATTAATTGAGGCAGACCAAGTTGCGGGTATTTTATACGATTTGGTTGATAGCAAACAAAATATTTCAAATGTAATTTATACAGGTTCATCAGGTCCATTTTCAATCATACCTTCTGCAAACCTCTCTAATATAGCATCAAACGCATTTTCAGTAATACTTGGTGGTTCAGGAAACACAGTAAGCGGAAAAGGGGCGGTTGTAATCAGCGGTTCAGGAAATACAGTCTCTGGTTTGGGGTCTTTTATTGCAAATGGCGAAAGAAATAAAATTAATGGTCCAAATTCTTCAATAATAAATGGTACAGATAATGTTGTGGATTCTAATGGGCATAAAGTTTTTATTGCAAATGGGACTCAAAACTCAGGAACAGATCATTATTCAGTAGTTTTAAATGGAGCTGGAAATTTAGCTTCAGGACGAGCATCATTAATTGGAAATGGTACTACAAATTCTGCTACAAATATTTATTCTGTTATTGTAAATGGAAATTCAAATTTAAATACAGGAAGAGCATCAGCTATTCTTAATGGAGATTTCAATATTCTTTCAGGAGATTATGCTCTTATTTTAAATGGAACTGCAAATTATGCTTCTTCACAATTTTCTACAGTTGTAAATGGAACGGTAAACAGAGCATCAGGACTTGCTTCTTCAATATTGGCGGGAACAGGAAATACGGTAACTCAAAGAAACTCATCAATAATTGCTGGTGGATCGCTCACAAACAACGATATAGACACAGCTTTGGGTCAAAATATTATAGCTGTTAACAATTTATCTGGTGGAACAATTTATTCTGGTGCAACGGAACTTAGCTCTATATTCGTAACTTCTGCCTCATTAAACCCTACAGTGCTGCATAACGGGCTTAATACATACACAGGAGGAACTGCAACAGCACCAACTGTAAATGTATCAGCGCTTACAATAAGCACATTAGTTGCATCAGGTACAAGTCAATTTAGTGGTCAATTGAATGTTACTACTTTAAGTGCCGCCACCTATCAAAATCTGCCTGTGTCGCCTCCGAATAATTTATTTAATTTTTACCAATTCACATAAAATCTAATATAAACAACTAAAAACAATAACAAATGTCAGCAAACAATTCACCAATATTCACTTTGACGCCTAATAATGGTATTAGTAATTCGTCAATTTTAACTATCGCAAACACTACCCGCGATTTATCATCTGCAACTGGAGCAATCGCTTTCCTTTCAGCTGGAACGAATGGTTCGCGAGTGGACCAAATTGACTTTACCCACGTATCTTCTGCATCAACTACAGCTTCTATAGCTGCTGTTGGACGTATTTGGAAATGTACATCGTCTGTAGGCGCGAATCCCGTTTTAGTAAAAGAAGTAGCACTTCCTTTAGTTACACCTTCGCTCACAGCTATTGGTGGGGCAGTTACAATTACATTTTCAACACCTCTTGTAATCGAAAACGGGCTCTGGTTGTTAGCAACTCTTTCTGTGAGTCAAGCTACCAACTCTGGGTATGCGGTCCATCCATCAGCAGGTGATTTTTGAAGATTATGCTTGAAACTATTGAAACAACAGTTAAAAACTATTTTATGAATTACGAAATCTTAGACGGAGGCGTTATCGAAGAACATCATAGAGGCGATGCTTATTGTGAATTTTATTGGACATTATATTTAATTGTTCAATTCGAAGGAATCGATGAACCTGTTGAATTGAAATTGTACAATCCAACAGAAGATGATATTGACTTTGCATTAAACAACTATATACAATAAACAATGGCTAATAATAATTTTTTAGGAACAATAAATAGTAATTTCTCTAATGCTGGCAATTGGTCATTATTAGCTACTCCCACTGCTTCAGATGTAAACGTTGCAACATTTCTTGTTACCTCTCCTGCTTGTACAATTGATGTATCTTCTGTTTGTAACGGTATTGATTTTACAAATTATACTAATACGGCCACTTGGAATCAAACATTATCCGTTTCTGGAAATGTTACTTTAGGTTCTGGTATGACAATTACAACAAGTTCTGGAGCGCCGTTATTGAAAACTGTTGGGGCATCAACCATAACCTCAAACGGTAAAATATTTCCTTATGCATTTACTTCGACTTCTGGTCCTATTACATTAAGTGGAAATTTTAAGATTGGAGGAGCATTAACTATTGATACTGTTGCTATCAATGGCGCATTTACTTTTGAAGTCGGTGGAAGCGTTACAAGTAATTTTTTGTCTGGAACTGGCACTGTTTTAGCAAGTGGAACAGGAACAATTATTACTACTAATAATTGCTTTATTAGTAATTTCACAATCACTGGAACATATACAATATCAGGTAATTTAATCATTGGAGTTTGTACGTTAACCACTATTGGTGCTACACTTACAACAACAGGAAGTACACTTAGTTGTAATGGAAGTACCTTAAATACGTCATCTACTACTTGGTATAATGTTTCAACATCAAGTTTTACAATGTTGTCAAATGTAAACGTTTCTAATCTATTTACTGCGAGCGGTGTTGCTGTAATATCTGGAACATTTACTGTAAATGTAACTGGAAGTATATCTATACTTGGTTATTGTGTATTTAGTACAGGAACTTTATTGGCAAGTGGTACAGGAACTTTAACAAGCTCAGGTGTAAGCACATCTCAGATTCGAGGTATATTTACAATTACTGGAACTTACACTATGACTGGCACAGTTTATGTTAGAGGTTGCACGTTTGACACGTCTGCTGCTACTCTTACGACCACAGGAAGTACACTCAGTATTATGGCGGATACTGCAACAACTACATTAAATATTTCTGCTACAACGTGGAATAATATAACAACAGCAGACGCTGGAGGAACTATTAATTTGAATAGTGATTTGAATATGTCAGGAAATTTGACGATAGGCGCCGCTACATCTACACTTAACGGATTATTCAACGTAAATGTTGGTGGCAATCTAACAATTAATTCAAATATGGGTTTGGGAACTTCTACATTCATAA
>OCZT010001994.1_pt1 | contig 21167 bp, 16 predicted proteins | sample 1539031 | NCBI WGS metagenome assembly OCZT01 (sample SAMEA3539308, study PRJEB22396) | soil metagenome | biome: tundra; feature: field; material: soil | place: USA | collected 2010-05 | depth 0.15 m | reverse complement strand
CGGTGGCCGCCGCTGGAACGGCGCCCCGCACGGCGAGGGAGACGGCGCCGTTCGACGTCGGCGTCACCGCAATCCGATAGGCGTTGTACACGCTCATGGCGTACCGTCCACCGGTGAGGTCGAGTTCGTTGCAGCGCACTTGCGCCGGATCGGTGATGACGACCGATTGACCCACGGCGAGCGTTCGCGGGTTGGCCACCTGCAGCGTGCTTCCTCCCCCGCCGATCACGCCGTTCGCCGTCACCTGGATGAACGCCGGACGGGATGGTGAGCACGCGAACGAGGTGGGGAGCGTGATCGACAATGCCGTCGGTGATGCCGCATTCACGGCCACGGGCACACCGTCCACCACCACGGCGTTCCCGGCCGGCGTGGGCGCGAAGTTGTTTCCCACGACGGTGAATGTTCCGCCTGGTCGGAGCGGCTCCGGACGCACGGAAACGATGACCGGCGCGCCTGGGTTCGGGGTCAGCGTCACGCTGATCCGTGCCGCCGCCGACTGCGCGTCGACGGTGGCCGTGACCGTCACCGATCCGACAGCAATGCCGATCACGAGGCCCGTCGAGTTCACGGATGCGATCAGCGGAGCCGACGACTGCCAGACGATGGACGGATTCGGGATCGGCTTGCCGCTCGAGTCGCGGACGGTCGCGATGAGCTGCATGGAGCCGCCTGGGAGCGCGATCGTGGCGGTGTCGCGCGAGAAGGTGATCGACCCCGCGCTCGGATTCCGGACGACGACCTGCGCGTCGCCGGTCACGGCGCCTGCCGCGGCGCGCACGGTCCCGATGCCGGCCTGCAGTCCGGTGACCGCGCCAGTGGCGGTCACGCTCACGACCGACGGCGTGAGCGACGACCAGACCGGAGCGAGGCCGGTAACCGTGTCGCCCTGCGCGTCCGTGAGGATCGCGGTCGCCTGAGTCACGCCGCCGACCACCAGCTGCGGCGGCGTGACGCTCACGCTCACTCGTCGCACGGCCGAGACATCGATGGGCCCCACGGTGCCGTGATGGCAGCCCGCGGCCAGCAGGATCAGCAGGGTCAGCAACGCTGCGCGGGCGGTCCGTTTCACTCGCTCGCCTCCCCACCGGGATTCGCGCGCAGGCTTCCAGGGAGCGAGTCCAGCAGCGGCTTGAGGTCGCTGGCGCGCTCGAGCGTCGTGATGAAGGTCAGGCCGGAAAGCGACACCACGAGAAGGCGCGACACGCCGAAGAGCACGACGGGTCCGGACTCGGTGTGGACGACGTTGCTCTCCGCATCCACGAAGTGGACGGAACCGAGCGCGCCGTTGCCATCGTCGTCGAGGTCGCGCGCGCGGCGCAGGCTCGCCCAGGTACCGACATCGTCCCATCCGAAGTCGGCGAGCAGCACGAGAAAGCGGCTGATGCGCTCGAGCAGGCCGCGCTCGATGCTCACCGAGCGGATCCGCCGGGCGAACGCGGGCAGGTCGCCCCTGGCGAGCGCGCCAAGCCCGGGCGCGATCTCCGGCGTGTACCGTTCGAGCTTCTCGAGCATCGTCTTCGCGGATCCCACCACCATTCCGGCGTGCCAGAGCGCGCCTGTTCCTGCAAGCGCGGCGGCCGCTGACTCGGCCGGCTTCTCGACGAACCCGTCGACCTGGCACGCACCTCCCGCCGACAATGGGACGTCTCGGTCGAGTGCGCTCCCGACACGGATGTAGCCGAAGGACGGTTCGGTCCGCGTGGGACGAACGCCGAGCGCGACGAGTGCGCTCTCGCGATTGGCGACCGCCGCGGCGCGGCCGAGCGACGCGCGGAACGCGCCGGGGAACGCGACGGCGAGGTCGACGTGCATCGCACACACCGGCGTCTCACGCCCCGCGCGGCGCGCGACTTCCTGGGCTCCCCAGGCCAGCGCCGCCGCAGTGCCAAGCGGGCGCGGTTCGACGAGGATGTTCTCCTCCGGCAGCTCCCGAACGACGTCGCGAATCGCCGGCGCGATGTCACGACTGGTCACGACGATCACCCGCTCCGGCGGGATGAGCGGCTGGAGGCGTCCGACGGTGTCCTCGAGGAGCGAGTTTCCCGTCACGAGCGCGAGCAGCGGCTTCGGCCGTTCCGCCGTGGAGAGCGGCCAGAAACGGGAGCCGATGCCGCCGGCGAATACCACCGCCCACATGGCGAGACCGGTGATGTCGGCGCCTACCGGGGCAAGTTCGGGCGCGTGCAACGTGCCGGCGGCGTGCCCGCCGGACGTCGCGCTGAAACCGCCGCTGCCGGGAAGGTTCATCGGCGAATAAGTTAGCCTTCCTCCGGGCGCGATGCCCGTTAGACTCCTTGCGATGCTTCGCCCCCTCCGGCTGATGGTGCTGTCCGTCGCGTTGATGGCCGTGACGCCCAGCGCGCACGCCCAGGGCTGTTCGCCTGCAAGGACCGCGCTCGTCTTGTCCGGCGGCGGTGCCAAGGGATTCGCCCATGTCGGCGTTCTCGAAGTCATGGACAGCCTCGGCCTGAAGCCCGATCTCGTCGTTGGCACGAGCATCGGCGCGATCGTCGGCGGACTGTACGCGTCGGGGTATTCGGGCCGGCAGATCGACTCGGTCCTGCGCTCGCTGCCGCTGGACCGGATGATCCGGAAGTACGAGCCGAAGGTGTCGTCGGCGCTCGGGCTGGTGCGTCCGCTCGCCGTGTGGGACATGGGCGAGCGGGGCTACGTGCTGCAGAGCGGCGCGGTTCGCGAGAACGAAGTGAACGCCCTCATGTCCTTGATGATGCTGCGCGGCAACCTCGAGGCCCGAGGCAGCTTCGATTCGTTGCCGATCCCGTTCCGCGCGATCGCCACCGACGTCGCCACGCGCGGGGCCGTCGTGCTCTCGTCCGGTGACATGGCGCGGGCGGTCCGCGCGAGCGCTGCGATCCCGGTGGTGCTGCGGCCGGTGCACATCGGCGACCAATGGCTCGTGGACGGCGGCATCGCGGAGAACACGCCCGTGAACGTGGCGCGCGGCCTCGGCGCGCAGCGCTCGTGGATCTCACTGCTGCCGTTCGCAGGTCCCGACCCGAAGACGTTCGACGATCCGTTCACGATCACGACCGTCCTGCTCAACTCGCTGTTCGAGCAGGACACGATCACGACCGAGCGCCGCGACGTGCTCGTCACGAACGCGACGCAGCCATTCGAGAACCTGGACTTCAGCCGGGCGACCACCGACTCGCTCATCGAGGTCGGGCGGACGGCGGCGCGCGCGGCGTTCGCCACCGCCGCGTGCCTGCGGCCGCTCTCGTCGGCGATACGCAGCGTGCCCGTTCCCACGGTCGTAAAGCAAGTGGGGTTCTCCGGCGCACGCATCGTGGACGGCGACCTCGTCCTCGACGAACTCGGCGTCACGGCAGGCGAGTCGCTGGACGTCACGAAGCTTGCGTCGGGAATCAATACGATCGGCCATGCCGAGCGCTACCGCGCACTCTGGCTGCAGCCCTCCGGCGCCGGTGACGACGTGGCCTTGCATGTTCAGCTCGATCCCGCGCCGCAGCGCTCATTCGGCGTGGGCGTCGCGTTCGACCAGTTCATGTCGGGCAGGCTGTGGGTGGGCGGCATCGACCGCACGCTGCTCAGCGGCGACGCGGAGGGTGCGGGAATCCTCCGGCTCGGCACGTACGAGCAGGACCTCGACGTCTTCGTTCGGCGTGGCGCACGCGTCGGAAAGCGCTACGTGCCCTTCACGGTCGAGGCCAGGCTGCAGCACGAGAGCGTGCGCCTCTTCTCCGGCGACGGAGAACTCCCCTCGGCGGAAACCCGCGAGTTGATCGGCTTCATCGGCTTGAAGCAGGACCCGCGCGTCGAGTTCTGGCACGGGGAGATCGGCCTGGACGCGCGCCTGTGGCGCGAGCCGCTGCGCAATACACGCGGCACGTTCGGGATTCGCGCCTCGGCGTTTCGCGCGGAGTCGGACTACGAGATGCAATCGATCGTCGAGCTCCTCGGCTTTTACGATTTTCAGCGCGGCCGCGTCGACGTCAGTCGTCGCTGGCAAGTCGCAGATGGGATCGACGTGACCACGCGACTCCGCGCCGGATGGGGCAACCGGCTTCCGGTCCAGGAGACGTTCGCGCTGGGCGGCGACGACGGATTCGCCGGTTTCCGGATCGGCGAACTGCGCGGGTCGCAGGAGGCCTTCGGCAGCATCCTCGTTCGGAAGCGGTTGAGCTCGTTGCTGCAGGCGCGGGTCGAACTCATGTCGGGCGAGGTTGCGGCCGGCTCGGGCCTGCTGCGCCGAGCGCCGGGCACGACGTCGGGCGAGCTGTTCGGCGGCCTGCGCGCCGGACTCGAAGCGGCGACGCCGGTGGGGCCGATCAGGGTGGAGGAGGGTGTCGCAAACACGGGACAGCGGGCTATCCTCATTCGGGTCGGACGCTGGTTCTAGGTTGTCTGCCGTGAGACTCAGTCCAACAACCCATCTCTGGATTCGCGCGGCTCACATGCGCCGACTCGGTCTGCTGATCGCCTGTCTCGCCCTCGCGCCGATCTCCACACTGCGCGCGCAAGCGAATTACGAGATCCAGGTCTACCCGTCGGAGACCGCGGGCAAGAACACGACGTTCTTCGAATTGCACAGCAATTTCACCGGCGCCGGCAGCAAGGACCCGTGCGCATACACCGCCACGAATCCGTGCGTGTTCGCGACCGACCGGCAGCTGCATGAAACCCTCGAGATCACGCACGGATTTTCCGAGATCTTCGAGGTCGGGCTCTACTTCTTCACGAGCGCTGGGCCGGGCGAGGGCTGGCAATACGTCGGGAGCCACCTGCGTCCGCGCATCCGCGCTCCCGAGAGCTGGAAGCTGCCGGTGGGGCTGAGCCTCTCGACCGAGTTCGGGTTCGTGAAGAACGGGTTCGACGAGGGGCAATGGAGCATGGAGCTGCGCCCCATCATCGACCAGAAGCTCGGCGCGTTCTACTGGTCTCTCAATCCGGCGTTCGACTGGTGGTTCAAGGGACCTCAAGCCGGAACCGGCGTGAAGGGAGTCGCGGTAAGCCCCAACGCGAAGGTCTCATGGGATTTGACCGAGAAGATCACCGCCGGATTCGAGTATTACGGCACGACGGGCACACTCACGGAAATGGCGCCGATGGCGCAGCAACAGCACGTGCTCTATCCGGCCATCGACCTGAACCTCTCACCGGACTGGGAGGTCAACTTCGGGTATGGATTCAGCCTCGCCGGTGACGGCGACCGCAACATCTTCAAGCTGATTCTCGGACGGCGGCTGAAGTTCTGACCGGCGCGGTCCTGTCCGCCATCCGCCGCTCCGCGCGTTTGCCCGCGAGCGTCAGCGGATCTACTTTCTCATCGAACGTTCGTGGTGGGGCGTAATGCGAAGAAGACCCTAACCGACCGAATTGATGATCGCATTGTTCTTCGCCACCTACGCCGCCGTGTTTCTCGCGGAGATCGCCGGTGACAAGCTGCTCTACACGACCGGCGTCCTGTCTTCGCGGTACCGGCCTCTGCCGATCATGGTGGGGGTCACGATCGCGTTCATGGCGAAGATGGCGGTCGCCGTCGCGGTCGGCGAGCAGATCTCGCACCTGCCACCGCTGCTCGTCGCGGGCGTGACCGGCCTGAGCTTTCTCGGTGTCGCGTACGCGGTGTGGCGCAAGCCGATGGTCGCGAGGAAGCACAAGAAGGAGGACCACACGGCGGGCAAGGCCGCGCTGGTGTCGTTTGCCGCGATCTTCTTCTCCGAGTGGGGTGACGTCGGGCAGGTCACCGCCGCTGCCATGGCGACGCGGTCGCACTCGCCGCCCGGCGCGACGATCCCGTGGCCGCTCATCGTCTGGTTCGGCGCCGTGCTCGCGATGGTCACCAAGGGCGCGCTCGCCGCGTCCATCGGCGCCGGCGCGCGCCGATGGATCGAGAAGACGTTCTCGCCGAAGGTCATTCGCTACGGCGGCGTGGGGCTGCTGGCGCTCCTCGGGGTGCTGAGCGTGCTCGAAACGCTCGGAGTCGGCTGACGATGGCCGCCATCGCCGGAGTCAGCTCCCTCGAACGCAAAGCGGCGATCCGCTTCATCGTCTGCCTGGGTGCGGTCAGCCTGTTCGCCGACATGACGTACGAGGGCGCCTACAGCATCATGGGTGGCTACCTCAAGGACTTGGGTGCGACCGCGGCGGAAGTCGGGATCATCGCGGGATTCGGGGAGATGGTGGCCGCGAGCCTGCGCTACTTCTCGGGACGGCTCGCCGACCGGACCCGCGCATACTGGGCGATCGCCATCTCGGGCTATGCCTTGAACCTGCTGGTCGTCCCCGCCCTCGCGTTCGTCGGCACGTGGCAGGCCGCCGCGATTCTCATCATCGCGGAGCGCACCGGCAAGGCGTTGCGGGGGCCCGCGCGCGATGTGCTGCTCTCCGACGCGACGGGAAAGGTCGGGCACGGATGGGGATTCGGGCTTCACGCCGCGATGGACCAGACCGGCGCGGTGGCAGGGCCGGTGCTGATGGCGATCACCGTGGCGAGGCTCCACAACTTCGCGCCGGCCTTCCTCCGGCTCGCGGCGCCGGCAGCGCTGGCGTTCGTCGCGATCATCGCGGCGCGTTACGTCTATCCCGAGAACCGCGGCACGCCACCGTCGAAGAAGGATACGACGGTCCTGCCGAAGGTGTACTGGATCTACGTCGCCGCGGCCGGCGTGCTCGCCCTCGGGTTCCTCGACTTTCCGCTGCTCTCATTCCACTTCGAGAACACGACGCTCGTCAAGAAGGAATACATCCCGCTGCTCTACGCGCTCGCGATGGGTGTGAACGGGCTGACGGCGCTGATCTTCGGCCGGCTGTTCGACAAGTACGGCATCGTGGTACTCGCGTGGGGCATCCTCATCTCGATGTTCTCGCTGCCGCTCGGCTTCCTCGGCGGCGCAACGGCGGCGACGGTCGCGGTGTGCTGCTGGGCACTCGGGCTCGGCGTTCAGGACGCGTCGCTGCGCTCCGGCATCGCGCAGCTGGTCTCGATGAACAAACGCGGAAACGCGTTCGGGACGTTCAACGCGGTGTACGGCCTCATGTGGTTCGCGGGCAGCGCGACGATGGGACTGCTGTACGATCACTGGGTGGGATCGCTGGTGATCTTCGGGATGGTGGCGCAGGTCACGGCGGCGGGGATGTTCTTTTGGCTGAGGAAACCTTTGGGAGCGGCGATAGCTGAGAACAACTGAACTACAGCCGCCAGCTGAGAACCGTCAGGGCAAGGCTGACAGCTGTCGTTTGGTCTTTCAGGGCTTCGGCAGAAACTTTATCCGACTCAGCGACTCCGCCGCCGCCGGCAGCTCAACCTTCCCCGCCGGATATCCGTTGTACCTGAGCAGAAACGCCACCACGTCCGCGACCTGAGGCCCGGCCAGTGATCCCGGATTGTCCGATGGCATATCGTTGCTGATGCGATTGAACAGCGAGCTGAGCGCGTTGCCGTCGTGCGTCTTGTGGAAGTCGGGGCCGGTGAGCGCGGGCGCGTCGTTGATACCGCCGAGCGTATCGCCGTGGCACGAGGCGCACGTTGCACGGTACGTGATCTCGCCGCGGCCGGCCTGCGCGAGGGTGAACACGCTGTCCCAGACGGATCCCGGGCCTGGCGGCCGATGCGCTCGAGCCGTTGCCATCGGCATGGCCCCGAGCTGCAGGGCGGTGCACACCGCGGTCAGTGCGCCGAAGATCCCGATCACGGAGTGCCGGCAGGTTGCCGAGCGCACGGCGGCACCGTAACGTCTCGACTGTCGTTCTGACTCTACGATCACTCGCCCTCCCGGAATGCGGCGTCTCAGCCTTCTCTCCGTCCTGACGATCTTCTTCGTTCCCATGCCGTCGTCGGCGCAGGACACCGCGTCGAAGTCCGCCAGTTCGAGCGCGCTCACGACGCTCGCCGGCGTGTACACCGAGCAGCAGGCGAGCCGCGGCGAGTCGATCTACACCGGACTGTGCCTCTACTGCCATGACGAGTGGGACCACACCGGCGCCGCGTTCAAGCAGAACTGGGATACGCGCACGGCGTTCGACCTGTTCGAGACGATCCGGACTACGATGCCCAACGACAACCCCGGCAACCTCCCCCGCGAGGACTACGCGAGCATCGTGGCGTACTTGTTCAAGGTGAACAAGATGCCGAGCGGGAGGAAGCCCCTGCCGAGCGACGTGGCCGGATTGAAGCAAATCGTGATCGCGGTGGGCGATGCGCCTCCGCAGCGATGATCTCCCTCACCGCGTAGACTGAACATGACCATCGATCGCAGAGAATTCCTGAAGGTCGCCGGCCTGCAGGCGGGATTGATCGCGGCCGGCGCCAAGTCGCTCGAGGCGGCGGCCACCGCGACAACCGCACCGGCAGTCGCCGCACCGGCGGTGAGCAAGCGGCGCGCGACGTACGACGTCGTGGTGATCGGCGCGGGGTGCTGGGGCGGATGGACGGCGCTGAATCTCCAGCAGCAGGGCGCCAAGGTGCTCATGATCGACGAGTGGGGGCCCGGAAACGCGCGGTCCACCTCCGGCGACGAGACGCGCGGCGTGCGCAGTTCCTACGGCGACCATCCCGCGCCCGCCGGCGAAGTCTGGGCCCGCTGGGCGCGCAAGGCGATGGCCAAGTGGATCGAGTTCGACGCGACATGGGGCAAGGAGATGAAGATCCAGCACTTCTTCCAGTGCGGCGACCTGATCTTCCGCCCGGCGCCCGAGCCGTTCACCACGCACACGCGTGAGAACTGGGACAAGCTCAAGATCAAGTACGAAGTGCTGCCGGTCGACGAGGTGCGCTATCGCTGGCCCGTGTACAACCTCACCGACATGAATCTCGTGCTGTACGAGCCCGACGCCGGCATGGTCCGCGCGCGCCGCTCGTGCGAAAGCGTCGCCGGCATCTTCAAGTCGCTGGGCGGCACGATGCTCCTCTCGCGCGCATGGCCCACCATGGCCGTGAACGGAAAGATGAAACAGGTGCAGCTCTCCAACGGCGACCTGCTCGAGGCGCCGACGTTCGTGTTCGCGGTCGGACCGTGGTTTCCAAAGGTCTTCCCGGACCTGATGGGCAAGCGCATGCGCACGCCGATGGGCAATGTGGGCTACTTCGGCCCGCCGGCGGGCGACATGAGATTCAGGTTTCCGAACCTGCCGACCTGGAACTACCCCGGCGTGACCGGCTGGCCCGCAATTCCCGACGACGACAGCGGATTTCGCGTGCGCACGGGCGGCGGCACGGAGACCGATCCGGACACCAGCAGCCGCTGGCTCTCTGAAGAACAGACCAAGCGCCTCAAGGACTTCGTGGCGACGAAGTTTCCGGCGCTCGCGGGAGCGCCGCTCCTGCGCACGCATTCGTGCCACTACGAGATCGGCACGGGACGCAACTTCATGGTGGACAAGCATCCGCAGATGGAGAACGTGTGGCTCGCGGGATCGGGGATGGCCGAGGGGTTCAAGTTCGGCCCGGTCATCGGTGAATACGTCGCCAATCGCGTGCTCGGTCACGACCTGGAACCCGAGCTGGCAGTGCAGTACAAGGTTCCAACGCAGACCATCGCCGACGTGCCCGCCGGAGGCAGTGGACGTGGCGGACAAGGGGGAGGCCGCGGCCAGGGAGCGCCGGCGGGACAGCCGGGCCGGTCCGGCCAGCCCGCCCCCGCCAAACCGCCGCTGCCAAAGCCGCCGCTCGACGGCGAGCTCGACGCGGAGGTCGCATGGTGAACCGCAATCTCGTTTTCGCTGGAGTCGTGGTCCTCGCGCTCGCTTGCGCGCCGCCGCCCCCGCCGACGCCGAATCAGTTCGGCAACTTCCTCAAGAACCTGCCGCAGCCGACGGACTCAGGGATTACGGAGAAGGACCTCAAGACGCGGATGTACATCATCGCCGACGACTCGATGATGGGGCGTCAGGCGGGCCGGGAGGGGAACGCGAAGGTGACCGCATACATCGCGCGCGAGCTGACCCGACTCGGCGTGACTCCCGCTGGCGACAACGGCACCTACTTCCAGAACATGCCCTGGGTGGCGCGTCACTACGCGGCGACGTCGACGCTCGCGGTGGGAGGCCGTGCGCTCCGCTGGCTCGGCGACTGGGCAGCCGTGCCGGGCCCGACTCCGGCAAAGGCACTCGACGGCATGCGCGCGATCTACGGCGGCGTCGCCGGTGACACGTCGACGCAGGCCACCGCGCAGCAGGCGCAGGGAAGATTCGTGATCCTGACGCCGGGTACCCCGGTCGCCGGCGGAGCCGCGGCACAGGCAGCGCGCTTCGGCGGCGCCGCAGCAATCGCGGTCGTCGACCTGCAGACGCTGAATGCGAATTCGCGCGCACTTTATGTGGAGCCGCCCGCGGCCTTGGTGGATCCGGCGGCGCAGGCCGCCGCGCCATTCGTTTCGATGCGCCTGACTCCAGAGGCCGCCGCCGCGATACTCGGCGCGGCTCCTGATGGCATGAAAGTCGGCACAGAGGGCGGGACTGTCACCGCGAAGCTCGATCTCGTCGAGGCGCCGGTGCCGCAGTTCGGGCGCAACGTGGTCGGCATCGTCAAGGGAAGCGATCCGAAGCTCGCCGGCGAGTACATCGCGGTCGGCGCGCACAGCGATCACGTCGGCTACAACGCTGCGCCGGTGGAGCACGACTCCGCGCGCGCCATGCAGAGTGCGTTGCTCAAGATGCAGATCCAGCGTGGCGAACTGAAACCGCTGACGCCGGCGCAGATCGCGTCGGCGAAGATCAACCTCGACAGCATGCGTAAGCTGTCGAAGCCGCGCCTCGACTCGATCTTCAACGGCGCGGACGACGATGGATCGGGCACCGTCGCGGTGCTGGAGATCGCCGAGGCGATCGCGCTGAACCCGGTCAAGCCGCGCCGATCCATCCTGTTCGTGTGGCACACGGGCGAGGAGCGCGGATTGCTCGGCTCCAAGTGGTTCACCGATCATCCCACCGTGCCTCGCGACTCGATCGTGACGCAGATCAACACCGACATGATCGGCCGTGGCCGCGCCGAGGACATTCCGGGCGGCGGCTCGGACTACGTCGCGGTCATCGGGTCCTTCCGGCTCTCGACAGAACTCGGCCGCGAAGTAGTGAAGGTCAACTTGAGGGAGCCGGTTCCCCTGCGCTTCGATTACCGGCTGGACGATCCCACGACGTGGCCGGGCTACAACAACCTTTACGGCCGCAGCGACCACTACCACTACGCGCGATACGGCATCCCGATCGCCTACTTCACGACCGGGCTGCACGGCGACTACCACCGCGTGACGGACGAGGCGCAGTACATCGATTTTCCGCACCTCACCAACATCACGCGCTACCTGCGCGATCTGGTGGTGGACGTGGCCGATCTCGACAAGCGGCCGGTGGTGGACAAGAGGCCGTAAGCGGGGGCCTCGCGCGTCCGGTCTCCGCGCCGGGCGCGCGAGACGTGTGCGTTACGCTACTTCGGGTACTGCAACGCCAGCACGGCATACGCCGTCGCGGCATCGCTCATGAAGCGGCCGATGTCCGTCGAAAGGTCGCGCTGCTTGTTGAGCGACCATGCGAGCCAGCGCCCCTCCGCCGGCACCTGATTGTTCGCGAGCCAGTCGAGGGCACGGCGCAGCGCCGGTTCTTCGCGCGAGACACCGGCCTGCAGCAGGGCGAAGGCGACGAGGCCGGTCGCATAGCCGTCGCTCCGCGTCTCCAGCGCGGTGCTGTCCGCACGCTTCCATCCACCGACGAACGCCGAGAGGCTGAACCCGCCGTCGGGCCGCTGTTTCGCCAACGCATCAACAATGATGGACAACCGCTGCGCCGGCGTGAGGATTCCCGGCAGCACGGCGTTTGCCCAGACGAGGACGACGCGGTCGATCAGGAACTGCGATTCTTGATGGCGCACCAGATATGCCCGCAACGTCCGCAGGCCGGGCTGGATCGCCGGCGCCGAAGGATAGCCGCCCGGTGCACTCCCTACTGCAATTGCCGCGAGCGTCGCGCCCCAGAACTGCGAGTCGCCCTCCCACGGCGCGTTGTGGAACTGCAGCCAGGGCCACGCGCCGCGATCCGCACCGGTCGTGATCTGCTGCGCCCACATGTTGTCGAGCGCGAGCCGCGCGTCGCGGCTCAGCACTCCTTCACGCGCGTCGTACGACGTGAGGATCAACGCGTTGAGCACCGATTCCGTGCCGCGCGACTCGAGGGTCTTGGGAACGCCTCGTTTCGCGTCCGGATAGAAGGGCTCGACGACGCCCCACATGCGGACACGCTTGGTGACGTTGTCGAGCAGCCGCCACTCGAGCTGCGTCTTCGCCCGCCCCTCGAACGCGGTGTGAAGCGCCGGGCGCGCGATCGCATAGGGCACCGCGGTGTGGCACGACACACAGAACGTGTCGTGATCGCGCTGTGACGTGGACCAGGTCATCCACCAGCCGATGCGCGCGTCGAGGTATGCGGCGGCGGCCGGCGCGCTCCAGCCTGCGGAATCCTTCTGCGGCGAACCCTGCGCGCCGAGCAGCGTCGCGCCGGCCGCAAGCAAGAATGTGATGCGTGTCGCAAACGGACTCACGCAAACCCCGCGGGCCTTTCTGCCGCGACGCCGAACGCGCGTTCCAGCGCAATGCCCACGCGACCGAGCGTGCCCTCGTCGAACAACCGCCCCACGAGCGTGACCCCGTGCGGCACGCGCCGCGGCGGCGAGAACTTCGGAACGGGATGCGCGGGATCCGGCGCCCAGTCGCTGCGCGCCTCCGCGACCTCGACGAAGCCGGCCCTCAACGTGAGCGACGGATGGCCGGTGAAGTTGGAGATGACCATCATCTCGTCGCGGAGCGACGGCACGAGCAGCAGGTCCACCTGCGACAGCACGCGCGCCATTTCGTTCGCGACCCTGCGGCGCAGGCGGTCGGCCTGCACGAAGTCGACGGCCGAGAGGAAGCGCGCCTGGCGGAACAGGTTCGGCCATGCGTCGGCGACCTGCGCCTTGAGCTCGCCCATGCGGCCGCTGAGCGTGAGTTCCTCGAACGCCGCGGCCGCCTCGGCGAACAGGATGATGTTCATCGAGTCGTACGGCAGGTCCGGCAACGTCACCTCGACGGCGTTCATGCCGAGCTCGCGAGCTTTCGCAAGCGCGGCGCGATCCACGTCCGTCGCGGGATTCTCCTTCATCCACGCGGGGAAGTAGCCCACGCGCAGTCCCTTCACCGGCGCGTTCGCGTCGAAGTCCAGCGCAGCCGGCACGGTCGCGAGATCGCCGGCGTCGGGACCGGAGATTGCGTGCAGGACGAGCAACGTGTCTTCGACGCCGCGCGCCATCGGCCCGAGCTTGTCGCACGACCAGCAGAGCGTCATCGCGCCCGTGCGCGGCACCCGGCCGAAGGTCGGACGCAGTCCCGTGACACCACAGCGCATGGAAGGACTGATGATGCTGCCCTGCGTCTCGCTCCCGATCGCGAATCCCACCAGGCCGGCCGCAGTCGCCGCTCCCGGGCCCGCGCTCGACCCGGACGATCCCTCTTCTGTCAGCCACGGATTCATCGTCTGCCCGCCGAACCAGATGTCGTTGAGCGCGAGTGCGCCCAGACTCAACTTGGCGACGAGCACCGCGCCCGCGTCGTTCAGCCGCTTCGTCACCGCCGCATCCACCGTGGGCACGCGATTGCGAAACGGCTCGGCGCCGTACGTCGTCGGGATCCCCGCGGTATCGAGCAGGTCCTTGGCGCCCCACGGAATGCCGTGCAGCGGCCCGCGATACTTCCCGGCGGCGATCTCCGCGTCGGCCTTCCTGGCCTGGGCGAGTGCGGAGTCGCGCGTGAGCGTGATGACGCAGTGCAGCTTCGGATCGAACCGCGCGAGGCGATCGATGTAGATCGTCGTGAGCCGCTGGGAGGTGAGCTTCTTCGTCTCGATCCAGCGTGAGAGCTTCGTCAGCGGCGCGAACGCGATCTCCGCGTCGCTCGAGGGGAGCGGCCCGGGATCGGACTTGGAGCGGTCGAAGCGCTCGCGCACCGCGGCCGCCCGCTCCGCGGTTCCGAGGGGAATCCAGCGCGTCGCCGGCGCAAGTTCCGGTTCGAGCGTCACCTTGCGCGGGCCGGTGCGGCGTTCGTAGAGCGCCGCCATCGATGCGCGCCAACTCTTGGCGGCCATCTCGCGTTCCGCGCGCGTCAGCTCGACCTGGACGAGCTTCTCCGCTTCCGTAAACGTCGCCGCGGAGACTTCGGGACCGACGAGCGGAGCCGCACCGAACGTCGGCGGCGCGCCCGGCGGCGGCGTCCCGGCGGGTGGCGCACCGGCCGGCGCCGACGACCGGTCTTCGACGCGGCACGCGGCCACCGCCCCCGCCAGTGCGAGCGGCGCCTGCAACAAGAACTTTCTTCTGGAGTTCACGTCCGCTCTCCGGCGTTGACGGTCTGGTCGATCACTTCGCGCGCGGCTTCGGATCGGCGAGTTTCGCCTCGCCGCGCACGTACGCGGCGACATCCTTGTGCGTCGCCCACCACACCTTCCCCGCGCCCTTCGCTTCGATGTGCGCGATGAGCAGCTCGAGCGCGACGATTCGCGACCGGTGTCCCGAGATGTGTGGGTGCATCGTGAGGAGCAGCATCGTCCCCTCCTCGTACGCCTTGTCGAATTCGTCCGTCCAGACCTGCGCGATCTCGCGCGGCGACGCGTAGCGGGCGCCGACGGGATCGAACAGCGGCGCGTCATCGAGGATCCACTGCACCGGCAGCTCGACGATTCCCGTGGGCTCGCCGTTCTGCAGGAGCTCATACGCGCGATCGTCCGACATGAGCGAACTCTCGTAGAGGAACCCGTTGTCGCGCAGGATCGAGAGCGTGTTGGGGCTGAAGTTCCAGCTCGGCGCACGATACCCGACCGGTCTCGATCCGGTCATCTTCGTGAGCTCGTCGATCGCCTGCTTCACGAGCCGCCGCTCGACCGAATCCGGGAGGTTCGCGTTCATCTCGTGGATCCAGCCGTGCACGCCGATCTCGTGGCGGCCGCTCTTCTTGATGAGGTCGCCCATGGACGGCGTGAGGGCGAGACTCACCGACGGGATGAAGAACGTGGCCGGGATCTTGTGCTGGTCGAGGAGTTTGATGATTCGCTCGAGGCCGACGCGAGCCCCGTACTCCGCCTGCGAGAGCGCGCCAACCGTGGGTTCGCCGAACCGGAGCGCGACCGTCTCGTTGTCCACATCGAACGAGAGGAGCACCGCGGCGCGTGCGCCGTTCGGCCACTTGGCCGGCTGGAGCGAGCGTCCTGCGCGGACCGCGTTCACGACAGTGCGAGCGCTGTCGAAGGTCCACATCCAGCCGGGCTTCGCGGTGGACTGCGGTACGGGCTGCGCCTGCGCGAGCAGTGCGCCGGGAACTGCACCGCACCAGCAGATGCAAAATGAGCGGAATCGGCGACTCATGGCATGCCCCCGTTGTCGGATCGAGGACAATGTACTCCTCCGCAGCCGGGCACGACACCGGACAGGCCTGGTACGCGGGGAAACTGTGACCAGTCTCGCCGCTCCACGCCGAGATTCACCGGACGCGACATCGCGCGCCCGGTGAATCTCCCGCAGTGAGCCGTCGGCTCGCCGGCTCGCCCGTGCTTACGGTTTTGGCGCCACCAGGTAATCGGAGGCGATGAGGAGCCGGAAGCCGTCGCGTCGATTCAGCGCCTGGGCGTCCTTCGACGTCCCCGGGGCCACCGGATTACGCTCGCCGTGACTCGTGACCTCGATGCGCACGGCGTCGATGCCGTTCGCCACCAGGTATGCCTTTGCCGCGGCCGCGCGGCGCTCTCCGAGACCCATGTTGTAGGCGTCGGACGCACGTTCATCCGTGTTGCCCACGATCACGATCCGCATGGCAGGGTTCGCCCTGAAGATCAGCACCTTCGCGTCGAGCGTCGCCTTCGCGTCCGGCGTGAGGTCCGACTTATCTGTTGCGAAATGGATCTTCTCTTCCATGGTCGCCAGTGCGGCGACCGATGATGCAGGGACGGCGCTGGCCGCCGGCTGCCGGTTCAGCGAATCGCGCAACTCGCGATACGCGCGCTCCGCACCACGGCGGCGATCCTGTTCCTCGGCGCTGACCGAGTCCGGCCGCTGCTGGTATGGAGCCGCCGCGGCCTGGACGGTCACGACCCGCTCCCGGATGTTCGGGCTGCGAGTGAAGCTCATCCCGACGTGCAAGCTCTGGTACGACTTCCAGCTGTAGTTGGCGAGCCAGTCCGAGGTCGCATCGATCCGGATCGCGGAGGTGTTGCTCAACAGGATCTTCGCGCCGACCAGAGCGGTCAGGCCGTAACTGTGCAGGAAATTCGTCTCGGTGCTGGCGCCGGCCCCCGCGCCCAGTAACATCGACACCCGCCCGCTCTCGAGCGGAGTCCCGACCAAACGCGCCGTCAGGATGCCGACGTTCACATTGGCAAGGCCGAGCGTGCGCGACGCGCTCATCTCGCTCCCCTCGAACTCGACCGCCAGGCGGGGATCGAGGGTGACACCGAGGCGTCCGCCGACTCCTACCCCGTTGTTGAGGGTGAGGCTCTTGTTGAACATTCCGGCGCTGCCGAACACGCCGAACTCCACTGCTCCGCGCTCCTGCGCGAAGGCCGGGGCGGCCCACACGAGCGCCGCGACACCGATGGTGATTGCTCTGACTGACATGTGGCTCTCCTTGGAATTCTTCCGTGAACTGCCTATGGCAGCGTGATGACGTTGTGTGCCGCGTCCATCGTGACCGACCCGTTCCGCGCCAACGCGCGGCCCAGGAGCGTCGAGTTGACGTTCAGCGAGATGCTCGTGAAGGCCACGATGTTGCCCTGCCACGCCGAGGCGTTGAGGGTGGCCGAACTGCCGACCTGCCAGTACACGTTCTTGGCCTGCGCACTGTTGATCAGGACGATGTTCGCCGCGCCGATGAGCGCGCTGCCGGCCTGGAAGACGAAGGTCGCGTTTGGATCGCCCCCGCCGTCGAGCGTCAGCGTGCCGGTCACATTCATGGTGCTCGCGCTGCAGTACACACCGACCGGCAGCGTCTTGCTGGCATAGTCGACGGTCCCGAAGTTGTTCGCGGCCGGGCATGGCAGACCGGCGAGCGTGTTGTACACGGCCGTGAGGATGTTCTGATCGGCAAGCGCGGTCGCATCACCCAGGTTCGTCGTACCCGAGAACACGCACGGCGGGAAACCGCTCATGGTGCTTCCGGGGCTGATGGCGATGTTGGCGGTTCCGGTGGAGGCCTGGATCACGCCCGTGCCGGTGCATGTGACGCTCGCGCCGGCCATGATGCCGTTGATTGCCGCCGCTCCGAAGTTCACGAGCGGTGTCACCGTTGTCGCGACGATCACTGTGGCGAAGCCCGAGACGGCGCCGACCGTCGCTTGCACGGAGTTGACGTACGTGCCGCTCACGACTCCAGCCGTGAACAGGCCCGTGCCGCTGTTGATGCTGCCGGCCGTGGCGTTTACGACGGACCACACCGGCACGATCGCGAGAATGTTGCCGCTTGCGTCCTTGCCGACTGCCGAGAACGTCTGCGTGCCACCGATGGCGAGATTGCTCGGATTCGGCGTCACCGTGATCGTCGCCAGCAGACCCGACGCGATGTTCGTGTTCACGGTCGCAAACCCCGAGATCGTTCCAAGAGTCGCCTTGATCGTGTTCGTGAACACGCCGACAGTGTTGCCCGACGTGAAGTTGCCAACGGTGTCGATGACGCCACCGCCGTTCACGACCGACCAGACGGGCTTCAGGGCGAACACATTTCCGCTCGAGTCCCGGCCGATGGCGAGAAACTGCTGCAGCGCGTTGGTGGGCATGAACACCGGGTTCGGTGTCACGGTGATGGCCGCCAGCGGCCCACTGGTCACCGTGATCGTGGCGAAACCCGCAATCGAGCCACTGGAGGCTCGTACCTTATTGATGAACGTTCCCGTGACGGTACCGGCGGTGTACAACCCCGCCTGCGTGATGCTCGCACCGTTCGCTGTCGTCACCACCGCCCATGTGGGCGTGAACACGACGACATTTCCAGCGGCATCCTTCCCGACGGCGGTGAACTGCTGCGTGCCGCTGATCGACATGATCGCGGGATTCGGCGTGATGGTAATGCTAGCCAGCGGACCCCCGGTCACCGTGACCGTCGCGGTTCCCGAGAGCGTGCCGCTCGTCGCCGTGACGGAGTTGGTGAACGTGCCCGGCGTCATACCGGCAGTGAACATTCCGCCGCCGTCCACTGTGCCACCGCCGGCCGCGATCGACCAGGTCGTCGCGACCACGACGGTGTTCCCACCGGCATCCTTCCCAGTCGCAACGAACTGCTGCCTGGCACCGACGATCAGCGCGGCTGGGTTCGGCGTGACCGTGAGGGTCGTCACGGGGCCGACCGTCACGATGACCGTGGCGAATGCGGTGATGCCCTGATTGCCGGCCTGCACCGTGTTCGTATAGGTGCCGGGTAGTGCGCCCGCGGTGAAGATTCCGGCCGGCGTGATGGCGCCACCCCCAGCCACGACGGACCAGGTCGGCGTGAACTGCACGAGATTGCCGCCAGCGTCCTTGCCAACAGCGATGAACTGCTGCGTGCCCGCTGCGCCAAGCGTGACAGGATTCGGCACTACCGTTATTGTCGCCAGCACTCCCGGCGTGACCGTGATTGATGCTCGACCCGAAATGCTCCCGACCGTCGCCACGACCGTATTGGCGAAGAGCCCTGTTACGGCGCCCGCGGAGAAGATACCCCCCGCGTTGATGGTGCCGCCGCCCGCACCGACGGTCCACGCCGGCGTGATGGTTACCACTCGGCCGTCAGCGTCAAAGCCCACGGCGAGCATCTGCTGCGTGGAAGCCGCCGCCATCGTCGCGTTTGGCGTCACGATGATGCTGCTCAGGGTGCCCGGTGCGGCCACTCCGTGCACATCGCACGCCGCGGAGATGACTCCGGCGACCGCGACGGCGGCGAGGACTCGCGCGCCGAGCCCGGCCCGGGAAAGCATTCGACTGATTCTGTTGTTCGCGTTGCCCGTCATGGTGTGCTCCTCCTGCAACCTTCGTGAAGGCGAGTGTTGGGACGACATTCCCCTACCTCGCAGAGATGTTGAGTGACTGCGCGAGCGTGAAGACGATCGGCGTGCCAGCTGAGACGATCACGTCGCCAACCCTCCGTGCGTCATCGGTCGTTTCGGTACGCCCTTCGAGATGATGCGGCACCGGCTGCAACTTCGCGGTCACCGCGTATGCCCGACCGTTCACCGTCACCGAACTCACCGAGAGCGCCAGTCGTCCCTGAGGGCGGGCCTGCCTGCTGCCCGGTTCCAGTTGCTCGATGGTGAGCGTCGCGACCGAACCAGCGGGAATCACGATTCCGCCACGCGTGTCCGCGATGTCGCCGCTGACGATTGCCCGAAGCGTCTCACCCGGCTTGTTCGTGCGCGACGAGAGTGACTCCTGAATGGTCGCGGAGATGCGCGTGCCGCTCGCGAGCGAGTGTCCAGTGCTGCTACCGGGCGTGCCGGTTGCGGCGGGCACGGATGCGGCCGCGGCGGGTGTTCCCTTCGCCGAGACGTCTGAACACGCCACCAGCGCCACCAGCGCCACCAGCGCCACCAGCGCCACCGCAAACGATCCCATGGAACGTGAGTTCACCACACGTCACTCCGCGCGCGATGTGTGAGGCCGGATCCTCCGGCTCACGCGAGGTGCGCGTGGGCGCGGGGCCTCCCAGCGTTTTTGGCCGGAAGGCACATGATGGAGGGTAGGAGTCGCCGCGCGACATACCCATCGCACGAACGGATGGAATAGGAGGTACGGGAGTAACTAGCCCTGTTGTGGGAGCGAGCGCGCCGTGACGTCCGGCGATGCGCTACCGCTCGAAAGAGTGGCGGCATTCGCATGTCGTGATGGCGCGGCCAACAGGCCGGCGCCGGAGGGAGTAACACTATGCAGCAGCCCTTTCCCCGCGATTTCTGGTGCGTTCGAGTGCTCTATTCCTGGAGGCCGTTCATGCGTCGAATTAGTTTGCTATCCGCAGTCGCAGTTGCCCTGATCGCGCCCGCGATGGCGGCGCAGCAGGCTCCCACCGATGGGCCGTACAAAGTGCTGCAGCGGGCGAAGGTCGGCGGCGAAGGCGGCACCGACTACATCTACGCCGACGTCGACGGCCGCCGCCTCTATATCACGCGCAACACCGTGCGCGCGGTTCCCGCGACCGAGACGACGCCCGCCCGCGACGCGATTCCGGGACGCGTCTCGGTGTTCAACCTCGAGACGCTCGCTTTGATCGGTGAAGTGCCGGGAATTGCCGGAAACGGCGCGACGGTCGATCCGAAGTCGGGACACGGCTTCACCAGCAATCACCCGGACGTCTCGATGTTCGACACGAAGACGCTCCAGCCGATCAAGAACATCAAGGCCGACAGCGGCTTCGCGCCGGACGGCATCTATACCGATTCGTACAATCAGCGGGTGTACGTCTTCAGCCACCCGTCAAAAAGCGCGGGGGTTTTTGACGCGAAGGAAGGCACGTACATCGGGTCGATCGAGCTCGGCGGCGTGCCCGAACAGGGCGTCGCGGACGGCACGGGGACCCTGTATGTGGTAATGCAGGACGGCGAAGGAAGCGTCACGAAGGTGGACGTCAAGACGATGAAGGCGACGGCGCACTTTCCGTTCGGCGACAAGGGCGGGTCGTGCAACGGCCTCGCGCTCGACGTGAAGAACCATATCCTCTTCGCGGCGTGCGCGGCGTCGGGCGGATTGCAGCCGGCGCAGCAGATGCCCAACGGGCAGATGGCTCCGCAACGCCAGCTCCCGCAGCCGCAGATGGTCATCCTGAGCGCGGACGACGGCCACATCATCACGACGCTGCCGCTCGCCGGTGGCTCCGATGGCGCGGTGTTCAACCCGGCGACGATGGAGGCGTTCAGCTCGCACGGCAACGGCACGCTGACCATCGTGAAGGAAAAGAGCCCCACGAGCTTCGAGGTCGAGCAGAACCTCGAGACGATGAACGGCGCGCGCACGCTCACGCTCGACCGCAAGACCGGTCACATCTTCGTGATGAGCGTCGAACGCGGTCCGGCACCGCCGCCGCCGCCCGGTGGCGGGCGCGGCATGGGAGCACCGGCCATTCCAGGTTCGTTCACCATCCTGATGATCGGCAAGTAGAAGGACGGAAGACGGAAGACGGAAGACGGAAGACGGAAGACGGAAGACGGAAGACGGA
>OCZT010001993.1_pt1 | contig 21168 bp, 13 predicted proteins | sample 1539031 | NCBI WGS metagenome assembly OCZT01 (sample SAMEA3539308, study PRJEB22396) | soil metagenome | biome: tundra; feature: field; material: soil | place: USA | collected 2010-05 | depth 0.15 m | reverse complement strand
TATCGACGCGCGAAAAGACCCCGAGGTCGTAGAGGCGGCGCTGGGTTTCGGTGATCGCCGTGGGGGAAAGCGGGTCGCCTGGATTCAGATGGAGGTTTCGATAGACCAGGCTGGGGCGGGTGGTCTTGAGCGCGCCCTGGTTGACGATCACCTCCCTCACCGATTCCTCTTTGCCTTCGCCGACGGTGAAACGCAGGTCCACCAGGCTCGGCTTCCCGGCGGGCTTCGAGCTCCACTCGAAGGTGGCATTGGGGAACCCGTTGTCGAAGTATTGGGCCAGGATGGTATCGCGGTCCACGGCCACGTTGAATTCGCTGAAAGGCTGGTCCTCGGTCGAGTTGAGCATGGCGAGGATGGCCGCCTGGTCCAAACTCCGGATGCCCTCGACCTCCAGGTGGTTGACGAAGTACTGGGGCCCTTCGTCGATGGTCAGGGAGACCGCCATATCGCCGGCCTTGCCGCGGTAGTTGTCCTCCAGCCGGTCGGTCACCCGCACGTCCCGAAAGCCGTTCGACTGGTACAGATTGACGATGGATTCTTCATCGCGGCTGAGAAGACCTTCGCTATAGCGCCCGTGCGGAAACTGGAGGAACGAGGCTTTCTGGAGAAACAGGCGCTCGCGAATCGTTTCGGCATCGAAGTAGCGGTTCCCGCGGATTTCGATGGCTACGAGCCGGTGGCGCTTGCCGGTCGAGACCAGGTAATCGATGGAGGACTTATCGTTGACGACGCCCTGCTCCTTGAACTCCACCTCGGCGTCGAAATAGCCGCTCGACTGGAAATAGTCGCGCAGGTTGCGCGCGCCTTCGACCAGCAGGTCGTGATCCACGGCGTGTTCCTCGAAGACCGGAACGAAGCGTCGCAGCTTCTTTTGGGAGACCTTGGCGCCGGTGGTGCGCACCTCGATGTGCGGCCCCGCGACGATGTGGAGAGTGGGAAGCGCGCTGTTGGTCCCGGGATCGTACTTCAGGGAATCGAGCGCGACCTTGGCTTCCAGGCGATTCTGCTTTTCATACTCCGCGCGGACCCCTTCGACGCCCTGCACGACGCGCGTTTGGGTGACGGGCTTCCAAGTGTGGATGATCCAGCGGCGGAATCTGGTGGCGCCGGCTATCTTCCCAGGGTCCATTTTCAAGTCGCCGGTCAGCACAGGTGGGGCGAAATGCGCACGCCTCCCAGCGTCGACTTCGAAGCGGAGATTCACCTGCTGGTGGGCATGGTCGTAATCCAATACCGGGTGGATGCCGCTCAGGTAAAGACCATTGCTTTCAAGGAGCCGTTGCTGGCCGGCCACCGCCTCCCGGAGCTTGGCATCGGTGTAAGGCTGGCCCAGTTCGAGCCGCGTGGCGTTCTCCAGTTGCCCGGGATTGGGATTGGACAGGCTGCCCACAGCCGACACATTGCCGATGAACCAACTGTTCTTGGTGAGGAAGCGGACAATCACGCCGTTCTGGTAGGGCTCGGCATCTACCTGGATGTCGGCGTACCTTCCGGTGGCGAACAGCCGTTCGATGGAAGCCCGCACGCCGGCCATGGTGAGCGGCTGGTGGATCTTGAGCGGCAGGATTTCGTACAGCTCGGAGGGGTCTACAGGCTGCACGACGGGATCGAACTGAATGGTGAGCACTTCCTTGCCGTCATACTTCTGGTATTGCGCCAGGAGAGTCCCGGGCTGCGCAGCCGCCAGGAACAGAGCCGCGCAAGAAAAGTAGGCGAGCAGCGATCGCACCAAGTTCATGATACCGTAAGTCCTTCATAGCAACTTTGTTACCATCGGACTGATGGACGCTGCCGAGCGCCAGCGCTATTCGCGGCAAATCCTGTTTCCAGGCATCGGGGAACGGGGACAGGAGGCCCTGCTGCGGTCGCACGCGGCGGTGGTGGGCTGCGGCGCGCTGGGAAGTTTTCATGTCTCGGCGCTGGCCAGGGCGGGGGTGGGCACGCTCACCATCGTCGATCGCGATTACGTCGAGGCGAGCAACCTGCATCGCCAGTGGCTGTTCGAGGAATCCGACGCCGCCGAGTCCCTTCCCAAGGCCGCGGCCGCCGAGCGGCATGTCGCGCGCATCAATTCCACCGTTCACGCGCGCGGCGTGGTGACGGACCTCACGGCGTCCAACGTGGCGGAGTTGCTGGGCGATGCCGACCTCATTCTGGACGGCACCGACAACTTTGAAACGCGCTACCTGATCAACGATTTCGCCGTGAGCCGCGGCGTTCCGTGGATCTACGGAGCGGCCGTGGGCAGTTACGGCCTGACCATGCCGGTGATCCCGGGCCGCACGGCGTGCCTGCGCTGCATCTATCCCGATCCGCCCTCGGGCGTCCAGCCCACCTGCGAGACCGCCGGAGTGTTGAACGCGATTGTGTCGGCGGTGGCGTCGCTCCAGGTGGCGGATGCGCTGAAGATTCTCTCCGGCCACCCGGACCTGGTGCGCGCGTGCCTCACCACGATCGACGTATGGGACGGAGGCATCCGGCAGATCGAAGGCCCTCCGAGGGACCCGGAATGCCCCACCTGCGCCCGCCGCGAGTTCCCCTACCTGGAAGAATCGCCCCGCCCGCCGGCCACCCTGTGCGGCCGGAACGCGGTACAGATCCACGACCGCGAGCGGCCGATTGACTTGGTGGCGTTGAAAGCGCGTCTGGAGCCGCTGGGCGAAGTCCGCGCCAACGAGTTTGCGCTGCGGTTCTTCGCCGCGCCCTACGAGATGACGGTATTCCCCGATGGCCGCGCGATCGTCAAGGGGACCAGCGACACGGGCATCGCGCGAAGTTTGTACGCGCGGTATGTGGGGTGATTGAAGTCGTATCCGCCCTGTTATACAGTGGATCTCTGGTGAAAGGAGATGGTACGCGATTCGCTAAGGCTATTTTTTGCCTCATGCTGGTTCTTGGCCTGGTCCCCGTAGCGGGCAGCGCCCAAGAGAACAAGCCATTGCGGGAGCCGGACGTGATCTTCGTGCCGACGCCGCAAGCCGTGGTGGACGCCATGCTCAAGCTGGCGGGGGTGCACAAGGGCGACGTGGTGTATGACCTGGGCTCCGGCGACGGCCGCATCGTCGTTACGGCCGCCAAAGAATACGGGGTCAAGGGAATCGGCATCGACATCAATCCCCAGAGAATCGCCGAGGCCAACGCCAACGCCAAGCAGGCCGAGGTAACCAACTTGGTCACGTTCCGCAACGAGGACCTGTTCGAAGCCGACATTCACGAAGCGTCCGTAGTGACTTTGTACCTTTTGACGTCGCTCAATCTCAAGCTGAGGCCCAAGCTGTGGCACGACCTGAAACCCGGCACACGGGTGGTTTCCCAGACCTTCGACATGGGGGACTGGAGGCCGGAGAAAGAGGAAATAGTCGAAGAACGCAGCATCTACCTGTGGAGGATTCCGTAGAACGCCGCCGAAAAGATATGAGTCCCACGCGCGGATGCGCTTGCAGGCCGGACCGGGCGGCCGAGCACACGTCTCAACCGATAACCGTTACCAGCGTTACGTGAATGGCGCGCGCGTGGCCTCGGGGCCAATTCTCGCATCCGGTCCCCGGTAGCGCCGCAGTGTAGACCGGCGCACCCCAACTCTAGGATCGTCGGCCACTCTTCCTACGAAGTGCTGCGTGAGACTCGGGAGAACAGCCGCCTGACGCGTGCCCTTAGAAGAATTGGTGTTTGGGGTCTTTGACCCCGTTTACCCAGGAGCGGCCAAAGCTCATTTAGCTCCGGGCGGTGGTTACGCGGTGAGGTGTTCCATTCCGTGATTTGGGGCGAATTCATCTGAACCTGTTTCGTCATCAACCCGTCATTGTTTAGCGCGTATAGTTGTATGTTCAAGGGAGCGTGATGATGACTCGAAATCGATTCCTCCGGGTGGGTGGCGCGGGAGTCGCTTCTCTTCTCATTCCGCCGTTTTCGTCCGCACGCCCGGACAGCTCAAAGTTCTATTTCGCCGTCATTGCCGATACGCACATCATCGACGGCTATTACAAGGGTCCGGAGAGCAATCCGGAAGATACCGAGTCGATCTTCAAGACGACAGAACGGCTTGAGTCCGCGCGCTCGGTCATCAACTCCCTGCAGCCGCGCATGGAAAACGTTTTCCTGGTTGGCGACTACTTTCACAACTATCCTTCTAAAGATATCGAGTTCTACTTCCAGAACGACACCCGCCTCGACAAGGCCAAAGGCCTCACGGACGCTTTTGGAATGCCGGTCCACGTAGGCTTCGGAAATCACGATTACTGGGTTAACGGCATGCCGCGCGAGACATCGCACGAACTCTTTCGCCGCAAATTCGGACTGAGGCCGTACTACACCGTCGAGCACCACGGCTGGAAATTCATTCACCTGAACAATTTCCTGGGCGACACCTGGAACAAAGGGCACGCCCAGTTCAATCCCTCGGTTGGATCGCTGGGCGAGGAACAATTGAACTGGTTTGAAGCCGAGCTGCAACAGAACAAGCCGTCGTTCGTATTCATTCACTTTCCCCTATCGATCGTCCAGCCGGCCGAGGTGAAGGATTACGGAGTCCATGCGTTGATCAAGCGCCATCGCCAGTCGATCCAGCGCGTCGTGTCGGGACACTGGCACAGATGGTACGAATTCGGACGCACATACGGTCCACAACATCTGGTGATGGCCGCTACACGCTACGATCCGAATGCCTACCTGATTGTGGAAGCCAATCTCAAAACGGTGCGGCACGATCTGTTGAATATCGACCTCGTCGACTGGAATACACACTACAGCGCTCCTTACAAGGGCCACGCCGCCTGATGTTACGGTGCGCCCGCGTCGGCCGGCCTGTGCGCTGTTGAGTAACTTGCGCAAGACGGGCTGCCGAGCCTGGCCCCCTTGCGCTTGCTCGCGTCAGTTACTGGCGGTTATGGAATTCGCCGGTATCACTGTTTTGCGACCCGATCTTACTGCCCCGCCAGCGAACGGTGCGTCATTAGAATGCAACGCGCCCGTAATCACAATATATCGCGCCCGTAATCACGTTGATACCGTCCGGATTTGATAATGCGTATACACCCATTGGGTGGAGGAGTAACTATGCATCTTAAGCGTTTGAACGAGACCAGACGTGTCTCTATGCTTATCGTTCTTGTCGGCGTTTCGGCCATGGTCTCTCGCGCACAGTTCGAATCGGCGACCGTGCTGGGAACCATTTACGATTCATCGAGTGCCGCTGTGTCCGGCGCATCCGTCACGCTCGTCAATGTTAGAAGCGGGGTTTCGGCCCGAACTACGTCCGACGCAAGCGGCAACTACGAGTTTGTGAATCAGCGTCTTGGCGCGTATGGCGTGCGCGTGGAGATGAAGGGCTTCAAGACCGCGCAGACCGATGGGTTCGATCTGAGCGTAAACGCTCGGCAACGCGTCGATTTGAAACTGGTGATCGGAGAGGTATCAGAGTCCGTGACGGTGAGCGATGCCGTCGAACTGCTCGAAAGCGACAACAGTTCCCGGGGCGAGGTGATCAATCCGCGGGAGATCGTCGAGCTTCCGCTGAATGGCCGCGCTTACGCCGATTTGACATTGCTCGTTCCCGGCGTTGCGAAGTCGCCCTTGGAAAATGGAACCGACAGCAGCCGCGACGGTTCATTCAATGTCAACGGCCAGCGCAGCGAGCTCAACAACTTCATGCTCGACGGCATCGACAACAACGCCTACGGCACCAGCAACCAGGGTTTCTCGAATCAGGTTATCCAGCCCAACCCGGACGCCCTCCAGCAGTTCAAGGTCGAAACCAACAACTACAGCGCCGAGTACGGCCACGCCGCGGGCGCCGTCATCAACGCCACCATCAGGAGCGGTAGCAACCAGTTCCACGGCTCCCTTTGGGAGTTCAACCGCAACACCGTCATCAATGCCACGGGCTTCTTCAAACCCACGGGCGGCGGCACGCTCCCCTTCAACCAGAACCAGTTCGGCGTCGCTTTTGGCGGCCCGATCCTGAAGAACAGGCTCTTCGTCTTCGCGGATTACGAAGGTTTCCGACGCGTCTCCCACCCCCTACAGTTCGCAACGGTTCCAACAAAAGCCATGGATTCGGGCGACCTCAGCGCCTTCGGTCTCCCCATCACTAATCCCCTCACTGGCGCCATCGCTCCCAACGGCGTCATCCCCGCTTCGCAGTTCGGTCTCGTCGCCTCCGCCGGCCTCGGTGCGCTGCCAGCGCCCAACTTGCCCGGCCTTTCGAACAACTACGAGTCCCTCCCGGCCGACACCATCACGAACGACAAAGGGGATATCCGCGGCGATTACTACATCAGCTCCAAACTACCTCCTTCGTTCGCTACAGCCAGTTCAACACCAGCATCTCCAGCCCCTCCAACATCCCTGGCCCGTCCGGCGGCGGCGCGAACGGTAACGTATACATCCAGACCAAGCAGGGCGTCCTTGGCACCACCTGGACCATTAGCCCCACCTCTATCCTCGAAGTTCGTCTCGGCGTCGACCACACCCTCGGCGGCAAGAATCCGTCCACTCTCGGCAATCCCACCGACGGCTTCACCATCCCGAACGAACCAATCGGCCCCGGCCTCGGCGGCGGCCTGATCTCTTCCAGCCTCAGCGGTTTCACCTCCCTCGGCCGCCAGAGCAGCAACCCCCAATTTCAAGACCCCCTCGTCATCGATCCCAAGGTGAACTACACCAAGGTACTCCGCCGCCACACCTTGAAGATGGGTTTCGAATACCAACTCATTGATACCGCCGTAAGCGATTTCCACCCCCAATACGGCACCGAATCCTTCGCCGGCTTCTTCAGTGATCCGTGCTACGCCACAAACCCGTCCTGCACCGGCAGCCTCAGCTCCTCCGCCAAGCAAGCCTATAGCCTCGCTGACTTCATCTACGGCGCTCCCGCCTCTTACGAACTCGCTAACAACCCGGTTGCCCACTACAAGCAACGCATGTACTTCACCTACATCCAGAACGATTTCAAGGTCAATTCGAAGCTCACCCTCAACCTCGGCCTCCGCTACGAATTTGCTACGCCCCAGTATGAGCGCGACAATAAACTCGCCAACTTCGATCCCGTCAACGATACGCTCACCCAGGCTTCCAGTGGCAGCCTGTACAATCGCGCCCTCGTTCACCCCGATCCCAACAACTGGGCGCCCCGCATCGGCCTCGCCTACACCGTACTCCCGAAAACTGTCATCCGCGCCGCCTACGGCATCAGCTACGTCCAGTTCAACCGCATGGGCGGCGAAAACCTGCTCGCCTATAACGGCCCGAATATCATCGACGCCGCCGTTTCCCAGACCCCCAGCCTGGGCTTCTGCACTTCGATTAATACTGCGCCCGGCGCTTGTTTCCGGTCCACCGCGCAAGGTTTTCCTCCCACTCTCATCTCCCCGGCGTCATTCAACACCGCCATCACTCAGGTCCGTTACATCCCGGGCGATAACCGCACCGGCTACGTCGAGAGCTGGCACTTCACCATCCAACGCGAACTCGCCAAGCACCTGCTCCTCGACGTCGCTTATGTTGGCAACCATGACGTCGGCCTGACGATCCTCTCTGACGCCAACCAGGCCCTCCCCAACCTGCCTGGCCAGAGCCTTTCCGTCCAGCAGCGCCGCCCCATCCAGACCTTCTCCGGCATCGAAGTCGCCTACGACGGCGGCTTCGGCAGCTACGAAGGTCTCCAGGTCAAACTCGAAAAGCGCTACTCGGCCGGCCTCTACCTCGTCAATTCCTTCACCTGGTCCAAGGCGATCGACAACGCCCCCGGCCACCTGGAAAATTACGATGGCGACAACTCCCGCATCAACTACTACAACACCAAGTTGGAGCGCGGACTCTCCGGCTACAATCAGCCCCTCAACGACACCTTTTCCGTCATTTACGATCTTCCCGTCGGCCAAGGCCGCCGCTTCAATATCGGCAACAAGCCTCTGGATTTCGCCATCGGCGGCTGGGCTCTCAACATGATCAACAGCATGACCTCCGGCCTGCCCCTAAACATCGGCTACTCGGCTACCGCTCAACAGTCGGTCAGTTCCCTGGTTAGCGAGCGGCCCAACCTCACTGGCCAGCCGATCTACCTGAATAGTTCCAACTCCGTCAACTACCTCAACGCGGCCGCCTTCAGTGTCCCGAACTATACGCAGCCATTCGGCAACGCTCCCCGCAACGTGGCCAAAAACCCCGCATTCTACAATACCGATTTCGGCGTTCACAAGAACTTCAAGTTCACCGAATCGCGCTACGTTCAATTCCGCGCTGAAGCCTTCAACCTGCTCAACAAAACCAACTTCTCGCCTCCCAGCCTCACCGCCACCAGCACCGGCTTCGGAGTCTTCACCTCCACATTCCCCGCGCGCCAGATCCAACTCGCACTCAAAGTGGTGTTCTAATGACTAAACTTACATTCTTCTTCCTGGCCGTTGCGTCCGCTTCGGCGCAACAGCTCAAGCTTACCGAAATCCAGATCATCGGCAGCCACAACAGCTACCATTCCGGCATCAGCCCGAATGAGATGGCCTATCTGCGCTCAGTCAACCCGCGGAGCGCCGACGCTCTCGACTACCGGCATCCCGCTCTCAACGTGCAACTCGATGCCGGTGTCCGCCAGCTCGAAATCGATGTCTACGGCGATACGAAAGGCGGCCTCTTCGTCAATCCCGCCGGCCCCGGTCTCGCCGCCAAAGCCGGCTTCCCGGCCGACCCGCCTTTCGATCCCAACGGCGTCATGAAGAAGCCCGGCTTCAAGGTTCTCCACGTCCCGGACATCGATTACCGTAGCAACTGTGAGCCCTTCGTAGCCTGTCTCGCCATCATCCGCGACTGGTCCAAAGCCCACGCCGGCCACCTCCCCATCTTCGTCCTCGTCGAAAACAAAGACGGCCGTCCCCGCGCTGAGAACATGACCACCCCCGAGCCGCTCACCCCCGAAACCTTCGACGCCCTCGACGCCGAAATCCGCTCCGTCTTCAAGCCCTCGGAAATGATCACGCCCGACGACGTTCGGGGATCCCACAAGACGCTCGAAGAAGCCGTCCTCACCTCTGGCTGGCCAACCCTCGATAAGGCCCGCGGCAAGGTAATCTTCCTGCTGGACCAGCGCCGCGTCTGCCCCCTCTATACCAAGGGCCATCCCTCTCTCGAAGGCCGCGTCCTCTTCACCAACGCCGCCCCCGGCACACCAGACGCGGCGTTCACCGAAGTCAATAATTCCGCCTCCGAGCCCGAACTGGTTCCCGGTCTTATCCGCAAAGGCTACCTGGTCCGCACCATGACCGATCCCGGCGCCGCGGGTGTCCGCGCAAACGACACCAAAAAACGGGACGCCTCTATGGTCAGCGGAGCCCAGATCCTGAGCACCGACTATCCTTACGACGAGGCTGCAGGTTCCGGCTACTCCGTCCGCTTCGATCACGGGAATGTCCGCTGCAACCCCGTGCTGAAGCCGGCGGCGTGCGATTCGGCCATGATCGGCGAAAGCCACCATTCACAGCAGTAGGCGGGTCAAACGGTCGCCTGCGGGCCGCCAACTGTGTTCAAGAAACGGGGTCAAAGACCTCATTTTCCAATTTCTAGTCTTGTAGGCGGAGCGGGTATCGGGGAGATCTGGCCAAGCTGAAGGGGCAGACCGGGACGGACAAGAGCGTCCCGAATCTCCTTGTGTTTCGGGGCGAGCGGAATCGCAGATGAAATTACGCAACGGTGGCGGATCCGGTCGAGAACAATCTCCCGCGCGGCCGACTGATCTCGTTGGATCGCGTCCTGCTTCGAGTCCCCGTACAGGAGGACGTTCAATTCCGGCACTTCGGCAATCCAACGGCCATCGACTTCGCGGTCAAGCTCGATCATGAGCTTCATAGCCACAGCTTACCACCTGCGGCCCGGGTGAGACGATTGTTCCGGCCAACTTGCGCCATGGGGGATTGAATCGTCCGCCCCACTGCGCTATCTGCGCCACGCCGCGATGTGCATGCCGGCCGGTACCTGGGCGTGCGCTACGTCCAGGTCGTCCTTGACTAGCGGAATGCTGGCTTCCACCGTGGCGGGGGCGTCCGGGTAGTTGTGGCTGAAGGCGATCTTGAGGCGGCGCGCGGGGGTGTCAATGAACGCGACCTGCTGCGTCTCGTCCGCAAAGGAACGCATCTGCCGCGCCTCCGCCGGCTTGTCGTGGGTGATCAGGACTTCGCGCAGGACGCGATCTTCCGCGGCGTAGACCAGCACCGCCACGACGTGCGGCTCTTTGAGGCGCGCATCGGGCGCGTCGTCGGCCGGCACGTCCAGATCGGCGTATCTTGAGGTGCCGTCGGCCCTCGATACCGTGAAGCGGACCAACTCCACATGCGTGTCGAAGAGATGGCGGCCGTCGCCCAGGCGGTGAATGGACCACATCGGCACGTCCACATAGCCGCGGTCGATCACCCAGAGGCCATTGTCGAGCGTGTGAGCGGCATCGGCTTCGAGCTTGACCGAGTAGAGCGGCTTCTGCTTCGGATCGACGCCGAGCGGCCACGCTTCCAGCGTCACGGCGCCTGGCTCGGGTATATCGCCGACGAAGTCTTTCTCGTGCGTGGTGGTGCGCAGCAGGAGGCGCTCATCGGCGGGCCGGCCGGGTACTTGGGTTCCCGTGTATTGCCAGGCTACGTTATGGATCACCACGGTTTCGCCGTCGCCTTCGACGGTATAGGAGATCGTGGAGGCGGATTGCGCCTGAAAAGGAATCTTGGCCAGGGCCAGCAGCAGCCCGGCGCAGACCGCGGCGGCGGGCAGCAACTTTTTCAACATCCTCTCAGGGTCGCAGTTCTTCGCGGGGAGCGCAAAACGCGACAGCGGTCCTGGCGGCCGCCCCCACACCGCTCGGCGTTTCCATGGCCGCGGTTCAGCTATTATACGAGAGCGAGCGTCAGTACCTTGGATCACTAGAATGGATCGGCAACGCGGAATCATTATCGGAGCAGGCCCAGCGGGGTTGACGGCTGCCTACGAATTGCTCACCCGGACTGGAATACAGCCAATCGTCATCGAGAGAAGTGAGCACATGGGCGGAATCTCCCGCACGGTGAACTACAAGGGCAATCGGATCGACATCGGCGGACACCGCTTCTTTTCAAAATCGGACCGCGTCATGAAGTGGTGGCTCAAGGTGCTCCCGTTGCAGGCGTCCGAGAATAGTCCGACAGCCATCGAATACCATGGCATGGAGCGGGCCATTACGCCTTCCGCATCCGGCCCCGATCCGGCCGGCACGGATCGCGTCATGTTGCTGAGATCCCGCAAGTCCCGGATTTATTACCTGCGCCGCTTCTTCGATTACCCGATCTCGCTCAGCAGGGACACACTCCTAAAGCTTGGCCTGTGGCGAACCTTAAAGATCGGAGTAAGCTACGTCCAGAGCGCACTGTTCCCCTTGAAACAGGAAGAAACCCTCGAGCAGTTCTTTATAAATCGGTTTGGCAGGGAACTGTACGGCACTTTCTTTAAGTCCTACACCGAAAAGGTCTGGGGCGTGCCGTGCAACCGCATCAGCGCCGAGTGGGGCGCCCAGCGCATCAAGGGCCTGTCGGTCTGGTCGACCGTGGTTCACGCCATGAGGAAGGTGTTCAAGGATGGCAACAGCGACATCGAGCAGAAGGGCACCGAGACCTCGCTGATCCAACAGTTTCTGTACCCCAAGTTCGGCCCTGGACAAATGTGGGACGAGGTAGCACGCCGCATAAGAGAAATGGGCGGCGAGATTCGTACGGGCTGCCGGGTCGAGCGGATCGTCACCGCGGGGTGGCAGGTGAAGGCACTGGAGGCCACCAACTCCGCCACGGGGCAGACGGAGACTTTCGAGGGCGATTACTTCTTCTCCACAGCCCCCGTGAAGGAGATCCTGAGGTCATTTGACGCCGTTCCGCCCAAGAACGTGTTGGAGGTGTCGGACGGACTGATTTACAGGGATTTCATAACTGTCGGCCTGCTGGTTCGCTCGCTCCTAATCGACGACGAAACGCCACAGGGCAAGAAACTTATTAGCGACAACTGGATCTACATCCAGGAACCCGACGTACTACTCGGCAGGCTCCAGATATTCAATAACTGGAGCCCGTTCATGGTGGCCGACTCGACGAACGTCTGGTTAGGCCTTGAGTATTTCTGTAACCAGTCGGACGAGATCTGGAACCTCTCCGATGAGGGTATGGTCGCGCTGGCGCAAGAAGAACTCAGCAAGATCGGCATCATCGACAGAGCCGACGTGCTCGACTCCACTGTCATACGCATGGAGAAGACCTATCCCGCGTACTTCGGCACCTACGAGCGGTTCGCCGAGATTCGCGAGCACGTCGACCGTTACGGAAACCTGTTCCTGATCGGACGCAACGGCATGCATCGGTATAACAACCAGGACCACTCCATGCTGACGGCGATGATGGCCGTCGACGATATCATCGCCGGCAAGACGGACAAGTCTGGTCTTTGGGAAGTCAACATCGAGATGGACTATCACGAGGAAAAGGGGAGTGCGCAGTGACCCCTGCTATTTGGGGCGACTGGGAGTCTTCTCCAACGGTTTGCCCGTTATCTGGTTGTGGGCGGCCTGGCCTCGGTTGGCAGGCGAAAGCGCCTGCCCCACAAGGAGGCGAGGCTTTGCGGCTTGCGTCGAGCGGCGGCGCCCTCCTTACTGCCGCTCGAGTTCATCGAGAAGCATCGAGAGGCGCGGCGCCACTCCGGTGCGGCGGCCAAAACGCAGAGCGTTGTACTTGACGGTGAACTCCGTCACCGTTGTCCCCAGTTGGCTTGGCGGAAGCGATTCGGCGAACTCGGTGGGCGTGAACCAGGCGGGCTTCTGGTAACCGCGGCGTTTCAACAGGTCGAGCATGCGCTCGTATAGTAGGGTGGCGTCCCCCACCGTGGCCTGGCCGCGGCGGACGCGCTCGACGCGGCTGCGGAAGCGCAGCAGGCGTACCAGTCGCGGCCCGAGCACCCAGATGGAGACTCCCAGCGCCAGCATAATCAGGATGCGGACGCCGTAGCGCCGGAACCACGCCGCCAGGCGGAGGCGCCAACTCCAGTCCAGTCTGGAAAGGGAGTCGAACCAGCGGATGCCCATGCTGCGCGCACCCTGTTCCAAGCGGTCGGCCAGCGTGCCCTGCCGGCCGATGTCGTAGCTCACGACCCACTCCTGCCAGAAGGTCCCGGCCGCATCCAGGTACAACCCAAGTTTCGTCAGCAGGGCGGAGGTGCGGCGGTTGGGATCGGGCGGCGTGGGATCGAAGGTGGTCCAGCCATGACCGGGGATCCAGGCCTCCACCCAGGCGTGGGCGTCGGAGGCGCGCACCAGCCAGAAATCGGTGATGGGGTTGTACACTCCGCTTTGGAAGCCCGTGGCCAAGCGCGCGGGGATGCCGGCAGTCCGCAGCATGACCGTCATGGCGGACGCGAAGTACTCGCAGTGGCCCTTCTTGCGCGTGAACAGGAAGTAAGCCAGCGGATCGGCCACTTCGTGGTCCGGAAGTTCGAGCGTGTAGCCGTAATCGGCGCGCAGCCGGCGCTCGATGGCGCGCGCCCGCTCGAGGTCCGTCGCCGCGCCCGCCGTCACCGTGCGGGCCAGTTCGGGGATTCGGGGGTCGAGCGGCGGCAGTTGCAGCTCGTCGCTACGCGCTTGGAGCGGCAGAATTGGCGCGGGGTAGGGCGCCGGCGAAGTCTCCGGCGGATCCTCGAGCCGGCTGTAGGCGTCGTAGTGGACGCCCCGGGGCGATTGGTGTCCGATCCGGTAGCTTCCGGTCGCCGTGCGCAAGAGAAATGAGTAGGGCAGATCCACCATCTCGGGCACCCCGGCGAAAAAGAGAGCATCGGTGCCGAATGCGTCCAGATCGACGTGGTAGTTGATGTGCCGCCCCGGCAGCCGGTCGGCGGACGGCTCCAGGCGGGCGTGGCCGTTGTCGACCGGGACCGTCTGGTTGGCCCGGCCGGTCTCGGACCACCGCTTCCCATCGAATTCGGCAAGCGCCCGGCCACGCCATTTCAGGCCGCCAGGCGTTTCGCTGCTGAAGATGCGGATGTGCATGACCGGCCGGGAGGCGGTCTGGACCTCGCCGAACTCGCCCAGCGTCACCTCGCTCGAGAAACCGGAAAGATAGAAACGGTGCGAGATCAGGCGGGAGAACGCCGCCTCGGCGGTGCGCGGCAGGAGAAAGAACAGCCCGGCGGCGAGCGACAGGATTCCCAGAGTTATTAATACCGAGTGCAGCGCCAGGCGGGCGTAGAAGCGCTCGAGCCCACTGCGCGCCGTGGCTGGGGCCTGCCTCGTGGAGCGGCGAATCTCTCCGCTGGCGAGCGCCGCCACGGCGAACAGCAGGTACAGCGCCAGAAACAGGAAGAAATTGAAATCGATGGACAGGAGGGCGGCAGCCAAAAGTTCCACAAAGGCAATGGCGGCAGTGTAAAAATAGTCCCGATTGGTTTTCGCCGTGAGGATCTTCATGACAGCCAGGAAAAACACCAGGTGGACAGTGGCGGCAAGGAAATCGCGCGAAAGGAGGAAATAATCGAGCGGGAAAAAGCCGGTATAGCCGAGGGTGATGAGCGTTACGGTGCGATCGGAAACGTCCAACCGTACGAGCTCGCCGATCAGCAGGCCGCGAAGCAGAAGGCCGGCGGCGGTGAGCGCGATGGTCGGGATATCCAGATACCCCGAGCCGGCGACCGCGAGATATCCGCTGGCCACCAGGCCCAGTAGCGAGAACTGGAAAAAACGCTCGACGGAGGGACGGGCTTTGGGCCAGGCGCTCACATCCGAACGCACCATGCCCCCATTCTATCAGCGGGGGATCGATTACCTACGGCCTGCGACTTCGAGACCGTACTCCCGAAGCAGTTCTCCGGGTGGCCGGTAGAGGCGCACGAAGTAGACCCCCGGCTGGGTTCCGGGAACCTTGAAGTCGGCTTTCGATCCCCGTGCGGACACAGTGGCCTGCCAGACACGATTGCCGGAGCGATCCACCAATTCCAGCCGGTACCGTGACGAGGCCGGCAAATTCGCCAGATCTAACCGCAGGAGGAGCCATCTGCCAGCCGGCGCTGTGGCTTCGATAGCGGCCCCGCGCGTGGCTGCCAGGTCGACTGCAAAGGGGTGAGCCTCGCCCAAATCCAGACGGCCGAGCCACAAACCGGCCGCCAGCATCACCACCGCCATGCCAGCCAAGGCAGGGACCAGGCGGGGAAAACGCAGCCAGGGGAGTCCGCGTTTGAGAGGCGCCGCGCGCAGACGCGCGGAGGCCTGGCGCATCGCAGAAACGTAGAGATCGGTCTGCTCCAGCCGGTGCTGGCAGGATTCGCAGATCAAGAGATGCTCTTCAAAGGGGGCAACGGCCCCTTCGGGCAACGCCCCCATGGAGTATCGCTCAATCTCCTCCTCGTCTATGTGGCAGCTAACGTCCATGACCACCACCTTCATTGTGAATCACTTTCTCTCTGAAACGAAGGTATTTCCGACGCGGCGGAATTCTCATAAATATTTGGAGACAACCTCAGGCTGGTCAGGCGCGGAAACCCATGTGGCGGGAGAACCGGGTCTTGCCGAGCTCGCCGAACCGCGCCTTGGCGCGGGATTTGACAAGTCGGAACTGGGTTTCCGTGAGGCCCATCTCGCGGCAAATCCGATCGGGCAGCTGCTCTTCCAGATAGAAACGGGCCAGAACCTCACGGTCGCGCTTGGGAAGGCTATTCAGGATGCGCATGGCCAGCTCTTCGTTTTGGTGCTCGATGGCGCTTCGCTCCGGATTGGGATGGTGGTCGGAAAGGGTCATTCCGAACTCCAGATCGGCCAGGTTGCGGCGTGCCTTCACGTTATCGTCGATCTGAGCGGCTACCTGCCGGCGGACGATGGTGCGCACGTAACCCATTAGGCGCTCGGGTTCGCGCAGCTCGCCCTTTTGAATGGATTGGACGATGATCAGGAACACATCGTGCACTCTGTCGTCTAGATCCTGCGGTCCAAGCTGGCGGCAGAGATAAAAGCGAACGCCCGTCGAAAAGATGCGATACATCTGTTCCATGGCGGACGAATCTCCGTTGCGGATTTGTTCCACGAGTCCGGACCAGGGCGGGTCCGCGAAGTTCGCAACCGGTTCCATGGCGGTGGAGTTCATTCGCCTCCAATCACATAATACGCTCCCCAGTAGTGCGGCTGGGCATGCCAGCCTCCGGAACGAATCATTTCAAGCTGGGCGATGCGCAGCGCCTGTCCCGGATCCGCGCGGCGCCCGGTTCGCAGGTTCCGGTACAGAGCCTTGAACAGCGGCCCATCCTCGTCGGGCGTGGGCCAGCGGCTGCCGACCACGGCTCGCGCCCCGGCCGTCAACCAGGCGCGAGTCAGCCCCATCAGCCCGGTTCCAGGCAGAGCCGCACCCTGGGCGGAGTAGCACCCGCTCAGCACAATGAGGCCGGCGTCGATTCTCCAGTGGGCGATCTCAAACGGCGTCAGAAGCTCCGTCTCCTCCCGGTCCGACAGGCTGAGAGCGATCAAGCCGAAAGCCGGGCGCTCGGAGGATTCCAGAACGTGAGTTGCGAAGTGCACCACCGCCGGGTTGCGGCGCATCTGGTCCGCCAGGTTGCGGCGCGTCGCACCGGCCCCCCGAAGCAGGATGCTTTCGCCATCCCAGGCTCGCGCGCAATTATCCAGTTCAGCGCCGCTAGCCACCAAACGGGGCAGGACCAGACCGGCGGCGGCGCTGGGGGCGGAAGCGTTGAAGAGTCTCAGCGGCGACAGCCATCCCGTGCCGGCATTCCCCAGGCGGTGCGGCAATCGCGGGTCCGCGGCATTGTAGATGGGATCGCCGACTCCCAGGAACACGGGAGAGGGTTGCCCGGCCGTTTGTCGCGTGGCGGTCTCGAGCCAATAGCCGGCGCCGGGAATGACGACCGTGGTACGCCGTTCGGCTACGTAGACGGGCCGCGGCCGGGTGCTTTCGAGAAGCGCGGCTACCGGAACGTCGAAAAGCTCCTCGTCCAACGCCAGCAGCCAGCGCGTCCTGTGTCGAAACCGGGCATCCAGCGGCCCGAAAAGAGTGCGGTACAGATTGGCGCCAGCCGGGCCGGCATCCGTCGAATCTTCGCGGATGGCGCGCGTCGCGGCTTGGATCTGAGACTCGATCTCGTGGCGCGGCGGCAAGACGTAGAGCGCCAGCCCGCCTCGGTCCAGCGCCCACAGCCAGGAGACGGAATCGCCCAGGTCGAAGCTGAGCAGAGCCGTATGGGAATCGAGCGCGGCCCGCGTGCGTTCCAGCAGGCTGGTGGTCGCAGGATGGGCAACCGCGTCCGGCAATGCTTGCATGCGGACGATTTCGGCGCGTGTCGCGCGAACCACTTCCTGGGCGTGCGGGTTTTGAGTCCGCAGAGCCTCTGCCTCCTCGCGCTGCAACCGGTCGAGCGCCTCCCAAGAAGCGGCCACATCCGCGGCGGCCGCGCGGCGTCCGAAGAGAAGCTCCCGCAGACTGCTCGCCCGGTTCTCCTCCGCGGCCTCGAACGTCTCGCGAATGAGGGCCGGGTCGCCAGTCTCGAGATAGAGCCGGTTGCCGGCTTCCACCAGAGCCGAATAGACCTGATCGAGCATGCCTTCGGCTCCGGTGCGGGCGGCGTCATAGGGCGGCGCGGACCCGCGCCACACGCGCGCCAGGCGTACCGCGATTCGCAAGTCCTCGAGCGCTTCCCGGAGGCGGCCCTGCGCCAGCCGGACGCGTCCGCGGAAATGATAGATGTCCCACGCAGGTACCGGGCCCTGGGGACGCGCCGCCAGTTCCACGGCGCGATCCAGTAGCGCGGAAGCGGACGCCAAGTCGCCCTGCGCCAGGCGCAGACGTCCCAGGTTGCGATACGAGCTCTCCAAATCCAGCCGGTGCAGTTTTCGGACGCGGTAGGCCTCCAGAAGGGCGGCTTCCGCTCGCGGAAGGTCGCCGCGCTTCAAAAACTCTTCGCCCAGCCGGTTCCAGCCACGGGCGTACAGATCGAGGTCGCCAGCGCGATCAGCGGCGTCCGTGGCCTGGCGGAACAACTCCGACGCTTCTGGCATGCGGTCCTGCCGCGCGCGCAGAACGCCCAACTGGATCAGCAACTGGGGCAGGTGTTCGCGCCGGTCATCGCCGGACATGCGCTCCAGGGTGCCTTCGATCCATTGCGCCGCGGCTTCCAGTTCTCCCATTTCGGAGTAGAGCGATGCGATATTGACATCCAATACCGCTGTGTAGCTGGCGTCGTCGGCCTGATCGGCCAGACGATGCGCCTCCAGGAAAGAGCGTAGAGCGGGTTGATACTGGTGGAGAGCGAATTGGCAAGCGCCCAGATTGCCGGTGGCGCGCGCGGCTATATAGTCGTCCCATGCTGCGAGTGCAGCACGCCGAAGGGATTCAAAATGATTTGCGGCATCGCCATACTGGCCGTGCCCGTATATCTCGGCAGCCTGACGCAACTGTGCCACCAGGGGCGTACGGCGGGCGGATCTGTTCTCCGTGAGGAGCAGGGGCTTCGCCCAGCGTCTCGGAACGGGTTTCCGCGCCGTGCCGACTAACGAAAACACGAGCAGGCAACAAGCCGCTACTTTGGCTGTTTTCAAATGACCACGCTTCAGACCTGTTTGTGATTTCAAACCAAATCTGGTGATTCTTTGGGGATATTACCTTTTGGCAATACCCCCAAAGAATGATACCAGCTTTTACCTAAGAATAGGTTACCCCAAATTGGGGCTATTCAGGTGACGCGCCTGTGGGTAGCGCGATTTGGTTACTTCAAAGACAGCTTATTACCACAACGAAGAAACGACGATAATAATCGGATCGCCTGGCATTTTCGCTGTAAGTGACCGCCCGAAAAGCAGCGGTCCTTTTCAATTTCAGATTACCCTATGCACTTGTCCAAATACGGGATAGAGCGCGCCAAGTCGTTGAATTTAAAGAAATTTAAATTATTAAATATTTGTGACTGAAATATGGCGGTCGGTACGCTCGGCCACAGAGGGGGATGAAAACGGGCTCGTTGGGTGGGAGATTACGGGTATGCCCCCGGGCGATTGAGGCACTCGGGCACCACGTACAGCTCACAAAAAAGGACCTCTCAAGTGGGTAAGAAACCAAATATCAACGGTTTAACAGGGGCCGTTTTCTAAGGAACCCGACGGGAATTGTAAAAGGGGAACCGGAGGCGCTCGACGTGGCCACCACGAGGACAGGCGTACAGATTTAGTGCGCCACCTGAATCAGCGCGGCAAGGTTACGGTGAAGGTAGTTCCCGGGCCGGAATTGCGGGTTAGCTCTACTGCGCCGTTATGGGCCTCGGCGATCCACTTCACGATCGACAGGCCCAGGCCGAAGCCGCCGTCCTGGCGGGAGCGCGCCTTGTCGGCACGGTAAAAGCGCTCGAAAACGTGGGGCGCGGCTTCCGGGGGGATACCGACGCCGGTATCCGAAATGCGGATGCGCGCGGCGGTGGCGTCCGCTTCCAGCACGGCCAAGACCTTGCCGCCCGGCGGCGTGTAGCGGATGGCGTTCTCGAGCAGGTTGATTACCAGGCGGCGGAGCAGGCCCTCATCGCCGCGAAATTGCACGTCCCCGGTCGAAGGGCATTCGAGAGTAATACCGGAGGCGCCGGCCAGGGTCTGCATCGAGCGGCAGCATTCCGCCAGCAGTTCGTTGAAATAAAACTCCTGGACCTCGAGCTTGACGCGGCCGGCGTCGGCGCGGGCGAGATTCAGCAGATCGTCCACCAGGCGGGAAAGACGGCGCGATTCGTCCAGAACGATGGCCAGCGATTCCTTATATTCGGCGGCGCCGCGATCGTGGGAAAGGGCCACGTCGGCTTCGCCGCGAATCACGGCAATGGGTGTGCGGAGCTCGTGCGAGGCGTCGGCCACGAAGCGGCGCATGATCTCGAAGGACTGGTCGAGGCGCGCCAGCAACTCGTTGAAGGAGGCCGCCAGGACCGCCAGTTCTTCGGCGGCGTTGCCGATTTCGAGGCGCCTGCTCAGGTTGCTGCCGGTGATCTCGCGCGCCTGTGCGGCCATCCAATTGAGGGGAGCGAGGCTGTGGGTGGCGAGCAGGTAGCCGCCGATTCCCGCCAGCCCCAGCAGCAGCGGCAGCGCCAGGAAAATCACGCGGCGGACCACCCCGAGATCAGCGGCGATCGGGTCCAGCGGCGCAATGGAGAAGATCAGGAAACTCCGCCCGAGAGCGTCCAGGCGGTGCGTAGCGGCCCGCGCACCATTCGGGTCCAATTGCGGCAGCGCCAGCACCAAGTCGGGCGAGGCGCTGCGGGCCGCCTGCGCCACAATCGCATCCGATTCCCGTTGCGAGACCGGGGCGCTCGAGGCGAGCAGCCGGGACCCCGACAGGATCGCGACCCGGCTCCCGTGCAGGCGCAATCCGGAGACAGCTTCGGTTGCGGCCAGCCGCACATCGCCCTTTTCTTCCACGAGTTCATCCTCGAAAAGGGCCGAAGCGGTGTTGGCTTCGGATGTGAGCGATTGGTCCAGGCGGGTCCGGAGGTCTTTGGATAACAAGCCGTAGAGGAAGATGCCGAACAGAACGAACAGCAGCGAAAACAGAGCCACGTACCAGACGGTGAGCCGAAACCGGAAGCTCCTAATCATCGTTGGCATCCGGTTGCACGCTCAGAATGTAGCCCTCGCCCCGGCGGGTGTGAATCAGGCGGCGGCTGAAACCCGTGTCCAGCTTGGAGCGGAGGCGCTTGATGTACACGTCGATCACATTCGAGAGCGGATCGAAGTTCTCGTCCCAGACGTGCTGCGCGATCTGCTCGCGGCCCACCACCCGGCCCTGGTTGAGCACCAGGAACTCGATCAGGGCGTATTCCTTGGCGGTAAGGCTCGCGGGTCTTCCGGCGCGCGTAACGGCGTGGCTGGCGGTGTTCAAGGTGAGGTCGGCGACGCGCGCCACCTGGGGCCGCAAGGCCGCGGGGCGCCGCAGCAGGGCTCGCAGCCGGGCCAGCAACTCCTTGAAATCGAAGGGCTTGGCGAGATAGTCGTCGGCCCCGGAATCGAGGCCTTCGACACGGTCGTCGACGGCGCCGCGCGCGGTCAGCATGAGGATGGGGGTGCGAAAGCCCGAGCCGCGAAGCTCCCGGCAGACGGTGTGGCCGTCCTTCACCGGCAGCATGACGTCGAGAATCACGATGTCGTACTGGTTGACGGCGGCCTGGTAC
>OCZT010001992.1_pt1 | contig 21174 bp, 13 predicted proteins | sample 1539031 | NCBI WGS metagenome assembly OCZT01 (sample SAMEA3539308, study PRJEB22396) | soil metagenome | biome: tundra; feature: field; material: soil | place: USA | collected 2010-05 | depth 0.15 m | reverse complement strand
GCCGCCGCAGCCGCCGCGAAGCCGCCGGCGCCCGGCGAGATCCCGGCCTACGACACGTTCGTCAAAGATACGGTCGTGCAGAACGGGCTCTTCACGCTGATCCGCAAGGATGGCAAAGTCTACCTGCGGCTCGCCGCCGACCAGCTCGACAAGGACTACCTGCAGACCGCAGTTCCGAAGAACGGGCTCGGCGGCTACGGCGTTCTCGCGGGTGACGTCTTTCAACAAGAGGCGCGCGTCGTGCGCTTCGAGCGCGTCGGCAAGAGCGTCGTCATGGTGTGGCCGCACACGCGGTTCATGGCCGACAAGGACACGCCGCTCGCCGACGCGGTACGCGCGTCGACGGCCGACTCCGTGATGGGCGTCGCCGCCATCGCCGCCGAGAAGAAGGACGACAAGTCCGTCGTCATCGAGCTCTCGACGCTGCTGGGCGACGTCATGAACTTCGCGAACAACCTCAACGACGTCATCAAGGACCCGACGAACCCGCTCGGTGGGTACCATCTCGACCCGCAGCGCTCGTTCTTCGGCGTCTCAAAGGCCTTTCCGAAGAACGTGCTGATCGAAGCCGATCAGACGTTCGCCTCGCTGAAGCCGAGCGTGATCGACACCGTCGTCGACCCGCGCTCGATCCAAATGCGGATCGCGTACAACTTCGCCGAGTTGCCCGACGCGAGCAAGTACATGCCGCGGATCGCCGACGACCGTGTCGGCTATTTCGACGACGCACACATCGCGTTCGACCATCTCGAGCGGATGGACAACATCGTGCACTACGTGATGCGCTGGAACATGAAGCCGAGCGATCCGTCGAAGCCGATATCGCCGGCCGCGCATCCCATCGTCTACACGCTCCAGAACACCATCCCGATGGAGTTCCGCGATCCGATCCGGCGCGCGATCCTGGCGTGGAACGGGCCGTTCGAGAAGATCGGTATCTCCGGGGCGGTGCAAGTGCAGGACCAGCCCAAAGATCCTGACTTCGACGCCGACGACATCCGCTACAACATGATCCGCTGGCTGACGGAGTCGAACAGCGGCGGATTCGCCGAGGCGCAGCTCACCTGGGATCCGCGCACCGGTGAGGTTTTCCGCAGCGGCGTCATGATCGACAGCGATCTCGTTCGCTACGGGACGATTACTCGCACGGTACTCGGAGTCGCGGCGGACGGCAGCGAAGATCCCGAGCACGACGAGCGCCTCGTCGCGCACAACCGCCTCGCGCACAACGACGGCCCGGGTGCGCACGCCCAGCTCATGTTCGCGGCGATCACGACCGCGCTCATGGAGGGTGGTAGCCCCACCGAGATCGCCCGCCGCACGGGCTCGGAGTATCTCCACGCCGTCGTGCTGCACGAGGTCGGTCACGACTTCGGGCTCGCGCACAACTTCATCGGACACATGGCGTACAGCGCCGCCCAGATCCGCGACAAGAACTTCACCGCGAAGTACGGCATCGCGTCGTCGGTGATGGAGTACAACCCGGCCAACATCTGGCCGAAGGGTATGAGCAGCGGTACCGTCGAGCAGACGGTGCTCGGCCCGTACGACTACCACGTGATCAAGTGGGGCTACGCCCCGGTGCCGGGCGCGACGACGCCGTACGACGAGGTGCCGACGCTTTCGAAGTGGGCGTCGAACTGGACCGATCCGAAGGTCCGCTACGCCGGCGACGAGGACGTCGCCTGGAACGGTCATGCCGTCGACCCGCGCGTCCACCAGTGGAACCTGACCAACGATCCGCTCACGTGGTGCGGCACGCAGCTCGGCCTCATCCAGTCGCTGATGCCGAAGCTCGATCAGCGCTACCCGCAGACCGAGCACACCTATGACGAAGAACGGATCGCGTTCGCGACGCTCGTGAACCAGTACGCCCGCTGCTCGACCAACGCGGCGCACTGGATCGGCGGCGAGTACTTGTCCCGCTCGCACCGCGGCGATCCCCACGCCGAGTCGCCGCTGACGGCGGTCTCGCGCGGCGAGGAGAAGCGCGCCTTCGCAATACTCGACAAGTACGTCTTCTCGAACGACGCCTTCCGGTACGATCCGCGCACGCTGCGCCGCCTGGTGTACGCGGAGCACGGCACGTTCTCGAACTTCGGCTACAATCCGCAAATGCGCCACGACATCTCGGTCGCCGACATGGCGGCGCGCGTGCAGTACCGCGCGTTGGCGTACATGTACGCACCGACGGTGCTCGGACGACTCGCCGACTTGCCGACCAAGGCGAAGCCCGGCGAGACGATGACGCTCTCCGACCTCTTCGAGTGGTCGCGCGCATCGATCTACGGTGACATCGCGAACGGCCGCGTCGCGCAGGCGACGACGGTCCACCGCAACCTGCAGCGCGCCTACGCGGCGATGCTGCGGCAGCTCGCGCTCAACCCGCCGCGCGGCACGCCGTATGACGCGCAGGCAATGGCGCGCTACGAGCTGACCGTACTGGACAAGGACGTGAACGCGGCGATGGCCCGCCCGGGGCTCGACGTGCAGACCCGCGCCCACCTCGGCGCCCTGCACGACGACGTCTCGCGCACCCTCAAGGCGCAGCGCGTCATCAGCACCTGATCGGGCTCCGGCCCGCTCGGTAGATGAGAAGCCCGGCATCGGCGACGATGACCGGGCTTCTTTGATCGTCGCACGCCGCGGGAACGTGCGCCGGGGCTGAGAATCAGCCGGCATGGAAGGCAGGGGAACGGCCGCTGCCGCGCTCGCCGCGCTGGTAACGTTGCTCGGCATCACCGAGAGTCCGCCGGACGTGCGGCCGGCGTGCGTGCGGGGGATGATCGCGATGACGAGCGACGTCGACAGTGCGTATGCGCGACCCGGCGATTCGTTCGGGTTTCGCACGGTCGACGCGGTGATCGCGCCCGACGGCACCGCGATCCCGGCGGGCGCGAACGGGTTCGGCGTGGTCGCGATCTCGAACCACGCGGCGCGCGGCGGGCGCGGCGGTTACGTCGTGCTCGAGACGCGGTTCGTCCGGCTCGCCGACGGCAAGCACGTGCCGGTGACGATCGACTGGGCCGGCGCCGCGCGTGCGACCGCGACCGGTGCGTCGCGGAACATCCCGGGGATCGTCGGCGCGGTCCCGCTCGTCGGCTACGTGCTCGGCCCGTACGGTTTTCTGCACCACGGCAAGGACATCACGATCCCGCGCGACGCGCAAATCCCCGTGATCGTCGGCGACGACGTCGCCGCCGGCACGTGCCGCATGCCGGCGCCCGCGCCGAGTTCGTCGCCGGTGCCGTCGGCATCGCCCTAGCGTTACGGCTCGAACTCGGCGCTGTAGACGAGGCTGCGTTCGATCAGCTCCTGGATCACGACGGTCGGCTTCTCGGCTTCGACCGCGGCGCGATCGAATTGAATCCCTTTCCTGATGTCATGCTGGAGGACCACCGTTCGACGGAAGTCTTCCGCCAGAAAAACGCGCAGCGCGCCGGTGAACGAGTCGCCGAATACGACGGCCTTGGGGAAGTGCGGGTCGTCCCTCTCATAGGCGTCGCGAAGGAACAGATCGCCGAGCTCATCGTGGGCGTACGGCTGGGCCGATACCCGACGCGCATGGTGTGGAAACTCGTACGTCACGACGCGGTTCCGCACCAGCGACGCTATGCCGGCGAGACGGTCCAGATCGGCATCATCGGACCACACGAGCCGCGATCTGATCGACTTCGCCACGATCGTATCGCGGACGCCCGCCGAGCGCAGGACTCCGACGATCTCGCGGTACGCGACGTAGGCTCCGGCGTCGTTCCAATGTGTCTCGCCCTTCGAGTAGACCTCGCCCGTCAACGAGGCGCGAGTAAGTGCATCGCGCAGGTCGGCGACGCGCACTCCGCGGGCGCGCAGCAGCGGGATCAATCGTTCGCCGGCGGCCGGTGTTACGTGCCTCACCCTGGGGGGGAGAAAGCGCGCGTAGACCGTGCTCTTGTTCGGAACGAGCGCGAACACGTACACGACGCCACGGCGCGCGCACCAATCGGCGCGCGATTTGTACAGATCGGCGAGCTTCGCGAGTTCGGTGTCGGTGGGATCGTACGTGCCGTCGTCGTAACTGCCTTCTTCGTCGCGGTAAAAGATCCAGCCGTCGGCTCCCGCGATGACGTGGTTCGAGGCGATGTCGTGTAGCCACGCGTACTTTGCGAAATCGTAGCGTTCGATGACCTGCCGGCGCAGCGGAAACGCATCGGCGATCTGGCGCTCGAAATCGCGTTGCCACCCGCCGGTCGCCAGTGCACCGCTCGTGGGCGGCGGCGCGTGGAACGGGTGCCGCATCTCGGTGTGATAGATGAAGTCGGCGTCGACCCCGGCACGCCCGGCCAGCGCCAGCACCGCCGGCGCGAGCAGCAGCAGCGCGAAGAGTACCGTGACGACGACGTTGCCGGGCTGTGCCGGCTGCCCGGTCGTGCGTTCGTCGGCCATCAGAACCGAAAGTAGATGAACGGGTTGTACGTGCCGGCCGCGAGCTTCACGACCGACGCGACGAAGATGAGCGCGAGCCCGGCCGGTACCGCGCCCGCGCCCAGTGCGATGCGCGGCCACCACGAGCGGTCCTGCAGCGCCGTCTCGACGCGGCGCGCCAGCAGCGGCGTCGCCAGCACGCAGCCCAGCGCGAACACCAGCAGCGTCTCGTGGTCGACCGCGCCCCAGAAGCCGAGCCGCGGCGCGGACGCTTGGAGCACGAGCGCGCGCAGGTAGCCGAGCGCGTACCCGAACGAGTCGGCACGGAAGAACACCCAGGCGAACATCACGACGCCGAGCACGTAGACGTGCCGCACCACCGGCAGCGCGGTGATACGGCGCACTGCGCCGACGCGCTCGAGCACCAGGAACAGGCCGTGGATCAGCCCCCACACGACGAACGTCCACTTCGCGCCGTGCCACAGCCCGCACAGGAAGAACACGACGACCAGGTTCGCATACACACGCCACGCTGCGACGCGGTTGCCGCCGAGCGAGACGTAGATGTAGTCGCGGAACCAGCGTGAGAGTGAGATATGCCAGCGCCCCCAGAATTCGCGGATCGACGTCGCGACGTACGGAAAGTCGAAGTTCTCGAGGAAACGGAACCCGAACATGCGCGCCATCCCGATCGCCATATCGGAGTAGCCGGAGAAGTCGAAGTAGATCTGCAGCGTGTAGGCCGCGAGCGCGAACCACGCCAGCGGGCGCGACACGTCGGCCGCCGGGGTGCTGAATACGTGGTCGACGCACGCGCCGAGCGTGTTGGCGATCAGCACTTTCTTGCCGAGGCCGACGACGAACCGCCGTGCGCCCCAGGCGAAGCCGTCGAGCGTGACGACGCGCTGCGCGAGCTGCGCGGCGACGTCTTTGTAGCGGATGATCGGCCCGGCGATCAGCTGCGGGAAAAAGACGAAGTACAGCACGACTTCGAGCGGGTTCTTGCGCGCCTCCGAGGTGCGGCGGTAGACGTCGACCACGTACGAGATCGCGTGGAAGGTGAAGAACGAGATCCCCAGCGGCAGCGCGATCTGCGAGAGCGCGACGCTGCGCCCGATCTGCGCGCCGGTGATGAACCTCAGGTTGTCGGCGAAGAACCCGGCGTACTTGAACCACGCCACCACGGCGAGGTCGAACGCGATCGCGGCCCAGAAGACGAGCCGCCGCTCGCGCGTCGCGCCGCCCGGCAGCCGCGAGAGCGCGAGACCGAACGCATAGTTGACCAGCGCCGACCCCAGCACGAGCGGGACGTACATCGCGCCGCCCCATGCGTAGAACACGATGCTCGCGGCGACGAGCACGACGTTCTTGAGCAGCGCGCCGGGCGCCAGGAAATACAGCGCGAGAACGGCCGGAAGAAACGCGAAGAGGAAGACCTCGCTGCTGAAGACCATGCTACGGCGTGACGCCTTGGCCGCTCTCGGTCGCTTTCCCGCTCACGCTGCTGGTCGGCATCGTGCTCGTCGTCGGCTTCGACGCCGCGGCCGCGTGGCTCACGCGCGGCGCGCCCGCACTCTACCGCCGCCTGTGGCCGGTGCAGTTCGCGCTCTATGTGCTGATCGGGTTCGTCGCGATGCTGACGACGCTCGACCTGCGCCTGGTCGAAACGATCGGCGCGCTCTGCGGCCTCGCTGCATCGACGGCGGGCTGGGCGATCACCTGGCGCATCGGGCCCGGCCGCGTCGAGAAAGCGAACGCGATCAGCATCGCTGTCGTCGTCGGGTCGATGACCGCGTTCGGCCTAGGCCTCTCCGCCGCCGGCGCCCTCGCATTCAACGTCGTCGCGCGCGTCCTGATAAACGCGCACCACTAGACTACGGGGCTTTGACGACGATGGTGCCCTTCATGTAGGTGTGGTACGCGCAGAAGTACGCGTACGTGCCGGCCTTGTCGAAGGTGTGCGTCCAGGTCTTGCCTTTGTCGAGGTTGCCGCTGTCGAACGAGTTGTCGGTCGCGGTGACGGTGTGCGGCGTGTCGTCGTCCTGGACGAAACGCACGGTCTGGCCGGCGTTGATCGTCACCTTGTCGGGGACGAAGGCGAAGTTCTTCACGTGGACGATCGAGACGGGCGAGGCGGCCGGCGCGGGCGCCATGGCAGGCGTCGGCGAGCCGGACTGGGCAAGTGCCACGCCGCCGCCGAGGGCCAATGCGACGGCGAGCGAGAGAACGAGTCTGCGCATGCCCCTATAACGTCCCTCGGGGCCGCATGGTTCGGGTCAGAGCCGTACTTGTTGGAGCGTTGCGGAACGCGCCGGCTCGGTAGTCGTGCGCGGCGGTTTCGTCGTCTCGTCGATCACGGTCGTCGTACCGAGATCGATCTGCAGCGTGCTGTGTTGCGGATCGAGGATGAGGCCCACCACCGCGTTCGCGCGCCGAGTGACGCGAGGACCCCCGACGTTGTACCTGCCCGGAGCGTAATCAGTCAGCACAAACGTGCACGTGTATCCGTAGGTCGCGCCGGTCACGGCCCGGCGTGTCGGGCACGTGAGCGCGGCAGACCTCGTCACCGGGCTGCCTTTGTTGCCGAAGACGCGCACCCACGCGTAATCCTTGGGTGCCTGCAGAACGTAATTCGTACCGCCCCGATCCCTGAACCCCATGAAGTTCACCGGAACACCGGCCATCTTCGGCTGGGCGGTCGGGGCTTGCGGCGACCCGTTCGCGGCGACCGTGAGCCCAAATGCGATCGCGCCGGCGAGGGCTGCAATCCAGCGCCCGTGAGAGCCCCCGCCTGGTCGGCAGTCTAGCACGAGGGGTGGGCGCAAATTCCCATCCCCTTCCGGTGGTTGTATCATTCTGTGGTCGTCCCTAACTACGCAGTCATCCTGAGCAACTCTGTGTCATCCTGAGCTTGTCGAGGATAGGGGAGGCCGCGGCTTCGGCTGAGCCCGAAGTGACCGTTACCCGCGAATGTCGAACCCGCTCCGGAGATCTCTTTGCAAACGCTCGTGAACGTCACCCTGCCCGAGATGGGCGAGTCGGTCAGCGAAGGCTCGATCGTCGAGTGGCGCAAGAAGGTCGGTGATTGGGTCGACGAGGGCGACACCATCGTCGACATCACGACCGACAAAGTCGACGTCGAGGTCCCCTCGACCGCGAGCGGCATCGTCACGGCCCTCCACGGCGACGAAGGCGCCACGATCAACGTCGGCAGCGTCCTAGCCGAGATCGACACCACCGCCCCCAAGCCCGAAGCCCCCACCCCGGCGACCAGCGGCAAGCCGGCCTCCCCCGATGTCACCGCTACCGCGGCGGAAGCCGACGGCACCCCCGCCGCGGCGACCCCGCCGGCCGAGCGGCGCGAGTCGAACGGCAAGCCCTCCGGCGTCCTCTCGCACCACGCCCGCCGGCTCGTCGAGCGCCTCCACATCGACCCCTCGAAGCTCACCGGCACCGGCCCCGACGGCCTGATCCTGCGCGAAGACGTCGAGGCCGCCGTCGCCTCCGGCAAAGTCGCCTTCACCGGCACCCTAGGCTCCGCGTCCTCAGATGTCACCTTGAGCCTGTCGAAGGGTGCCGTCACCTACCCGCCGGTCTCGGCCGAAGCAAAGGTGACCGAGCTCAAGGGCTCGGTCGCGACGCTGACATCGTACATGGAGCAGTCGCTCTCGATCCCGGTCGCGACGTCGTTCCGCACGCTGCACGTCGGCACGATGGAGCAGCGCCGTGCCGAGCTGACCGCTGCGCTGAAGCAGGCCGGCCGCACCGAGAAGGTCTCGTTCACGCACATCATCGCGTTCGCGCTCGCGCGCGCCGCGGTGGAGCAGCCCGCGATCACCGCATCGTTCCGCCGCGTCGACGGCAAGCCGCAGAAAATCGAAGCCGGGATCCACCTCGGCCTCGCGGTCGACGCGCAGAAGAAGGACGGCTCGCGCTTCCTGGTCGTGCCGGTGCTGAAGAACGCCGGCACGCTCGACTTCGCCGCGTTCCGCACCGCGTACGAAGAGCTGGTCGCCAAAGCGCGCGACAACAAACTTTCGGTCGAAGAGCAGACCGGCGCGTCGTTCACGCTCACCAATCCCGGCGGGATCGGCACCGTCGCTTCGGTGCCGCGCCTGATGGTCGGGCAGGGCGCGATCATCGCCGCCGGCGCGATCGCATATCCGCCCGGGTTCGCGCACGCCTCGCGCTCGACGCTGGAACAGCTCGGCGTCGAGAAAGTGATGACGCTGACCTCGACCTACGATCACCGTGTCATCCAAGGCGCGCAGTCGGGCGAGTATCTGCGGCGCGTCGACGCGCTGCTCGGTGGCGCCGACGAGTTCTATCAAACGATCTTCTCGCACATGGGCGTGAGCGCGAACGTGCGCGGCGTCGCGACCAGCGCCAACGGCACCGCGCCGACACTGCGCGAGCATGCGGAGCCCGTCACCGCCGACATCCCCGGCGTGCCCTCGGAAGAGATGCTGCGCGCGATCGCGGCCGGCATGGCGGTCGTCTCGGCGTACCGCCGCCACGGCCACCTCGGCGCGAACCTCGACCCGCTCGGCACCAAGCCGCCGAACGATCCGTCGCTCGACCCCGCGACGTACAACCTCACCCCGGCGATGATGCAAGCGATCCCGGCCTCGATCCTCAACGTGAAGCTGCCGGGCCGCACGCTCGCCGACGTGCTGCCGAAGCTCCGCGAGACGTACAGTTCGACGATCGCCTACGAGATCGAGCACATCTCGAACACGCAGCAGCGCGAGTGGTTGCGCGAGTATCTCGAGACCGGCAAGCACAAGACGCCGCTCACGCCGCAGCGCCGCGTGCAGCTGCTCCAGCGTCTGACCAAAGTCGAGACGATGGAGCGCTATTTCCGCAAGCAGTTCATGTCGCAGAAGACCTTCTCGATCGAAGGGCTTGACGTGATGGTGCCGATGCTCGAGGAGACGATCTCGATGCTGGCCGAGGACGGCACGAAGACCGTCGTGCTGGGGATGGCGCACCGCGGCCGCCTCTCGACGATCGCGCACGTGGTGAACCGCCCGTACGAAGAGCTGCTCAAAGAGTTCGAGTCGGCCGCGCTGCGCGAACAAGCACCGGCGCAGGACGACGCCGACGCGACCGGCGACGTGAAGTACCACCACGGCGCGCACGGCGAGTACGTGACGCCGGTCGGCACGAAGATCACCGTCGAGCTCGCCAGCAACCCCTCGCATCTGGAAGCGGTGGACGGCGTCGTCGAAGGGATGACGCGCTGCCTGCAGACCGATCACAGCGTCAACCCCGCGACGCTCAACCACGAAGTGGCGGCGCCGATCCTGATCCACGGCGACGCCGCGTTCGCGGCGCAAGGCGTGGTGGCGGAAGTCCTGAACCTGCAGGGCCTCGCCGGCTACAAGACCGGCGGCACGATCCACATCATTTCGAACAACCAAGTCGGCTTCACGACCGATCCCAGCGAAGCGCGCTCGACGCGCTACGCCTCGGACCTGGCGAAAGGCTACGACCTGCCGATCGTGCACGTCAACGCCGACGACGTCGACGCGTGCATCGCCGCCGTGCACCTCGCGATCGACTACCGCCGCAAGTTCGAGCGCGACGTGGTGGTCGACCTGATCGGCTATCGCCGCTTCGGCCACAACGAGCAGGACGAACCGGCGTACACGCAGCCGCGCCAAACGGAGCTCATCAAGCAGCACCCGACCGTGCGCGAGCTCTACGCCGCGCAGCTCGTCGCGCAGGGCGTGCTGACCAACGAGCAGGGCAAGGAGATGCAGGACACCGCAACGGCCCGCATCGCCGAGGCGCACAAGAACGTCAAGAGCGGCGCGTTCGAGGCGACGATGATCAACGCCGCCGTCTCCGGAAACGTCACCGCACCCGCGCCCGACACGCGCGTCGACAAGGCGCGTCTGCTGAAGTGGAGCGACGAAGTGGTGCGCGTGCCCGACGGCTTCGCGCTGAACAAGAAGCTGGCGCAGCAGTTCCAGAAGCGCACGCAGACGCTGCGCGAGACCGACGAGGTCGATTGGGGCCTGGCGGAAGCGCTCGCGTTCGCCTCGCTGCTGACCGAAGGGACGCCGATCCGTCTCACTGGCCAGGACACCGAGCGCGGGACGTTCTCGCACCGCCACGCCGCACTGCACGACGCGCGCACCAACGCGAAGCACGTGCCGCTGCAGCATCTGCAGGGCGCGAAGGCGTCGTTCGAGATCCACAACTCGCCGCTGAGCGAGTACGCATGCCTGGGATTCGAGTACGGTTACGGCTTCGAGATCCCCAACGCGCTCGTGCTGTGGGAAGCCCAGTTCGGCGACTTCAACAACGGCGCGCAGATCATCATCGACCAGTTCATCGCGGCCGGAGCGGCCAAGTGGGGCCAGGAGACCCGCCTCACGTTGCTGCTGCCGCACGGGTACGAGGGTGCGGGGCCGGAGCATTCCAGCGCGCGGCTCGAGCGGTTCTTGCAGCTGTCGGCCGAAGGCAACATTCGGGTCGCGAACTGCTCGACCGCGGCGCAGTATTTCCACCTGCTGCGGGCGCAGGCGAAGGCGACGCAGGCGTATCCGCTCGTGGTGATGACACCCAAGTCGCTGCTGCGGAACCGGGCCGCGTACGGTACGATCGACGAGCTGGCGACTGGGAAGTTCCGCGAGCTGATCGACGACGTGCGCTACGAGAACGGCGACAAGTCGGGCATCGAGCGCGTGCTGCTCTGCTCCGGCCACATCTACTACGACCTGATCGCGAGCCCGCTCTACGAGCAGGCAAAGAAGACAGCGATCGTCCGCGTGGAGCTGCTAAGCCCGCTCCCTCACGCCGAGATCCTCCGCACGATCGCGAGCTACACGAGCGCCAAGGAAGTCATCTGGGTCCAAGAAGAGCCCAAGAACATGGGCGCCCGAGCCCACGTCCGCCGCCGCCTCGTAGAACGGCTCCCGAAACCCCTCACCGACATCGACTACGTCGGCCGTCCGTATCGCGCGAGTCCGTCAGAGGGTTATCCGGGGGCTCACGCGGTCGAGCAGGAGAGGATCGTTCGTGAGGCGCTAACCGAAGTTTAGAGCGCCGCGGCAGCGTGGCTCAAGTCTGTGGTTTCTTTGCGCGTTTACGCGACTTTGTCCAACGACGGCGACGGCATTTCGGCGCCCATGACGCCGGTGAATGCTGAGGCTGACATCGCGGCGCCGAAGTAGCTGCCTTGTGCGGCGTCGCACTGAAGGGCGGCCAGTGCTGCTCGTTGTGCTTCGCTTTCCACGCCTGCGGCGACCACGCGAGCGTTGAGGCCGTGTACGGCGAATAGGATCGCCGAGGTGATGACCTTGTCGGCGTCGTTCGTCAGGAGGCCGTGCACGAGCGTTCGATCCAGCTTCACCGTGTCGAACTCACAGGACCGTAGAACCGCTAGCGCGTTGAAGCCGGTCCCAAAATTGCCGAGGGTCACCCGAACGCCGAGCGCGCGTACCGCGCTGATCTTGCGCGCGGCATCGGCAAGATCGCCCTGCAGTGCGATCTCGGTGACCACGAGCTCCAGCAATCTCGGATCGAGGCCGGCATCCTCGAACGCGGCGCGAACGCCCCTGGTGAAGTCCGGATTCGCGAGCGACTGCGCGGAAACGTTCACCGCGACGGTCAGGTACCGGCCGTCGCGCAGCCAGCGGGCGTTCTGTCGGCAGGCTTCGCGCAGCACGAAAGTGTCCAGCGGGACGACGAGGCCGCTCATCTCCGCCATCGGGATGAAGGCCGACGCCGTCAGCAGCGCGCCCCAGCGCGGCCATCGCGCGACCGCCTCGGTGCCGATGATACGCCCTTCGATCGTCACCAGCGGCTCATAGTGAACGCGCAGCTCGTCGTTTCTCAGCGCCTCGCGCAGGTCGGTCTCGAGATTGAATTGGTGCACAGTGGAGTCGTGCATCGACTTCTCGAACAGGCGGTACGACCCGCGCCCTGACCGCTTCGCGTGGTACATCGCAGTGTCGGCATTGCGCAGCAGCGTCTCGACGTCGCTGCCGTCGGCCGGGAAACAGGCGACCCCGATGCTCAAGCTCATGCGCAGCGTCCGGTCGCCCACCTGGAGCGGCTCGCGAAAGCCGTCGACGATCCGCTGGGCGGTCGCGGCCGCATCGACGGCCACCGGGTCTTCGAGCAGGATCACAAACTCATCGCCGCCCGTGCGCGCGACCGCGTCCTCTGCGCGGGTCAGAAGACGCAGCCGCGTAGCGACGCTCTGCAGTAGAAGGTCGCCGACCGGGTGGCCCAGCGTGTCGTTGATCTCCTTGAAACCGTCAAGGTCGATGAAGAGGATCGCCAGCTCGGACGTGTGCCGCTTGGCCGCGGAGCACGCGGCGGTGAGCCGCTCGTTCAGGAGCATTCGGTTTGCCAGGCCCGTGAGCGCATCGGACCGGGCGCTGAGCGCGAGCCGCTCGGACGCCTCTTTGCGCTCCGTGATGTCGATGCACGTCCCGACGAGCCGGACCGGTTTCCCCGCATTGTCGTCCTCCCGCGCGACGATCACCTCTTGCCAGTGCATGGTGCCGTCGCCGCGGATGCTGCGGTACTCGATGCGATTCAGACGCCCCGTTTTGACCGTGTCGTTGAGATCCGCGATGACGCGCTCGCGATCCTCGGGGTGCATATGGCGCTTGACGATCTCGTAACCGGTTCCCGGAGACGACGTGTTGGGCGGTTTCGGAACGCGCGCTGCCGCCCACATCTCGTCCGACCAGGTGATCACGCCCGTCGCCAAGTCGGTCGACCAGTGACCGAAAGCGACGAGCCGGTGCACGCGTGAGGCGGCATTGGCAGAGTAACGCAGCTCTTGCTCCGCTCGAACGCGCTCCGTAGCGTCGCTCGTCAGCAGAATCGACGCCGGGACGCCATCCCAGGTGACGTCGAACACCGTCTCGTCCGCATCGAAGTCCGACCCGTCCTTGCGACGATGCACCGTGGTCGTGGTCCCCCGCCCGTCGGCAGCGCTGCGGTCCATGACGGACGACGCGTGTCCCGGCGCGCACAGGCTCTTCGCGAGGCGCCCGTTGAGCTCGACGCGAGAATACCCATAGGTGGTCAGCGCGGCCTCGTTGGCCCAGATGCAGCGGCCGCTCGACGCGTCGAAGACGATGACGGAATTGGTCACGCGACTCTGCCGATCGTGCCGGGAAGGACCGGAGCGCCGATGACCTGCTCGAACTCGGCGGGCGACAGCGCCGCGCCGAAGAGATACCCTTGGGCGTCATCGCAATGCAGGTCCGCCAGCGCCGCTCGCTGTTGTTCGGTCTCGACTCCCTCCGCGACGACCCGCGCGCCGAGGCGATGTGCGGCGACGATCACGGCCTCGGCGATGACCGAGTCGGCGTGGTTCGTCACGATGTCGCTGACGAACGTGCGGTCGAGTTTCAGGGTATCGAAACCGCACGTGCGCAGGACCGAGAGTGAGTTGTATCCCGTCCCGAAGTCGTCGAGGGCGACCCCCACGCCGAGTGCGCGTACCTCGGCGACCTTGCGTGCCGTTTCTACGAGGTCGGCCTGGAGCGCGCTTTCGGTCAGCTCGAGCTCCAACAGCGCCGGGTCGAGACCGGAATCATGCAGCTCGGCGCGCACGCTCTCGGTAAAATCCGGTCTCGCGATGCTGTGCGCCGAGACGTTGACGGCGATGCGAAGCCGTCGCCCGCGCCGCTGCCAGAGTGCGTTCTGGCGGCACGCCTCCGCGAGCACGAACGAGTCGAGCTGATTGATCAGGCCGGTATCTTCGGCGACGGGGATGAACTCCGCGGCGCTCATCAGCCGGCCGTTGCGCGGCCAGCGCACGAGCGCCTCGGAACCGATGAGGCGTCCGTCGATCGTGACGACGGGCTGATAGTGGACGAGCAGGCCGCCGCGTTGGAGCGCACGCCGCAATCCAGATTCGAGCGTGAAGCGGCGCACCGCTGCCGCATGCATCGACTCTTCGAAGAAGCGATACGAACCGCGGTCGGAGCGCTTCGCATGATACATCGCGGTGTCCGCGTTGCGCAGGAGGGAGTCGGCGTCGGTGCCGTCTTTGGAGTAGCAGACGATCCCGATCGTTACGCCCACGCTGATGGCGCGGCTGCCAACGCGCAACGGTACCGCAAAGGAGTTGATGAGCCTGCACGCTGCCGCCGCCGCTTCGGCCGCGGTGCAGTCGTCGAGCACGATGGCGAACTCGTCGCTGCCGCTGCGCGCCACGAGATCGGCGGCCCGCGTGAGGCTCCGCAGACGCATCGCGGCCGCTTGGAGAACCAAATCGCCCGTCGCGTGTCCTAGCGTGTCGTTGATCCGCTTGAAACCGTCGAGACCGAGAAATAGGATGGCGGCTTTGGAGTCCTGACGGTGCGCCTCGAAGCAGACGGCCGACAGCCGTTCATGGAGCTGCATCCGGTTTGCGAGTCCGGTGAGCATGTCGTGCCGAGCATTGAAGTCGAGCAGCTCCACCGCGCTCTTGCGCTCCGTAATGTCGACGACGGTCCCAACGAGGCGAATCGGTTTGCCGCTGGCGTCGTCCTCACGCGCGGCGATCATCCCCACCCAGCGGATCGGCTCGCTGCCGCGGATGGTGCGATATTCGATGTGCCGCACGCGGCCCGTCTCCAAGACGGCCCTGAGATCGGCCAGGACGCGCTCCTGATCGTCGGGGTGCGCATGACAGCGGATCGCCGCCGCGCCGCGCCCGGGAGACGAATCGGCCGGTATCGGCATGCGCGCCAACGCAAACAACTCGTCCGACCAGGTCGTTCGGCCCGTCGCGAGATCGACCCAATAGTGTCCGAGGTCAATGAGGCGGTGGACGCGCGAGTGCGCGCTGAGCGATGCGCGCAGCTCGTCGACGATCGTGACAGGATCAGGCTGAGCGACGAATGGGATCTCGCCGCGCAGCGTCCGGCCGCTCGCTATAATCGTGTCGGGCACCGATCGAGGATAGCCCGCTGCGGTAACGCGGGGGATACGGCCCGCCGCGTTACCACCGCGACACCGTCGTCCGAGGGTGTGGCAGTAACTTGGCAGTCTTCCGCAAAGATACGGAGGTGCATTCGATTCGTTTGGCCGTGCGCTTCCTTGGTGCTGCGGCCCTCACCGCGCTCATTGCGACCTCGCTTCCGCATCTCGCCGTTGGGGCGCCCGCTGGCGGGCCGGCCGCTGATGCGAAGGTGCTCGACCTTGCAAACCTCGATCCGACCTGCAAGGCGTGTGACGACTTCTACCAGTTCGCGACGGGCGGGTGGCTCAAGAAGAACCCGATCCCGGCCGGGCACGCTGCCTGGGGTGCCGGCAACGAGCTGTCCGATCAGAACCGCGCCGTCCTGACCTCGATCCTCGAGGATGCGGCGAAGGTCACGAACGCGCCGCCGGGCAGCGACACGCAGAAGATCGGCTCGTTCTATCGCGCGTGCATGGACGAAGCGGGCATCGAGAAGGCGGGGACCGCCCCGATCGACTCGATGCTTGCCGACATCAACGGCGTCAGTTCGATCCCGACGCTCGTCGCCGAGGTCGGGAAGCTGCACGTGGTCGGCGTCAGCGGCGGGCTCAACTTCGGCTCGAGCGCCGACACCAAGGACTCATCGAAGCAGATCGCGGCGATCAGCCTGGGCGGCACCGGTCTGCCGGATCGCGACTACTACCTCAAAGATACGGAGCGCTTCGCGGCGATCCGCACGGCGTACCGCACCTACGTCGCCACGCAGCTGGCGAACCTCGGCGAGCCGCAGGCGGCCGCGGAGACCGACGCCGACGGGATCATCGCGCTCGAGACGGCGATCGCCAAGGCGACGCCGCCGCGCGAAGAGATGCGCGATCCGGCCTCGACGTACCATCCCATGCCCATCGCGCAGCTGGCGACGCTCGCGCCGCACGTGCCGTGGGCGGCGTACTTCGCGACCTTCAACGCACCGGCGTTCAGCATCGTCGACGTCGGAATTCCGCCGTACGTCACCGCGTACGACGGTCTGCTCGCGTCGACGCCGCTCCCGACGTGGAAGGCCTACCTCCGCTACAAAGTCGCCGACTCGTACTCGGGCGCGCTGCCGAAGCGTTTTGCCGACGCGAGCTTCGCGTTCCGCAGCACGACGCTCACCGGCGTGAAGGAACAGCTCCCGCGCTCGCAGCGCTGCACCGCCGCCGCCGACGCATCGCTGCGCGACGTGCTCGGCAAGGCCTACGTCGAGAAGGCGTTCCCGCCGGCCGCGAAGACGCGCGCGCTGGTGCTCGTCAACAACCTGCAGGGCGTGCTCCACGACGACATCGAGTCGCTCGACTGGATGAGCGCGCCGACCAAGGCGCGCGCGATCGAGAAGCTGAGCGCGTTCACCAAGAAGATCGGCTATCCGGACAAGTGGGTCGATTTCTCGGCCCTCACCGTCACCGACGGTCCGTACGCGAACAACGTCACGGCGGTACGCCGCTTCCAAAGCGCGCGCAACATCGCGCGGATCGGCACGCCCACCGACCGCACGATCTTCGGCATGACGCCCGCGACCGTCAACGCGTACTACAACCCCTCGGACAACGAGATCGTGTTCCCGGCCGGGATCCTCCAGCCGCCGTTCTTCAATCCCGCCGCTGACGACGCCGTGAACTACGGCGCGATCGGCGCGGTGATCGGACACGAGATGACGCACGGCTTCGACGATCAGGGGAAGCAGTTCGACGCAAAGGGCAACCTCAGCGATTGGTGGACGCCGGCGGACAGCGCTGCGTTCAAGAAGCGCGCGCAGTGCATCGTCGATGAGTACAGCGCGCTCGAGCCGTTCCCGGGCGTGCACGCGAACGGCACGAACCTGCAAGGTGAGGCGATCGCCGACCTCGGCGGACTCACCATCGCGTACAAGGCCTTCGAGCGCACCCCACAGGCGAAGGCGCATAAGATGATCGACGGCTACACGCCGGAGCAGCGCTTCTTCCTGTCCTACGCGCAGGTCTGGCGCGGTTCGCAGACGGAGGCGGTGATTCGTCAGCTCGCGCTCACCGACCCGCATCCGAACTCGCGCCTGCGCGTGATCGGCACGCTCTCGAACATGCCGGAGTTCCGCGCAGCGTTCAAGTGCGCCGCCGGCACGGCGATGGTCCGCCAGGAGAGCTGCCAGATCTGGTAGCTCTCCCGCGGAGTGCCTCGAGCCGTCAGTCCGCTTTCTTGCGGTCTGCCGGCTCTTTCGCGCGTGGCTTCGGCGACTTCCGCCAACCGTACCCGAGCACGACCGAGTATGTCGGGTCGCGCTTTGGTTCGCCCGTGTCGGGCGGGTCCGGAGCGTTCGGGTCCATCCGCTCGGGCTGAAGATAGCAGCTGACGTCGACGTTTTTCATTGTTGTGTCTGTTCAGACTCCGTGGGCGCGGCCGACGGTTGCGATGATAAGCGGGCCTATGGTCAGTCCGAGCGAGAGGGCCAGGACGAGTGCTTTTGCGGTACGGAGTTGCTCGTTTCGTCTTGCGTCGGCAACGTAGTTATCTACGTATCGCCGCCGCGTGCCCTTTGGGTCGCCCGGAAAGTCTGCCGCAAAGCTTTCTGGGTCGGGACCGTCGCGAACGAACAGCGTCAACGCAGTACCGATGGCCGCTAGGATGAACCCTCCTAGAAGCAGTCCCCAGTCCGCCACTGCGTACTCCCATGGATCGATAAAATCATACGCAGTATGCGGAGCACAATACCGAAGTTTCGCCCCCGAATCGATTCTGCGGTGGTCTGGCGCGAGGAGCGGCGTAAGATTGATCAAAATGGCCCCGCTGATGATTCAGGCGGCACCGCAATCAGTGTTCGACGACTTGGTCAAGGTCTTCGGCGGCGAAGGTCGCCTGGGTGCAGGTTCGCTGCGGTCGTTCTTTGACTTCGACCGGGTTATCCACGAAGGGATGCCCCTCGCGGCGTTCCGGTTTGCGATCGCGTCGCTGGAGCAGCCGGAGAAGACGGTGCTCGAGGGGATCGGCGTTTCGCGGACGATGCTGCGAATCCGGAAAAAGGTTCGGCGGCTCGGCTTCGTCGACTCAGAGCGCGCCGTGCGTCTCGGCTTCATCATTGCGCTGGGCAAAGTCACGCTGGGCTCGACTGCGGCTGCCGGCCGCTGGCTGCTGAAGCCGAACGCGGCCCTCGGTGGCGCGTCTCCGATTCAGCTCCTGCAGACCGACGTTGGTGCGCGTCACGTAGAAGCGGTTCTCGGTCGCACGCTTCACGGCGGCTTCAGCTAAGCAAACGCCGAGGAGTGCAGCGCGTCGTACATGTCGACGGTCAGTTGCATTGCAGTAGATACCTCGTGGCCTTCAGAGGCCGAGCTCGGTCAGCCCTGGGAAGTCTTTCGGACGCGGGCCGAGCGGCCAGGTGAACTTGCGTTCGTCCTCGGTGATCGGGACGTCGTTGATGCTGGCTTCGCGGCGTCGCATCAGGCCGTGCTCGTCGAACTCCCATTGCTCGTTCCCGTGCGCCCGGAACCAGTTCCCGGACTCGTCGTGGAACTCGTATTGGAACCGCACCGCGATCCGGTTGCCGTCGAAGGCCCACAGCTCTTTGATAAGCCGGTAATCCAGCTCGCGGGACCACTTGCGCTGCAGAAACGCGACGATCGCTTCCCGGCCCGCAAAGAACTCCGCGCGGTTGCGCCACCGGCTGTCTTCGGTGTACGCCTGCGCGACGCGCTCGGGCTCGCGCGTGTTCCAGGCGTCTTCTGCCAGGCGCGCCTTCTGCGCTGCGGTCTCGCGAGTGAACGGCGGTAGGGGCGGTCTGGACATGACGCGATACCTCGTGGCGGCGCGATAGGTACTCGCGCAGAAGGATCTCTCCGGACCGCTCGCCGTTACCGCGTCGGCGCGGGCCTCGGTGCCATCGTCATCGGGATCCCCGTGGGAGCCGGCGACCCTAGCTTGAAGATCGCGACGGTGTCGCCGTATGCGAACGTAAGCTGGAAGTTTCCGCCCGCGGCGACGGCGATATACTGTTGGCCGTTGACCTCGTAGCTGACCGGCGGTGCGTTCACGCCCGCGCCGAGGTTATAGCGCCATAAGCGCTTCCCCGCCTTCGCGTCGAGCGCATCGAACCAACCGTTGCCCTCGCCGAAGAACACGAGATTGCCGGCCGTCGCGAGCGCGCCGCCGATGAGCGGCTGCGGCGTCATGTACGTCCACGCGATCTTCCCGGTCTCGGTGTCGATCGCCACGAAGCGGCCGTCCTGCACGCCGTGCGGCTCAACGTTCGAGAACGCGCTCCCCAGCCGAATGCGGCCCTTTTGATACGCTTCAGGCTGCGTGGAGAACCGCATCAGCTGATCCATGCCGAGCACGTAGACGTAGTGCGTGTCGGGCGAGTACGCGGGCGGAGACCATTCGGCGCCGCCGTTCGCGCCAGGGAGCATGACGACGCCCTTCTTCGTCGGCTGGCTGAACATGTTCGCCGACATCCGCACGTACGGATCGGACTTGCGGATCAGCTTGCCGTTTCGCCGATCGACGATGAAGAACCAGCCCACCTTGCCGGCTTCGCCGGCGGCGGGAATCGTCTGACCGTTTTGGTGGACGTCGAACAGCACGACGTTGCTGACGGCATCGTAGTCCCACACGTCGTGCTTGATCTCCTGATAGCCCCATTTCAGTTTGCCGGTGTGGACGTCGAGCGCGACGATCGAGTCGCTCCACTTGTTGTCGCCGGGCCGATAGCTGCCGTTGAGATCCGGATTCGGATTACCGGTGCAGAAGATCACGAGCCCGAGCTGCGGGTCGATGGCGGGCGTCGTCCACACCATTGCGCCGCCGCGCTTCCACGAGTCGCCGCCGTACGTCTTGGGATCGGTCGAGTCCCAGCGCCAGCGCTGTTTACCGCTGCGAGCATCGTACGCCGCGACGAAGCCGCGGATCGGCCACTCGCCGCCCGCGCTTCCGACGATCACCATGCCGTCGTACACCTGCGGCGTCATCGTCTCAGAATAGCCGACCGACGGATCGGCGAGCGTGCTCTGCCAACGTGACTTGCCCGTAACAGCGTCCAGCGCGAGCAGCTTGTCGTCGAGCGTCAGCACGTACACCATGCCGTAGCCGACCGCGGCGCCGCGGTTGACCGGACCGCAGCAGACTTGGAACGATCCCAGGCTGTAGGTGCTGTCCCAGATCGTGCGCCCGTTGGTCGCATCGAGCGCCATCGTTTTCATCTTGTTGTCGACGGTCGGCGTCGTGATGTACATGACGCCGTTGACGACGATCGGCGTGGTCTCGAAGCTCGCCGTCATCCCCGTCTGCGCGATCCCGGCGAGCTGCAGCGACCCGACGTTGCCGGCGTCGATCTGCGTGAGCGGCGAGTAGCGCGCGTTGTCGTAGGTCCGGCCGGGCAGCACCCAGTTGCCGCCGGCGGCTGCAGCGCCGGTCATCATCGCGTCGGAGACGACGACATCCGCGCCGCGCGGCAGGCGCGCGTACACTTTGTTCGTCGGCGGCGCGCTCCGCGCGATCTCGTTGTTGTTGGTCGCGGGACCCGGCGCGTTCGTGCCGTGCAACGAAACCTGCGCGAGCACGCCTGGCGTCAGCGGCTGGTCACCCGCCGGATAGCCGTTGCGCGAGAGAATGAACGCGGTGACGTCGAGGTATTGCTGCTGGCTGAGTGAGCCGGGTTTGTCCGCCGGCATCTGCGTGTGGATGAAATCGTACAGGGACGCGGCGGTGCCCGACTTGCCGACGTAGGCCTGGAACACCGCGCCGACCAGCGCCGGTCCCGACTGTCCTTGCAGATTGACGCCGTGACACTGCGAACATTTTGCGCTGTAGACGACCGCACCGGCCGCCGCTTGGGCCTGGGT
>OCZT010001991.1_pt1 | contig 21178 bp, 24 predicted proteins | sample 1539031 | NCBI WGS metagenome assembly OCZT01 (sample SAMEA3539308, study PRJEB22396) | soil metagenome | biome: tundra; feature: field; material: soil | place: USA | collected 2010-05 | depth 0.15 m | reverse complement strand
ACCGCCGCGCATCTGGAGGGCTATTATTACAAGCCGCGCATTGACAAGGAAATCCTGGCCGCGCACAAGGAAGGCTTGATCGCAATGTCCGGCTGTCTCGCGAGCGAAATCCCGGATTGGATCCTCAAAGACCAGTTGGACAAGGCGCGCGACGCGGTGGATTGGTTCAAGCAGACGCTCGGCCCGGAGAATTTTTACCTCGAACTGCAAAACCACGGCATCGCGGAGCAAGCGAAGGTCAACCGGCATTTGATCCAGTGGGCGAAGGAATTCGGCCTCAAACTCATCGCGACGAATGACGTTCATTACATCGAGAAAAGCCATTCGCACGCGCACGACTGCCTGATTTGCATCGGCACGCAGACGCAGCTTGCCGACACGAAACGGATGCGCTACGAGCCGGAGCAGTTTTACCTGCGCACGGCGGAGGAAATGAAGGCGCGCTTCGCCGACACACCCGAGGCGGTGAAGAACACGCTCGAAGTCGCCGAGAAGTGCAACCTGGAGATCGAGTTTGGCAAATTGCATTTCCCGGTTTTTGCGCCGCCGGAACATTTCACGCGCGAAGGTTATCTGCGCAAATTGATCGCGGAAGGATTGCTCCGCCGCTACACGATTCACGCCAGGGCCGAGGGGAAGGAATTTGTCGTTGAGGGAATTGATGATCCGCAACGTCTGCCGACGTATCAACGTGCTGCCGGCGTCCCGCCGGCAAAACCATCTTCAAAAGAACAAACCCGCCGGCAAGATGCCGGCGGCATGTTACACGACCCCGCTGTCGCTGCTGCCATCAAGGCCGTGTTGGACCGGTTGAAACTGGAACTCACGGTCATCGAGAAAACCGGTTTCATCAGTTACTTTCTCATTGTCGGCGATTTCATCCGTTACGGTCACGAACACGGCATTGCCTGTGTGGCGCGCGGTTCCGCCGCCGGTTCGATTGTCACCTACCTGCTGGAGATTTCCAACGTTGACCCGATCCGCTACGGCCTGCTGTTTGAGCGGTTCCTTAATCCTGAGCGCGTCAACCCGCCCGATATTGACATTGATTTTGCGGACGACCGGCGCGCCGATGTCATTGAGTATGTCCGCGAGAAATACGGCCGCGATTCCGTCGCGCAAATCATCACGTTCGGCACGATGGGCGCGAAATCCGTCGTGCGCGACGTGGGCCGGGTGATGGGTTTGAGCTACGGCGAGTGCGACCGGCTGGCGAAGATGATTCCGTTCGATCTGAAAATGGATCTGACGAAGGCGCTCAAGCAATCGCCGGAATTCAAGGAGGCCTACGAGACCGAGGAAGTCACGCGCGAGTTGATTGACACCGCGCTCATTCTCGAAGACATCACGCGCAACGCCTCCGTCCACGCCGCCGGCGTCGTCATTGGCGACCAGCCGCTCGTGAATTTGCTGCCGCTCAAGCAGGACGAAAGCGGCACGCTCGTCACGCAATACGCGATGAATCCCGTCGGCGACCTCGGCCTGCTGAAGATGGATTTTCTCGGGCTGAAGACGCTCACGGTCATCCGCAACACATGCGAAATGGTCAGGCGCACGCACGGCATCGAAGTGCCGATTGACAATCTGCCGCTCGACAACCAAAAGACCTATGACCTGCTCAATCGCGCGGAAACGCTCGGCGTGTTCCAGTTGGAATCCGGCGGGATGCGCGATTTGTGCCGCAAATTTCAAATCAGTTCCGTCGAACACATCACGGCGCTGGTCGCGCTTTATCGCCCCGGCCCGATGGAGCTGATTCCTGAATTCATCAAACGCCGTCACGGCGAGATGAAAATCGAATACGAACATCCGTTGCTCGAGCCGATTACGCGCGAGACTTACGGGATTTTGATTTACCAGGAACAGGTGATGCAGGCCGCGCAGGTGCTGGCCGGTTACACGCTCGGCGGCGCGGATTTGCTCCGGCGCGCCATGGGCAAAAAGAAGCGGGAGGAAATGGCCAAGCAACGCGCCATTTTCGTCAAGGGTTGCAAGGAGAAAAACCAGATCCCCGAAAAAAAAGCGAACGAGATATTCGATTTGCTCGAAAAGTTCGCCGGCTACGGTTTCAATAAATCGCACGCCGCCGCCTACGCCATTGTCGCGTATCAAACCGCGTACCTAAAGGCCAATTATCCGGTCGAATTTTTCTGCGCGATGATGACGAACGACATGGCGGACACCGCCAAGTTGAGCCAGTACATCAACGAAGCGAGAGAGTTTGGCATCGAGGTTTTGCAGCCGGATGTGAATGAAAGCCAGGTTCATTTCGCGCCGGCGCCTCAACGTGCTGCCGGCGTCCCGCCGGCAGTTCAAACTGCATCCTCAAGCGGCAGCGGCGAAGAAAGTCAGTCCCGCCAGCAGGATGCTGGCGGCACGTTGGGAGGCATCCGCTTCGGCCTCGCCGCGATCAAAGGTGTGGGCGAAGTCGCGGTGGAAACCATTTTGGAAGCCCGGAATGACCGCGGAAAGTTCACTTCGCTTTCGGATCTGTGCGAGCGCGTGGACGGACGCACGGTGAACCGGAAAATTCTTGAAGCGCTCATCAAATCCGGCGCTTGCGACGGTTTTGGGCAGACGCGCGCCACGCTTTGCGCACAAATCGAACGCACTTTGGGCCGCGCCGCAAGCATCGCCGCGGATCGCCAGCGCGGACAAAGTTCGCTCTTCGGCGCGCTGGAGGAAAAAGCGCCGCCGATGCCGGAATCCATCAGCAACCTGCCCGAATGGCCGCAGCACGAACTGCTCGCGCACGAAAAAGAGCTGCTTGGATTTTACGTCACCGGACATCCGCTGACGCCCTTCGCGCCGATTCTGGAGAAATACGCGCTAACGAACACGGCGAAGCTCGCGGAGCTGCCGAATCGCAGCCTGACGCGCATCGGCGGATTGATCGCAGCGGTGCAAAACGGCGTGTCGAAGAAGAGCGGCAAGCCTTACTCGATGGTCACGCTCGAAGACCTCGAAGGCTCGGTGCAGGTTCTTTTCACGAATGAGAACTACGACAAATATCGCGAATTGCTCACACCCAACAAAGCCATCCTCGTCATCGGTGAAGTAAACACCGGCGATGACCGCCCGAAAATTTTTCCACAGGAAATCATGCCGCTGGAGGACGCGCCCCGGCGGTTCACCAGGCAGGTCCATCTGCGGCTGCATACCGCGCACCTGAAACCGGAGCAATTGGAATCCGTGCGCGAACTGGTCGCGGCACACCCCGGCAAATGCCCGTTGCTGCTCTGTTTCATGCGTCCGGGCGGCGAGGTCATTTTCGTGGACACGAACGAACGATTCAGCGTCACGCCGTCGCAGAAATTGCAGCAGGAAGCCGACGCGCGGTTCGGCGAGGAAACTTATTACGCCAAGGTGGACACGAGTCTGCCCGAACGCTCACCCCGCCGCTGAGAACGCAGGGCCGACTTCGCCAACGGTGATGAATAAACGTGCTGCCAGCATCTTGCTGGCAGAGCGAACCCACTCAAAGGAGTCAGATCTTCCGGCAAGATGCCGGAAGCACGTTGCTACGCCCGCCGCTCTTTGATTTCTAACTTCGCCAGCGCAACAGCCGCAGCGCGTTGCCAATCACAATCAAGTCCGACACGCCCATTGCCGCCGCGCACAAAATCGGGCTGATGAATCCCAGCGCGGCCAGCGGCACACCGAGCGCGTTGTAAAAAAACGCCCAGAACAGATTTTGTTTGATCGTCCGCAACGTCGCCCGCGCCAGACCGAGCGCCTCCGGCACCGCTTCGATTTCCGACTTGAGCAAAATGATGTCCGCCGCCTCGCGCGCGAGGTCGCTGGCGCGGCTCACGGCAATACCAAGGTCGGCCTGCACCAGCGCCGGCGCATCATTGATGCCGTCGCCGACGAACGCCACGCGCTCGCCTTGCGCCTGAAGTTTTTTCACAAAGTCCGCCTTTTGCTCCGGCCGCACTTCGGCAAACACATTTTCTGCCGTGATGTTCAATTGCGCGGCAATGCTCGTCGCTGTAAGCGCGTTGTCACCGGTGAGCAAGAACGTTTTTAAATTCTGCCGGTGCAATTTTTCAACCACGTCGCGCGCGCCCGGTTTTACGGTGTCTTTGACGGCGAACAAACCGGCAAGTGATTGGTCAACGGCCAAACCGACGATCGTCGCGCCCTGTCCTGACCATTCCGCGATGAACTTTTCGCCCGACGCCAAATCCACGCCCGACTCCTTGAGCCAACGCAACGAACCCAGTCGGGCGGTTGAGAGTTGAGGGTTGAGAGTTGAGGGTTGGACCTTTGCTTCGACGCCGGCGCCGCGAATTTCCCGCCAGTCCTTCAAGTCAGGGCGTCGTGAAACTCCGCCCTCCGGTTCCAATTTCGCAATCGCCTGGCTGATCGGATGCGTTGAAGAACGGGCCAGCGAAGCGGCAATTCCCCTCACCCGATCCCGCTTTGCGCGGACCACCCTCTCCCCGCCCAGCGGGGAGAGGGATGGGGCGAGGGGTTCGTAAATTTCTGTCACTTCCGGTTTTCCAATCGTCAACGTTCCCGTTTTATCAAAAATAACCGCGGTGACTTTTCCCGCTTTTTCCAGCGCCACACCGTCGCGAATCAGGATGCCGCGTCGCGCGGCGGCGTTGGCGCTGGCCATGATGGCCGCCGGGGTGGCCAAACCCATCGCGCACGGGCACGCCACAATCAAAACCGCCGCCGCGATGATGAACGCCGCGGCCGTGCCGGTCGGAGTCATCACCGGCCAAAGAAATGGTGCGAGCAAATCATGAACGTGTTTGGCCGATTCCGGCGCGAGCCCCCACCAAAGTGCGGCGGCGATGGCAATGGCAACGACGACCGGCACGAAGACGCTGCTCACGCGGTCGCCCAGGCGTTGGATGTCGGCGCGGCTCGTTTGGGCGCGTTGCACGGCGGCGATGATGTGCGCGAGTGCGGTGGATTCGCCGGTGGCCGTCACGCGCATGACGAGCCGGCCGTTCAAATTCACCGTGCCGGCGTAAAGTTCGTTGCGCGCGGATTTATCCACGGGCGTGGATTCGCCGGTGAGCATCGCCTCGTCCACAGCGGAATCGCCTTCGGTCACCACGCCGTCCACCGGCACGCGGTCCCCGGGGCGCAGCGCGACCAGATCGCCGATTTTCAGTTCAGAAACGGGAACCTCCTTCTCTTCCGTAAGAGCCGACGTGAGTCGGCGCATTTCAATGGAATGGCGCGGACTGATCCCGCCATGCGGGACGGCTACACGTCGCGCGGTTTGGGGCGCGAGATTCAGCAATTTTTCCAATGCGCCCGACGCGCGCAGGCTGACGCGGGCCTCCAGCCAGTGGCCGAAGCTGATGAGCGTGATGATGGCGGCGGCTTCCATGAAATAAACATGGCCGCCCGCCCCACCCAGCAACGCCCACGCGCTGTAGCCAAAAGCGGTCGTCGAACCGAGAGCGACGAGCGTGTCCATGTTCGAGTTGCCGATTTTGAGCTGGTTCCACGCGCCGCGGTAAAATTTTCCACCGGCGAAAATTTGGACCGCGCCGGCCAGCGCAAAGGAAAGCCATTGAAACCACGGCTCCAGGCCGAGGCCGAAACCCCATTCGCCAGCCATCAACGCGGTGGTAACGGCGACGCCGAGCCAGAGATTGATTTGCCAGCTTGCGTGTCTGGTTTCGCAGCCAGCGGAAGTGTCGGCCTGGATTTCCTTCGCCGTGTAACCGGCTTTCTGAACGGCCTTGATGACAGCGGAAACGTTTTGCCCGGCGCCGGAATTCCAGCGGACGGATGCGCGTCCGGCATCCAAAATCACTGTTGCGCTGCGCACACCGGGCACATCCTGGATCGCCTCGGTGACGTGCCGCGCGCAGTTGTTGCAAGTCATGCCGCCGATGGAAAGTTCCATTTCGGCGGAAATTTCCGGGGTGGCGGATGGAATTGTCTGGCGTGTCTCCATTTTTCTCTCGCAGTGAGATTTTATCACACGAGGCGGTTTTGTCGAACCTCCACCGGGAGTTGAAACGGCGGTTGTTGATTCAAGGGGTTTGTCCGGCAGTCAGCTCATTCGCGCTCAACGCGCCGAATGGCTGTCAGCCGCCTGCCGCGACTGGCGCTCCCGTTCGACGATGCGCGCCACGTACGCAGCCTGTGCCTCGGTTGGGTTTCGTTTCAGGGCCAGCACCGCCAACCGTCCGGCCGGTTCCAAATCGCCGATGCTGAGTGCGGCGGTTGCGGCCAGCGCCGCCCATTCTGCAACCGACCGGTTTGTGGACGATGACTGTGCTTCCACGGCTGATTCGATCAGCGCGATGCCCTCGCGCCGTTGTTGGATTGTGCCCCCGATCAAGGTGGCGGCACGGGTCAGAATGGCGGCATTCGTCGGGTTGTCGGCGGGCGGGGCGGGGATGGTTGTCCGCGGTGAATTTGTGTTGAACACGCAAGGCAGGGTTGCCGCCGGCGCCAGACCGCGCACGAAAAAGAACAGTTCGGAGTTGATGGTGGTGAATTCCGAGAAGACGGATTGGACTTGTTCCGGCGGGAGCGATTGGAGAATTGCCAGTTTGTCGGCGGGGGCGAGCAATTGCTGGCGCGTGCGTTCGTCAAAGCGCTCCAGCATCCGGGAGGTGTCGCCCAGGTAAAAAGCGCGGGGCGCGGCGTATTCGAGCACGGGAAAAAGGTCGCTTTGGATCGGGCCGCCGCCGGTGATGGCGAAGGCGGTGCGTTGGGAGGCGAGCTGGCGGGCGAGCAACGCTTCGGGCGAGCGGATGCCGATTTGCGCGAGATCCAACCGCACGCCGGGAAGGGTGAAGCCTTGCCGGAAAACGTCGGGCCCGGTTTGCCAGGACTGCAATGAGCCGAGCAGGATGATGTCGCCGCTGCAGGGGTCCCAGATTTCGACGCGTGGGAAAACGGAGTTGAAGGTGCGCAGAACGAGTTCCACGATGCCGTCGTGCATTTCATAAACGTGAAACCATTGCACCATGACACCGCCGGGTTTAAGGCGGCTGGCGGCGAGTTGATAAAATTCGCGGCTGAACACACTGCCGATGCCAACCGTCCACGGATTTGACGGTTCGGCCACGATCACGTCGTAAAGCTGTGGATTCAATTTAAGTACGGTGCGCGCGTCCTCGCGCCAGAGGTGCGCGCGCGGGTCGTCCAGCACGCGGCGGTTCCAGTTCGTGAAAAACTGTGACGCGCGGACGACCGGCGCGCAATTCTCGGCCACCACCATGCTTTCGACGGGATACGACAGCACCGCTCCCGCCGATATTCCCGAACCCAGGCCAAAGATAAAAACATCCTTTGCGCCGGGTCGGGCCAGCATGGGCAGGTGCGCGAGGAGCAGTTGCGTGCTGAGATCGCTATGGGTCGTCGCGTCGGCCTTGCCGTTCACCCGCAGGCAACGTTCGCTTGCGAAAGAGATGCCGGGAAGGTCGTCACCCTGTTCCACCGACACCGTCGCATCCGCCGCGTCCTCATAGAAAAGAATATGGACGCGCTGTTTCCGCAACGCCATGGCCTGCGCGCTGAATTCCTTCTCCCGCAAACGAAACACGCCGGAACTGATTACGCAACGCCAGCCTTCCCCGCCAAAAACAAACAGACAACCGGAAAACACAGCCGCCGACAGGGCCAGGCCCTTGCCGGTGTGCCAGCGGGATTGCCATGCCGTCGCCAATGCCACCAGCGCCAGCACGGCGGCCAGTACGCCGAAGGCATTGCGCAAACCCACCAGGGGCATCAACACAAAACCCGCGACCAACGTGCCGGCCACTGCCCCCAGCGTGTTCCAGGTGAGCAATGTGCCGACCTGGTTTCCGAGCGTGGCGGTCCCTCCCGATTTGGCGCGGATCATCAAAGGCAGCACCGCGCCGATGCACGCGGCGGGCAGACCGAGAATCACCAGTGAAATGCCCGTGGTCAGCAACTCGTGATAGACATAGCCCACACTCGTGCGACCGATGCCCGTTTGCGCGATGCGATAAAAATCCACCCACCGTTCGATGTTAAAAACGAGCAGCGTGATCCATCCCGCCGCCGCGCATAGCAGCAGCACGACTATTTTTTCATCGGGAATTTTCCGGCGTCGCGACGACGCAATCCAGGCGCTGCCCAGCCCGATGCCCAAAATGAACGCCATGAGCACGACGGCGAATGATTGCAGCGACGAACCGAAAATCATCGCCAGCGAGCGGGACGCCAGCACTTCCAGTCCCATTGAGACTGCGCCCGTCATGGCGACGACGGCGCAGGCCCAACGCCACGACCGCGACGAAGCAACGCCGTCCGCGGTCGTTACTACCGGTTCAGTCGGGCTTGCGATTCCAATCAACTGGCTGCGGCTCAACCATCCCGCCGTTGCGCCGATGATGACATTCACCATTGCCGTCATCTGGAGCGAGGACACCATGCCGAGGTTTTGCACCAGCCAGAAGCCGGCCAACGCGGCGCCGGCCACCGCGCCCAGGCTGTTGACCGAGTAGAAAAGCGCGGTGCGCCGGCCGGCATCCGCCGTGGATTTTTGCAACCACGCCGCGAGCAGCGGCAGTGTGCCGCCCATCAAGATCGTCGGGCCGAGCAACAACGCCGCGCTCAAAAAACCTTTCCACGCGAGAAGCAACCCGGGGTGTTCCGCAATGCCTGTTCCCACAGCGACGAAAATCCGGTCCACCCACCGGTCAAGCGACGGGAAGAAAAAAGCGTAGAGACCGATGGCGATTTCAAGATAGCCATAAACGCGCACCGGCTGCCTCAATCGATCCGCCCGGCGGCCAAAAATTTTATTGCCGAGTGCCAATCCGCCCATGAATACCGCGAGGACGACCGTTTGCGCGTAAATCGTGCTGCCAAAAATTTGCGAGAGAAATTTTGACCACACGACCTCGTACACCAGCGCCGTCGCGCCGGAACAGAAAAACAAAACCAGAACCAGCCAGCTCCAATCCTTTCGTCGCATGAGCAAATGTTAGTGGCGGGCTTGGCCCGCCTACAAGCTGTAAAACGGATGGTTCCGGTGGAAAGAAAATTTCGCAAAATTCAAACTGGCGGAAGGGGTGGGATTCGAACCCACGGTAGCCTTGCGACTACGCCTGATTTCGAATCAGGTGCCTTTAACCACTCAGCCACCCTTCCACGCAAGCCGCTGGTGAAGACTCCATGCGCTGCGTTCCAACCGAACACATTGTGCGTGCGTTGGCATTGGGAGCAAGCTCATTCGCAATGCCGGAGGGCCGCTGGGGCACCCGGCACGGTGATCGGAGCGCCGCATTCATGCGGCAGCAGACACGTGTGATGGAGCATTCTGCCGGATAAATCCGGCGTTCCTTCCAAAGCAATGCGGCTGGACTTGTCGCAGTGCCAGGGTGCGCCCCGAACCGCCCGCCAGACCAACGTGGTTATTTTTCAGCTTGCGCAACCGGACGGACTCCCTACTTTTTCCACGGTTAAAAACAATGAACTGATTTCAGAGCCATCCCATAGGAAATATGCTTACAACCATTAATTTTGTTGGAGATTTTGAATTTTATAGTTCAAAAAAGCCGCTCATTCCATCCCATAGCGTCGAGGAATGTCAAAAATGCTCGATTTTCAAGGGTTTTCATCAAATTCCTGTGGGATGGCTGTGAACTGATTTTATGAAAAAAACCAAACTATTGATGACCGTGTTGATGGTATCGCTCCTGGCGTTTGGCAGGTTGGATTGGGCTGGGCTCATCGGCGCGGGTTGACAGTAATGTCTTCGGTTTGGTTACCCGCCGCCAAACCCGAGCCGTTTCTGTTGCGCGGCGGCTTGAGGACATCATTCACGCGAACCAGCGCGTTGGATAGCTCCACTCTGACAGCCTCCAATTTCTGCTTCTCCCACTTGAGCACGCTCTCCAGCTTGTCGGTCGCACCGAAGAAGAATGCGCCGCGAGGTTGGAACGGAATGTGTAGTCTCATAATGCGAATCAAGATCATTTCATCCTTTGGAGGTAGCCGCTTGATGCATCCTGCCTGGTCTCACGCGGGCGCTGGCTGTGGCGCGCGCAGCCTCACCTGTTTCAACACGTTGAAGATTTCAAACGTTGCACTCGCTTTGAGCAGTTGTTCGACAAGGCGAGGCGCTTTGCTCAACCTAGCCACACCGTAAATCAGGTTCAGGTATGCCGGCACGTCGGTTTCCGGAATGGCGAACAGAAAGATCAGGTTTACCTGCAGCCGGTCGCTTTTCATCCAGATTACCGGCGACGCCCACCGGCCCAGCGCGAAGCACGGTTTGTTCAAACCCTTGACCCGCGCGTGCGGCAGCGCCCAGCCGGCTTCAGTCACAGTGTTGCAGAGGTATTCGCGGTTGAGCACGGCTTGATAAAACGGCAGCATGTCGGACACGCGCCCCTCGCGCTGGAGCGCTGCGCTCAACTCTTGGATGACCGTAGGGGCATTCTGTCCGCGCAAATGCGGAACAATCAGTCCCGGACTGGTGAAGTCCGCCAGGGTGGGGGCCGATCTGGGAGCGATGATCTCGCTAGCTGACATGGGCGAGTGCTTTCCTTATGCGTTTGGCAGGCTCGGGCGCGGCTGGTTTCGAATCCTCACCAGTCCGCCCAGAATAGACCGGCTCGTCTTCGGGGAGATAGAGGTAGCGACCGCAGTTGCCGCAAAGCTGGATGTCCGTTCCATGTATGATCGTCGTGATCGTGCCAAGGGGCACGCGCATGTGGCACCCGGTGCAAACCTGGTTCCGAACGGCAGCTAGTCCCTTCTTGCCGCGCGCCATGAGGCGGTCGTAATGACCGAGAATCTGGCTGGGGATTTTTTCACGCAAGGTCTGGGTCAGCTTTTTCTGTTCCGGTGAATGCCGGCGGGTTTGAAATTCCAGGTCCTGCAGCGCGAGCAAATTTTCCATGAGATTCTTCATTGAGCTGCCCTGTTGCAAGCGCCGTGCCGCCGGCCCCCGCAGCGAAGCAAGGCCGTTGATTAAACGCGACTTGGGAAACCAATTCGCCGGAGAAGTCGCGCGCAATCCGCTGGCAGCGCGTCGTTTTGTGCATTACTTGCACCGCCGCTTGGGATTTTGTGCAGCAAACTGATGAGTGAGTTCGAGCATGAAAGCCAAGAGTTGAGCGTTGCACAAATCCCGTCGCCTTCGCGCAAAAGTTGCACCAAACAGCACGACGGCTGGTACAGCAAAGGGCGGCCCCCAAACAAAGGAATTCCCCAACACCCTGCAACCATTCGCGTTAGGCCGACGTGTCTCGATCCGGCACCACGGCTGCTTAGTTATCGCCAAATGAATTTAGGCCAATTCACCGAACCCAAGCTGCTCATCCCGCGGCTGCTCAGTGACCGGCAGGAGGGGGCGATTATGGAATTGACCAGACGCCTGGAAACCACGGGCCGCATCAAAAACACTCCGGCATTCGTTGAAGCGGTGCTTAAACGCGAAGCCGAGCTTCCCACCTTCATTGACGGCGTGGCCGTGCCGCACGTGCGCGGAGGGGCGGTGCAGAGACTCTCCATGGCGACCGGCCTTTCGACCGTCGGCATTTCGTGGGGCACGGGCAAGCGGTGCGTCGCGCACGCGGTGTTCCTTTTTGCCGTGCCGTTGACCGACGCGCAGACGTATGTGTCGGTGCTGTCGGGCTTGTCCAGCCTGATTCAAAACGAACCTGCCCTTGCAGCCCTGATGCGCGCGACACAACCGGAAGAAATGCTCAACGTCCTGAGAACAGTGCGAATGGTTCGTGTTGGGCACAGCCCGGCAAGCGCTGGCGGCACGCCGGTTGGACGCGAGACGTGAATCGATGCGCAACAGTTCCAACAACCTTATTCGCCGTGAGGATGACGTCGTGCGACTGTGCCTCTTGCCGGCGGTCGATTTCTCCGAACTCGCCTCATTGTTTAACGAGCTAGACCGTCGTAAGCAGTATCGAGTCTGCCTTGATGTCAGTGACGTTGCGCGCTGGGGCACGGTGGAATTTCGCGTGCTGGGCAGCTTCGCGGAATCGTTCAAACTGCACGGCGGTTTTGTGCGACTGGAAAACGCGGGTGCCAACATGGCGGCGTTGGTCCGCAGCTTTGGTTGCGACAAACTGTTGTCTGACCTGTCGGCACAAACAGCTTCTCCTTGATGGCTGCCGATTCAAGAACGCAATGGATCAATTGAAGATCATTCAGGAAATCATCACGCTCTGCGTGTTCGCAGGGTTTGCTCTCCTCTATCGTGGCGGGCGTCTTCGGTGGAATCATGTGGCCGCGTTTCTCTGCATCGCGGTGGCCGTGGCGTTCACTTTCCCGCCGCAGAATCAATGAGGGAGGCATAGTCATGCGGCGGCGATTCAAAGAACACAGCGCAAAGCTCGTCGTCATCAAGGATACGCCGCAGTCCATCGCCCTCGGCGCAGCGATTGGAATCTTTCTCGGCTTCACGCCGCTGTTTGGACTGAAGACGCTGCTGGCGTTCCTGCTGGCCGCTCTATTTCGCGTGAACAAAATTGCGGCGGTCGTGACCGTGAGCTTGCACGACGTGTTGTTCCTACTCTGGCCAGTGGTGTATCGCGTTGAATTCGACCTCGGCTACTGGCTGTTGCACGAGCCGCACCAGTGGCCGCCGCGCCTAGACCTCCACCGCATGGATTACCGGGTGTGGTTTCATTGGAAGCACTTCGCCGCCGTCGGCGGCCCGACGTTGCTTGGCTCTGTCATTTTGGGCGTGCCGGCAAGTGTAGTGGTATATTCGTTGCTGAAGCGGATGCTGGTGCGAAGGCAGCAGCGACATGCCGAAGCGAATGCGCTCGTCCAAGCCCACCTCAATAAGTAACCACGTCAACAATATTCGATGGTCGAAATCTCAAGTCCCGTTCGCCAAAGACTAATTTTCCACTGGTCATGACAATCTCACCCGTCTCATCCACAAACATGTCATAAATCGTTCGACCATCCTTCAGAACCAGCTTCACACGCACCGGACGACAAGAGAGCTTGCAGAGTTGGCTGGCCTTGGCCAACAGGTTGTCGGGAATGCGAGTTTTCATTTTGGTGCATTTCCAAATCGAGCCTGCGCAGTCCATTGGGCTAATGCTGTCCCGGCCGCCAATCGGAACTTGCCTCCAGATCCGGGCAATGCTGTTCCAGCAGCAATCGTCGCGTCGTATGCAGCCGATGCATCATGACTTCTGCCACCCGCTTGAATATCTCGTAGCCGAGTTCATGGTCTTTCTCGCACAGCTCCCGGAGGCGGGTGCCATAGAAAAAGATCGCTTCCGTCGGTTCCAGCGCGCGGGCGCGCAGGTGCCAGATGTAAGGCGAAAAGATCCACGACCAGCCGAGCAGTTCGGCATCCCCGACAGTTTGCAGCAACACAACTCGTCCGTGGCCATCCGATGCCTCCAGCACAACCTTGCCAGCCACGATGAGATAAAGCCGATTTGCAATGTCCCCTTCGCGGAAGATTAACTCGTCCGACTCGAACCAGGTCTGCCTGGCACTCTCGGCCAGTGTCCGCAGGTGCCCGGCACGCCAGTCTTTGAAAAAGGGCTGATCGGCGACGAGGTCGTACACCGTTTTCACTGTTCGTCTCGCGGGTGGTGAACCGAGTGATGCCTTCATTTTCATGGCCATGTAATACGCTCGCCGACGGCTCGACGCCGGGCCGGGACGGTTGGAGCCGAACCTCCCGGCCCTTTGGTGTCCTCCTGAATCGTCAGTGACGGCTGCCATGAGTGGCTATACTTCCACCACGGCGTTGCGACCGCCGTATGGATTGGGCACATAAGCCTTGGCATTTGGCGGGTCCACCCATTCGCCGTTCACCACGAAACGGTACTCGTAGCGGCCGGGTGCCAGCAGCAGGTCCTTGAACCACTTGGTGCCACCGATGAAAGCCAGACGTGTGGCTCTGGGCTTCCAGTCGTTGAATGTACCGGTCACGGAGACACGCCGGGCTTCGGGGATATCCAGTTCAAAACGCACCATGCGCTGGGCGGACTGAGGTTTGCTTTCCGCAGGTTTCGCGTGCGGGGCCGTTTTGGGCGGGCTGCCTGAAAATGGCGGCGGGGTTGATGTTGGTGGTTTCGTGGTTTGCGTTGCGGGTCTGTTCGGCAGGTTCATAGTTTTGTGTTTGGTTACAGATGTTGGTTATGAAGCCGTGAGCATGGCTGGAATGTAGAGAGACGTGCTGTGGAACATTCGATTAGTAGGACGGAGTTGTAGCGGCCAAATGGGTTGGACACGCGACCGAGTGCCTTGGGGTCGGGAATCCACTGGCCGTCCACTACGAAGAGGTATTCATAACGCCCGGCAGGCAGCCAAATTTCTTTCGCCCATTTGAGATCGTGCAGACGCATCATCGGTGTAGCAGACGGGTTCCAGTCATTAAACGAACCCGCCAGAAAAATTGTTCGGGCTTCGGGCGCGACGAGTTCAAAACTCACCCGGCGCGCGGTCGCTGGTGCTTTGACTGGCTCCGCAGCCGTGGCTGTCGTGACAGCCTTAGTAGCTGGCAACGGTGGAGGTTCGCCAATTCCCCAGCGAGAGGTCGGCAGACACTGGACTTCTGGCGAGGACACACGCGCAGGCCGCGCCACTTGACCGGCGGGCGCTTCGGTGTTCGATCCCGTGCCTTCGGACGGATGATGGTTCGGCTTAACTCGCGCGTCTGGCGTGCCTGGCGTGAGTTTTGTCTTTGGCAATTTCATAAAATCACTCTCTCGCGTTCTTATCTGACCTTCAGCATCGCGTTGCGACCCATGACAATCGGACTGAGAAACGATTCGGGCGACAGGCGCCAAGGAGGTGGGGATGGGGAATCCCGCTGAAGAAACGCTCCGCCACCCGAATCAAAGGTTGCGCAGCGAGTGGCATCTCGACACCGCCCGCCGCGAATGATCAGCGCGACACACGGCTACCCTGGCTTAATGACTGCGCCCGCTACGCGGTTTGCGAACCTTGCCAGAGGCAGGCGGCACCGTTTGCTGCTGCTGCGGCTTTTGGGCTTGCGTTGCCGCTGGCGGACTCGTCGGTGCCGCCGAGGCGGCTGGCGCCAATAGTTTTGGAGTTGCGCCAGTGTCAGCCGCTGGGCGTTGTGGTGCGTTCACAGCCGCAGGAGGTGATGTCGCCGGCTTTAGGGTTGGCGTTGTTTGTGGGGCAGGCGTCGTAACAATAGTTTGATTGCTCATAAATTTTTTGTCGTTTTGAAATTGGCTCGTTGATTCGGCCACGGGAGTAATCACCGCATTGTTGATGCCAACACGCATGCCTTGCACAGAACGGTTTTCCTCTGAACGAGTTAGCGTCAAACCATGTTCCCGTGAGTTCTTCAAAGCAGCCTTCGCAGGTCGTTTTGGGCAATTTCTGCACGAACCGGCGGCGGCTTGTGCAACGCATCCCGTTAGTACTGATTTCGCGCGCACTTGGCTGAACTTCCAACCCCGGCTTTTGGCCTGCACAAAGCATTCGAGCCCAATGCAAATTCTGCACAAAGCGGTCTGCGTCATGAAGGCCGGCTGGCCGCGCATAGCCAGCCACCGTCGTGCAATGAAATCATCTGCAAGCGGTTACGGTCGGCGTCGAACCTCGTGGCACTAAAGATGCGTTTCAATTGCTCGATGAAGAGTTATGTCCACGACGTGGTGAGGCGGCTGCTGGAATTGCACGCTTTGGAGGAGCGGTTGGCCACGTTCAAAAGGAGTCGCAAGAACATCAGCGACGTGAAGGCGTTGATTGATTCACTGCGGGCTAACATCTCCTTGCCCGTGCTGATTGACCACGACCGCTTGCGCGCCCGCGGCAAACGCAGCGTGGCCGAAGTGCGACACGGTGTTTGTTCCGGTTGTCACCTTGGGCTGGCCGTCGGCAACGTGAATGCACTGAAAACTAACGTGCTGCGCCGCTGCGGTAATTGTGGGAGGTATCTTTATTTCGTGGAAGAGGAGAGCGAGCCAGCACCTCCGCCGGTACCCGCGAAGACGCATCACAAAACCCGCAAAAAGTCACCCGCCACACACGGCGCCAAGTAAGATGAGTATTCAGAAACCCATCACGCTGGCGGACTACACCAAACCCGAGCTTATCATTCCGCAACTCACGACGCGGGCAACCACCTCCGCAATGGAGGAACTGACCGAGGCGCTGCACTGCCAAGACGGCAGCGTGCCGCACCCGCACCTGTTGTTTTCCAGTCTGGCCGCGCTGAACCGGGAGTTGCTCACCAGCACGGTGCTCGACTTGGGCGCGGCCTTCCCCGAAGTGCGCGTCGCGGCGCTGTCCCGGCCCCGCTTCGCGCTCGGCCGGTCCAGCGAACCGCTTCCCTGGCTTGCGCCTGCCTTTCAGCCTATTGACCTGGTGTTTCTGACACTCGAACCGCTTAAGGCCGACGCGGAAGTCGGGCGACTCGTCGGTACGTTGCAGGATTTGGGAAGGAATCGCTTGCGGTTGGATGATCTGCGCCGTGCAGCGACTGCCGAAGAAATGCTCGTCGTGCTCGCACAAATCCCTCTTGTCCCTCTTGTTGGCGTGAGCGAACTGGTGCGTGTCCCGCCGATAATTGCCGCGCCCCACGCCAATCCGGCCCCAACTACGATAAGCTCCCGAAGATGGCGGCGCTGAATGCGGCCCGGCTCGCCGCGTCCACCCAACCCCGAGACCAGTTTACCCCTTCGACGCGGCTTGGCCACGATAACGCGACTTCGGCGAATGACCCCGGCGTTTCTTTACCGCGCCGTTGCATCGCATCGCGCGTTTGGCCACGGGCAAAGGATCTGGAAAATGCGAGAGCAACTCTCGGCGTTTGGCCGGGGACGAACTGCGATAGGTTGAGACCAGCACAGCCATTGCGAACACTTCAGGACATTCGAGCAGTTCCGGCTCGGTTTCCTTCATCTGATCGTAGGTTGCGAGCACTGAGTCCGGCAGGCATCCATGCACGAGGCCTTTGAAAAAGCGGGCCGCAGCCTTCTCGCCGTCAGTAAGATAAGGGTTCTGTTTTGCGCGCTCGCAGCAGCGTCGCATTTCGACGAGGCGAGTAAGGAGGTTAAGCATAGTTTTCATAAAGCGGGCGGTGTACTCACAGCGATAAAGACAGCCAGGCAGGTCAATCATGTTTTGGATAACACTGGTGCGGTCCTGGCCGGGTCCGTTGCAGTAGGATAAACGTCTTCAAAATGGGTGTAAAAAAGGCGCTGAACGGCGGTCAGCGCCTGCGCGGCATCCTCACCGGTCATGATGAACGTCACCTTCGTTTGATAGCTGGCAGCCAGCACCATGAGGCTCATGATGCTGTGCCCGCTGGCCAGTGCACCTTTGGCTTCGACATCCACACGGCAATGGAATGGCCGCAACGTTTTGACCAGCAATGCACAGGGCCGGGCGTGCAATCCGTTTTCGAGGTTTACAGCAAAGGTTTGATACAAGGTCGGGACATTTGTCGCGCCGTCCTCGGCCTGGTTTCTTTTTTGAGATCGAATGATTTTTGTTTGCATATCACGAAACGTAGTCGGGTGCTTGGCTTTGAACATACAGCAACCGTCCGCAGTGTTCGCATTGAAGGAGGCGTTGCGGGCTTGCGGTTTGGCAGTGCAATCCATGCGAAATCTTTTGATGACAACCTTGGCAAACCCCATTCACCAAGGCAGTAAGCGGGTCGGCATACTGGCGCGCAAGTTTGTCGTGGAGAGAAAGGACTTTGCCCGGCACTTGACGCCGCAGTTCCTGGATCTTTTCGCCCAGCCCTTCCAAGCCCATCACCTGAATTCGCGGCCCAGCCAGGTGGAGGCCTTTCTTCAAGAGCACCAAGCCTTCGAGTTGAAGAAGCAGTTCCAAAGTCTTGTTCATGGCCAGCCAATGATAGGTTCACACGAGTCAGTGTTAGGCAGAGGCTTCGCCGATGAGACTCCATGAACGGAGTTCGGCAGTATCAGTTTAGCCTGCTCCCGGAGCGACGGCTGTACGCCCTTGGGCCAGCCGAAGGTGACTAACGCCTCGACTCGCTCCAGGGTGATGAGTTTGGCCGTGGTTGGATGCATAACTTCACTTCTTCGTCCTTGGGCTCGCAGCTTTTGTCTGCTCCAATTGCCCGAAGGCCTCCAGCGCCGCCGCCACATCAGGTTGGAGGTCCCTCTTCTTGTCGAACCCTTCCAACTCGGCGATGTGGCGCACCGAGGGCGACAGACCTGCCAGCTTCAATTGGCCCCCAAACCGCTGAAATTCTTGCGCGTAGACGAGCAACCGGGCCAGACTCATCGCGGTGGTAGAGGAAAGAGTGGCCAGGTCAAGAACCGCTCGGCGATGTCCCTGCTCCAGCAAATGCGCCAACTCCGTATCCACGCGGCAAACCTCGTCGCTGCCCATGTGGCCAGCGATGGACACGACCTGCACGTCGCCTTGGTTAATTCGTTGAAGGGTGAACCCAATTATTTGCGCGCACGGTGACATAGCACCTTCAGTCAAGCACCGGCGATGCCATGAACGTCACCCAACTTCTAATGCCGCTTCCAGCAAAGGCTTGCGCGCTTGTGGGCAAGCAAAAATCGGAGTTTGAACTGCGGGAGTGATTCGCTGGTGCAAGAATTGCACGAGATGGCCGTTACCCGTGCAAGCCAGCGTCAGCGCGAGTCAATGCGGAGAAACAACCACAGCCCGGCAAAAAGAAAACGTTTTCGAAGCTGACTCGAACCGAAGCAGCGACTCCACTCATGATTTCTCGCTGCCCGACTCGCCGGCCTCCGGCGACTCCTTCAACAAGTCATATTGCTTAAGCTTGTATTGCAGCGTGCGCCGGCTGATGCCCAGCACCTTGGCGGCTTCATCGCGGTTGCTCGTGACGTGAGTGAGGGTTTGACGGATGAGCAGTTTTTCCACTTCGGCCAGTGACATGCCTGGACGCACGGCAAAGGTGGTCGCGCTTTGGTCGTGTGCGCGCAGGAAATCCGGCAGGTCGGCCACTTCGATGGTCGAACTGCGGTGCGTGATGACCAGCCGCTCAATCATGTTCCGCAACTGGCGCACGTTGCCCGGCCACGGAAACCGCTGGCAAAGCTGCATCGCTTCCGCCGACATTTTCTTGCGCTGCCGCTTGTGCTTGGCCACGAAGTGTTCGAGGGAATCCTCAATCAACACCGGGATGTCCTCCGCGCGCTCGCGCAGCGGCGGGATTTGAATGGGCAGGATTTGCAGGCGGTAGAACAGGTCTTCACGAAATTTCCCGGCCGTCACCGTCTCCTGAAGATGCTTGTTCGTGGCGGCGATGACGCGCACGTTCACGCGCACCAGGTTCGTGCCGCCCACCATCCGAAACGCGCCGTCCTCCAGCACGCGCAACAGGTCGCCCTGGCCTTTGGGCGAGAGGTCGCCGATTTCGTCGAGAAAGAGCGTGCCGCCATCGGCGAGTTGAAAACGCCCCGGCTTGTTCGCCACCGCGCCGGTGAACGCGCCTTTGACGTGACCGAACAACTCCGCTTCCAGCAACTGCTCCGGCAAGGCGGCGCAATTCACGGAGATGAAGGGCCGGTCGCCACGCCGGCTTTTCAAGTGAATCGAGCGCGCGACCAGTTCCTTGCCCGTGCCGCTCTCGCCTTCAATGAGCACGGTGACGTCGCTTTGCGCCACTTCGTCAATTGAGCGCACGATGGCATGAACGCTTTCACTCACGCCGAGCAACGGGCTGGGTTCGGACCGCTTTTGCAGCCGCAGCCGCAACTCGTTGTTCTCGGCGATGACAGCCTGAAACTCCAGCGCCTTCGTCACCAGCGCCCGCAGGCGCTGCATGTCCAGCGGCTTGGACAAATAATCGTAAGCGCCTTCTTTCATGGCTTGCACGGCGCTTTCCACCGTGCCGAAAGCGGTCATCAGAATGAACAGTGTGTCGCGGCTTTTCTCTTTCGCTTCCTTGAGCAATTGCAGCCCGCTCATCCCCGGCATTTTCATGTCGGTGAGCACAAGGTTATACAGCCGCTCGCTGATCAGCTTCAAAGCTGCGGGCGCGTCGTTGGCCGCGTCCACCGCGTAGCCTTCGCGCTTGAGCGCCTCTTGCACGCCGGCGCAAAGACCGCGCTCGTCGTCCACCACCAGAATGTTGATTTTCGATTTATCCATGAACGGCTTCTTTCATCCGCAACGGCAAATGCACGGTAAAGACCGCGCCGCTGTCCAGCGCATTGGCCACAAAGACCGTGCCGCCGTGGGCGGTGATGATTTGCTGAACAATCCATAGCCCCAGGCCGCTGCCTTCGGCCTTGGTCGTGAAGAACGGCTCAAAGATGGCCGACTGCTTCTCCAACGGAATCCCAGGACCAGTGTCGTAAATCTCGATGGCCAGCAGTTCGTTCTCCGCGTCAGTGTGCACGCTCACTTCCACTCGACCGCTGCCTTCCACCGCCTGAATCCCGTTGATCACCAAATTCACAAGCGCCTGCGTGAGTTGGACCGGGTCAGCGGTCAGCGGCGGCACGGGTTCAGTCACTTTCATCACAATCTCAATGCCGCGCGCGGCGGCTTCCGGACGGAGCAATTCGCACACGTGATGGACCACTTTGGCCACTTCGACTTCCTGTAAGTCGAGCGACGACGGCCCAGCCAGACTGAGGAAATGTATCACGATATTCTCCAGGCGATGCAACTCGCCGTGAATGATTTCAAACCGGCCCGCGGCCTTTTCCCTCACTTGGGAAGGCGCTTGCGCCAAGTCCTCCTCCAGCAATTGCACATGAATGTCCAGCGAACTGAGCGGATTGCGAATCTCGTGCGCGAGGCGCGCGAGCAGGCGTGACAGCAAAAGCTGTTTCTCCTGCGCTGCCAGCTTGCTCACATCTTGACCAAGCGCCGTTGCCAGAATCTTTTCCATTCGCGACACGAAGAATGCCAGATATGGGGAGACGAATCCAGACCCCTTCGTGAACAGCGCCTCATAGTGGCGATCCGACAACTCGCGAATCTCCGGCGGATAAATTAAATCGAAACGATCGTCTTCGAGCGCGCAAATGTATTCCAAAAGGTTCATGGCTTCATCATTCTCAACCAGATAAACAGCCGCCTCCAAACGGGTTCCCAGCCGTAACGGATGCTGAAATTGCCGGCGCTGCTTTTTTAAGCGGAAGAACAACCTGCCCGACGGAGGGGAGAGGGTGACGCTTTCGACTGTGCCGTTGGTTTGCAACGCACCGCCAAAATAACCAGAGTGTCGGGTAAATGTCGAATTGGCTTGCCGTTGACTTTAACTCTCCCAAAA
>OCZT010001990.1_pt1 | contig 21184 bp, 14 predicted proteins | sample 1539031 | NCBI WGS metagenome assembly OCZT01 (sample SAMEA3539308, study PRJEB22396) | soil metagenome | biome: tundra; feature: field; material: soil | place: USA | collected 2010-05 | depth 0.15 m | reverse complement strand
CAGCGCGCCAACGTCAGCGCCGCGGCGAGCGGTACCGCCGCCTCGGCGGCACAGATCCCGATCGCGCAGGCGAGGACCGACGAGGCCGCCGCGCCGTCGCGCGTCGCGAACAAGCGCAACGCCGCCGTTGCGGCGGAATCGCAAGCCGACGCGATGGCCGACCAAGTACGCATCGCCGAGCTCGCCCTGCGCGATACGCGCATCACCGCCCCGGTCGACGGCTGGATCTCGGCGCGCAACGCCGCCGACGGCCAGATGCTGACGCCCGGCCAAGCGGTCGTCACGATCTCGCCCGCCGACCGCATCTTCGTCACCGCCAACTATAAGGAGACCCAGATCCACCGCATCCGCCCCGGGATGCCGGTCGAGATCTCCGTCGACGCCTGCGGCGGCGCGAAGGTCCGCGGCACCGTCGTCGGCTTCGCTCCGGTCGCGCAGAACGCGCTCTCCTCGCTCCCGACGCTCTCGGCGCCGACCAACTTCGTGAAGGTCGCGCAGCGCGTCCCGATCCGGATCGCGCTGCCGCGCGCCACCGGCGCTTGCGTGTTCCGCCCGGGCACGGCCGTGGAAACGTCCGTGATCGCGAATTGAAAATAAGAAGAGGCGGCCCACGCGTACGTTCGCGGGCAACCTCCCCTTGTCTCCCCGTCAATGTTGATGGGGCAATTCCCTGGCCAGCCTATCAGCAGCGGAAAGCATCCGGAAGCTTTCGCTGCGTTGCCATACCTAAAGGGTTACTGGTGGAAGACCCGGCTTCATCCGTAACTCCTCTCGAAAGCGAAGCGCCCCCCGCTCAAAGCTCTCCTCGGGCGGGGGAGGTCGCCAAACTACGGCGGGCCCGGCCCCCCTCCATTCCGCGTCGCGCGACAGGAGTTCAGCGTGGCGCCGGTAAGGTCTGGGCAATGGGCCGCGCGTTGCCTTTCCGCGGCTTGCCTCGTCCCTCGATGGCTCCGTGGGTGGTGGGGGAGCATTGCGGCCGCGGCTGCCGCTTTGTGGTCGACCGGTGCTGAACGGACACGAGCAGGACCACGGTCTGACGCTGCAGCGGTTTTATGAGATCGCCATCGAGGCGCGTCAGGCCGAGGTCGACGCCGCGCTCGCGCGATTCCCGGCGTCGGCTCGAATCCGAAACCCCATTGCGATCGGACTCCGCGCAATGAAGGCCGTAGCGAGCGGCGACGCACCCGGGGGGCTCGCTCTGCTGAAGCGCGCGGTCGCGCACAGCGAGGGTCATGTCCGCGAGTATCTTTTGGAATTGCTCGTTCCGCTACTGCTGAATACCAATCAGATCGCGGACGCCGAAGAGGCGTTGGCGCTGGTCGAAGACACCGTGCCCGAGTTGATCCCGGCCTTTGCAGCGTCCCGTGCATGGCTCGCGGCGCGGCAAGGCGACGACAGCACGAGTGTGTTGTGGGCGACGGAAGCGCTCATGACGGGACGCGCGGTCGACCAGCCGTATATCATTGGTCGAGTCGTCCAGCGGACGGCCATGGCGGCATTCTACCGCGAGGATTTCGCCGAGGCGCAAGACCGCGCGCTCGAAGCGGCTCGATCGTACGAGCGGTTGGAATCCCATCGAAATGCAGCGGTTTGCTACTCGATCCTGTGCGTCATCGCGCAGGATTGGGTCGGCGACCCGGACGTTGCGCGGTACCATGCGCGTCGCATGACGATGAGCGCCCACCTCGCGGGCGATCTGTCGCTCGAGAATTGGGGAGTTCTCGCGCAGCTCGATATTGCCGCCGAAGGCGGCGATACGCGGCGCGCCGCATCGCTGCGCGGTCGCCTCGCGGCGAACAAGCTCAACGAACAGTACTACCTCGAGCGGTTCACGTACGGAATCGTTGAAGTACTCGCCCACGGCTGGGAAGGGCGCTTCGATCTCGCGCGGATCGGGCTGATGTCTCTCCGCAACAAAGACGATCTTTCACTGTCGGAGCGAGCATTGTGCGACGTCCTGCTCTCGATCGTCGCGCTGTCGAACGGGAACGCCGAACTCGCGCGCCGGCTTGCGCGCCGAACGCTCAGCCAGACGTCGGAACGGTCCGGCAAAGAGCCGCTGTTCGATTCGCGCCGCCGGCGGATCGCGCGCATCCTCGGCGCCGCCGTCTGTATCATCCTGCGCGATACCGTGCGCGGTCGCCGCGCGTTGACGCGGTCGATCGACCCCGAGCAGCGGTTCGCGCCGCTTATCGATGCTTCAGGGATGGATGAGGAGCGCGCGCCCGCATTGATGCGCGGGTATGCCAAGTTCCTGAATCGCGCATGTGCGATCGCGAACACCGCGCGTCCGTCGCACGGCTTAACGGGAGCTGAACTCGAGGTCCTGCGCGCCCTGCCCGCCGGAATGACACTCGGGACGCTCGCGGCATCGCTTGGTAAGTCGAGGAAGACTGTCGAGCGACAAGTGGGCAACATTTACGCGAAACTGCACGTCGGCAATCGGGCGCAGGCGATACAGCGGGCGCGCGAACTGGGAATTCCCTGAAGATGCTAGCGAGCAAAAAGCCGCGTCACGGCGCGGCTTTTCGGAGGGAATGAGGCATACGCCTCATGCGCGGCGGCGGTCCCGAGGATATGCTCTGGTCACTTCCGCTGCTCACCACCTTTGGAGAGAGCCATTTATGGACGTCAGCCAGCTCGCATATGCCCTGGTCCACTCGCTGTTCGCGCTCATCGGCCAGCCCGGTCTTCCCCCGCTCGGCTTGTAAGCGCCATCATGTATCAGCTCGCAACCGACGGGTATCCCGTCGACCAGACCCGGCTGTTCATTGCGTCGTGCACCTCGATGCTCCCGACCGCCGAGAACATGAACCTCGTGCGCTCCGCGACGAAGCTCGTGCGCAGCGTGCTCGAAGGCGCCGACATCAAGCCGCTTCGTGACCTCATCCATCGCGCCGAGGCGTGGTGCAGCGACGTCGACGACGTGCTCGCCGCTGCCGGACAGGCCGTCATCGACGAGATGCAGGGCGTGTCGCGCGGAAGCCTTCACGATGCCGTACGCCGGGTCGCGCAGATCGAACGTGACGTGTTCGCCGGCGTTCGCCGCGACATGGAAGGCACCGTCCGCGCGGCATTCGCCGGCTAGCAGACGGACCGCACGATGCGCGACCACGACGACCTGTACGAAGCGCCGCATTCGGGCCGCGCGCACATCGCAGCGCTGCTCGACGAGCGGCGCGGGCGTATCGCCGACGACATCGTCGCGCGTTTGCGCCGCTGCGACGAGATCATGGTCTCGCCGATCGTGGTTCGCACCCTCGTCCACGCACTGGCTCGTTCGATCGCCGAGAGCTCGCCCGAGATCCTCGTGCACTGGTCGCGCATGGTCCATCACGCGTACCCCGCCCCGGTCGTCGTCGCGATGATCGATACCGCCTGCGAGGTCACCGAAGAGCTCGCGCACGATGAGCACGGTGACGTCGCGATGATCGTCGTGTTCCTTGAAATCGTACGCTCCAGCGCCGTTACCCTGGTCGTGCACGATCTGCCCTCGCTGACCGGCGAACCGGCGATGCACACCGCTACCGAGTCGCTGCTCGCGATGCTCCGCGCTCGCGACGACGCGACCTGCACCCACTCCCGCGCCACCGGCGATTGGTCGCGCCGCATCGCGCTGCGGATGGGCTTCGGCGCCGAGATGACCGATCGGGTCGCGAAGGCGGGCGTCCTGCACGACATCGGCAAGATCCGGGTCCCGGACGCGATCCTGTTCAAACCGGGCCCGCTCGACGAGTCGGAGTGGGTGATCATGAAGCGGCACGCCGAGTCCGGCGCCGAGATCCTGGCCCAGATCCCCGCGCTCGCCGTCTACGCGCCGATCGTCGCCAGCCACCACGAGTGGTTCGACGGCCGCGGTTATCCGTGCGGCTTGCAGCGCGACGAGATCTCGCTCGAGGCGCGCGTCGTCGCCGTCGCGGACTCGTTCCACGCGATGACGTCCGAACGGCCCTATCGCCGGCCGCTCTCGTACGGCGAAGCGATCGCGGTCCTCGGGGCCGGTCGCGGGACCCAGTGGGATCCCGAGATCACCAACGTGATGATCGCGCTGGCGGCGGAAGACCGGAACAGTTCCGCCGACGCAAACCTCACCGCGCTCTCGACGTCGTTCTTCGGCGACCGGCTGCGCAGCGGACAGATATCGCGCGACCTCCGCGATGTGAGCTGAGCCCCGGTCCTTAGAGCGCTTCGAGCAGCATCCGCAGCGTCGGGAGCTGCTCCGCCGCCGTTCGCGCCGGGAGGTCGATCGTGATCCGCCCCTCGCCGAACCGGAACTTGTTCTTCGTGATCGACTGGAGCTTCGCGATCGAGGCCGGATCGAGCCGAAAGCCGCTGCCGACGCCGAGCGTGAGCCGCTGCTCGTTGATGACGACGCGGGTCACCCCGACCTTGAGCGCCATGACGCGCAGTCCCGTGATCTCGACCAGCGCGTCGAACTCCGGCGGCGTCGGCCCGAAGCGGTCTCGCACCGAGGCGACCGTTTCCTCGACCTGGGCCAGCGTCCGCGCCGCCGCGAGCTGCTGGTAGATCGCGATCTTCTGGGAGACTTGCGGGATGTAGTCGTCGGGGACGTAGGCGTCGAGCTTGACGTCGATCACCGCCTCGCGCGCGTCCTTGGCCGCGTGGGCGACCCCCTTGCGGTCGGCGATCGCTTCGGCCAGCAGCTGCACGTAGGTCTCGAAACCGACCGCGCCGATGAACCCTGACTGCGCTGCGCCGAGCAAATTGCCGGCGCCGCGGATCTCGAGGTCGCGCATCGCGATCTGGAGCCCGCTGCCCAGGTGGGTGAACTCGCGGATCGCCTCGAGCCGCGCCTTCGCCTCCTCGGACAGCGCCTTGTGCGCCTGGTAGAGCAGGAACGCGTAGGCCTGATGGTTCGAGCGACCGACGCGCCCGCGCAGCTGGTAGAGCTGCGCCAGCCCGAACTTGTCCGCGTCGTTGATGACGATCGTGTTCACGTTGGGGATGTCGATCCCGTTCTCGATGATCGTGGTCGAGACGAAGATGTCGATCTCGCCGTCGATGAAGCGGCTCATGATCGGCTCGATCTCGTGCTCGCGCATCTGGCCGTGACCGACCGCGACGCGCGCTTTCGGAACGAGCTGCTCGAGCGCGCGCGCGATGCCGTAGATCGACTCGATCCGGTTGTGGACGTAGTACACCTGTCCGCCGCGGTCGATCTCGTTCACGATCGCACGCTGCACGACCGCGTCCGACGCGGGCACGACGACGGTCTTGATCGACATGCGGTTCTTCGGCGCGGTCTGGATCAGCGAGAGATCGCGCACGCCCATCAGCGACATCTGCAGCGTGCGCGGGATCGGCGTCGCGGAGAGCGTCAAGACGTCGACGGTCGCCTTGAGCTGCTTGAGGCGCTCCTTGTGCATCACGCCGAAGCGCTGCTCCTCGTCGACGACGATGAGCCCGAGGTCGCGGAACACGACGTCCTTCTGCAGGATCCGATGGGTGCCGACGACGACGTCGACTTTCCCCTCGGCGAGCGCGTTGAGGATCGCCTGCGCTTCTTTCTTGGTCTTGAACCGCGAGAGCTCTTCGATCCGCAGCGGGAACGAGGCGAAGCGAGCCGTGAACGTGCGATGATGCTGCGAGGCGAGCAGGGTGGTCGGGCAGAGCACCGCGACCTGCTTCTGGTCGGCGACCGCCTTGAAGATCGCGCGCACGGCGACCTCGGTCTTGCCGTAGCCGACGTCGCCGCACACGAGGCGGTCCATCGGCTTGGGCGCCTCCATGTCGTGCTTCGCGTCGTCGATCGCCTTCGCTTGATCGGGGGTCGGTTCGTACGGGAACGACTCCTCGAGCTCGGCTTGCCACGGCGTGTCCGGAGCGAACGCGTGCCCGCGCGCGACCTCGCGCTCCGCGTACAGCTCGACCAGCCCTTCGGCGATCGCCGCAAGCTTCTCGGAGACGCGCGTCTTGGTGCGCGCCCAGTCGGCGCCCCCCATCCTGGAGAGCCGCGGCGCGGCGCCTTCGCTCGCGCTGTACTTCGTGACCTGATGCATCTGGTGGACGGGCACCAGCATGCGGTCCGTCCCGGCGTACTTCAGATCGAGATAGTCGCCCCTGGCGTCGAGCACCGTCTCGGTGCGCAGTCCGAGGTACTGTCCGATCCCGTGCACGGCGTGCACGACGTAGTCGCCGACCTTGAGGTCGGAGAGGGTGACCGGGACGCCTTCCTTCACCGCGCGCAGCTTCACGCGCTTGGCGGGCTGCCCGTAGATCTCGCGGTCGCCCAGGACGTGCAGGTGCAGCGCCGGGATCGAGAAGCCGCTCTCGATCGACCCTTGGTCGACGTACACCGTCCCCGTCTTGCGCATCATCGCGACGCCGTCGGTGCCGGCGGCCCGCAGGTGGACCAGCGCCGCCGAACGTTCGACGGTGACGTTCGCGGCGCGCACGATCTCGGCGAGGCGCGAGGCGCCGGTTGCGACCAGCCACACCGTGTCGCCGGCGGCGACCCACTCGCGAACCTGCGCGGTGAACAGTTCGATGCGGCGGTTGAAGTGCTCGGCCGGACGCGTCTCCAGCACGAACGCGTCGACGGCGCGCGGCAGCCAGGCGAGATCGCCGGCTTCGATCCCGCCCGTCATCGTCAGGACGCGCCGTGCGGCGAGCCGCGCGCGATGGTCGGCCAGCCGCGGGTACGGCGCGATCACGTCGGCCAGCAGCGCTTCGCCGACCTCGTCGTCGCGAACGTCCAGCTCGCCGGAGTCGACGCCCGCCATCAGCGCCTCGGCGCCGCGCGCGCGCTCCTCGTCGAGACCGTGCTCGACCGTCTCGAGCATGCCGGGTTCTTCGAGGACGATCAGCGCGTCGCCGTGGAGGTAGTCGAGGATCGTCGCCTGCTCGTCGTAGGCGAGCGCGAGCCACGGCTCGGGGACGTCGGCTCCACCGGCAAGATACGCGCGCAGCGCCGAGATCACGTTCGCTTCGCCGGCCGCGCGCGCCAGCACGTTCTCGCGCAGCGCTTCGTCGCGCAGGATCTCGAACCACGGCGTGATCGCGACCGCGTCGAGCGTCCCGGTCGAGCGCTGCGACTGCAGGACGAACGGGCGGATCGACTCGACGTCGTCGCCGAAGAACTCGACGCGTACCGGGTGCTCCGCGGTGGCGGGGAACACGTCCAGAATCCCACCGCGCACCGCGTACTCGCCGGCCGCGCTCACCACGTCGACGCGCGCGTACCCGAGGCGATAGAGCTGCTCGAGCGTCGTCTCCCAACCGGCGCTCTCGTTCGCGCGCAGATGGAACGACGCGTGCTCGAACACGCTGCGCGGGATGACGTACTGCCGCAGCGCGGCGACCGGCGCGACGATCACCTGCGGTTTGCGCGCGCACATCTCGGCGAGCAGCGTCATCCGCGCGCTGCGCTCCGAAGGCGATTCGATCGCCCCCAGGGTCTCGTCGCGCGCGCGCAGCAGGGCGACCGTCTCGGTCGCGTTCGCGCCGAGGTAGTAGGTGAGGTCGGTGAAGGTCCGCTCGGCGACGTCGGTCGTCGGGACGACGACGAAGATCTGGCCTCGCAGAACGTTGTGCAGCGCCGCCAGCAGGTACGGGCGGGCCGTGCTCGTCGTCTCGTGGAGCGCGAAGGCCAGCCCGCGCCCGGCCAGCGGCGTGCGGAGCCGCTCGATCAGCTCGGCGAGCGGACGAGAGGAAGCAGGGAGAGCTCGGACGAGGCTCGGCGCGAGGGCAGCTTCAGGCACGGCCATCAAGTCTACCACGATGAGCTGTAGCTCAAGGTGCCAGGATGGCGGCGGTTCTTCAACGGCGGGTCCACGTGCAATTCGCACGATCAGGCACGGGGCCGAGCAGTCGCGGAGTGTAACGCAGCGAGTGGCTCGTCGGGGCGTCCGTGAATTGTGGTGAGCGTTGGTGCCCTGACGCTGGCACAGCGTCGCGGGAGAATGACCTCGTGGCATCGCGCTTCGATGGCCAGCTCCGATGGCTGCACAGAGTCCGGCTCTATCCGACCTGCGCGCAGGAACGCGCGCTGTTCACGATGCTGCGCGTCACCCGCGAGCTCTACAACGCGCTGCTCCAGCAGCGTCGCGACGCCTGGACGACTCGCCGCGTCTCGCTGCCGAGCCGCGAACAGTACGCGCAGCTCACCGAACTGCGCGAGGTCGAGCCGCGTTTCGCCGCCGTCTATCGCGAGTGCCAGGATGCGGTTCTGCGCCGTTTGGACTTAGCGTTTGCCGCATTCTTCCGGCGGGTGAAACACGGCGAGACGCCAGGGTTTCCGCGCTTCAAGCCGGCCGCGCGCTGGAATCAACTGGAGTTTCCGCACGGCGACCGCGCGCTTAAGTTCGACACGGTGCAAGGGCGGGTTCGCGTGCCGGGGTGTCGGATCGATTCGGCTCCGCAAGGGGCGGGTCGTGCCGGAGTTCGGGCGCGCAGAAGCAGAGTACGCTGCTCGCACGGTGATCGAGGTCGACGCCAGATACAGTTCGCAGACGTGTGCCGCGTGCGGGCATGTCTGCAAGGAAAGCCGGGAGGGGCCGTTCTTTGCCTGCGTTCGCTGCGGCCATGAGGCCGACGCGGACGTGAATGCAGCTCAGGTCATTCTCCTGCGGGCGGAGTCGCCGCCCATGAGTGCACCGGGCACCGCTCGGGGCAGGCAGCACGATGCGGCCTGACCACGCTCACGACGAATCGATGTCCGAACCGAAGCCGACCGACTACCGCTGGAGCCTGAACCTTCCGAAGACGGATTTTCCGATGCGGGCCGACCTTGCGAAACGCGAGCCCGATCGGGTTCGGTGGTGGGCCGAGCACGGCACATACCTGCAGCGCCTGGCTCGGAACCGGGCCGAGGGCGGCGCGCCGTTCGTCCTGCACGACGGGCCGCCGTACGCCAACGGCGATCTGCACATGGGGACCTTCCTCAACCGCGTCCTGAAGGATACGCTGGTCAAGATCCACTTGCTCGACGGCGAGTACTCCGACTTCGTCCCCGGCTGGGACATGCACGGCTTGCCGATCGAGATGGAGACGCTCAAGCATCTCAAGCTCGACTTCCGCCGGGCGGACCCGATCGAACTGCGCCGCGCCTGCCGCGAGCGCGCCTTGTATTGGATGAACCGCCAGCGCGAGCAGATGCTGCGCATGGGAACGTTCGGACGCTTCGACGACCCGTACATGACCCTCGCACCGGCGTTCGAGGCGACGATCGTCGAGACGCTCGCCGATCTGGCTGAGAGCGACTACCTCTACAAGGGCTTGCGCTCGACGCTGTGGTGCGTGTACGACGAGACCGCGCTCGCTGAAGCCGAGATCGAGTACAAGGACCACACTTCCCCCTCGGTCTACGCGCGATTCCGCGCGAGCGACGCGCAGCGCAAGGCGCTCCTCGAGGCGTTCGGGCTCGACGACGACGGGACGCCACTCTCGGTCGCGATCTGGACGACGACGCCGTGGACGCTCCCGGCGAACGTCGCGATCGCGCTCAAGCCGGACGCGACGTACGGCGTCTACCGCGCCGGCGACGAAGACGTGATCGTCGCGCAATCGCTCGCTTCGTCCGTCATCGCGCGGCTGGAAAAAGGCGAAGGGACGTTGCGCGCGGAGGCGCCGGGGAGCGCGCTCGAGCGGTTCGCGGTGCGGCATCCGTTCCTGGACCGTGACTCGCTGATCGTGCTCGCCGACTACGTCGAGCTCGAGACCGGGACCGGCGCGGTGCACACCGCGCCCGGACACGGCGCCGACGACTTCGAGACCGGCGTCCGCTACGGCTTGCCGATCATCAATCCGGTCGACGCAGCGGGACGCTTCACCGCCGAAGCCGGGCCGTATGCCGGTATGCACATCTTCGAAGCGAACGCGCGCATCGTCGAGGATCTGCGCGCGTCGGGCGCGCTGATCTCGGCCGAGTCGTACGAGCACAGCTACCCGCACTGCTGGCGCTGCAAGAACCCGGTCATCTTCCGCGCGACCGCGCAGTGGTTCATCGGGATGGACCGGCACGGGCTGCGCGAGCGCGCCGAGCGCGCGGTGCACACCGTGCGCTGGCTTCCGGAGTGGGGCGAGAACCGCATGTCGCAGATGGTGGGAAACCATCCGGAGTGGTGTGTCTCGCGCCAGCGCGTGTGGGGGACGCCGATCCCGGCCGTCGTCTGCACGGGCTGCAACGAGGCACGGCTCGATCCCCTGCTCGCGCGGTCGCTTGCGAAGGCGATGCGCGGGCGTTCGTTCGACGAGGGCAACGCGTCCGATCTGTGGTGGACCGAGCCGCTCGAGACGTTCGCACCGCCGGGGATGGCGTGCGCGGGCTGCGGCGGGACGGCGTTCCGCAAAGAGCACAACATCGTCGACATCTGGTTCGAGTCGGGCGTCACCTGGCGCGCGGTGCTCGTCGAGCGCGGGATGAAGTTCCCGGCCAGCGCCTACCTCGAAGGCGGCGACCAATACCGCGGCTGGTTCCGTTCGAACTTGATCACCTCGGTCGCGACGCGCGACGTCGCGCCGTACGAGCAGGTGATCTCGTACGGATGGGTGGTCGATCAGCACGGTCACGCGATGCACAAATCGGCCGGCAACTACATCGCAGCCGACGAAGCGATCGAGAAGTACGGCGCCGACCTGCTGCGGCTCTGGTCAGCCTCGACGGACGTTTTGAACGGCGACGTGCGCCTCGGTGCGGCGCTGCTCGACAACGTCGCGAACGTCTACAAGAACCTGCGCTTCCGGCTGCGCTACTTCCTGAGCTCGCTCGACGGGCTCACCCGCGCCTCGATCGTCACGCGCGAGCGAATGGAGCCGATCGACCGCCTCGCGCTCGGCGCGCTGGCCGCGCTGTCGGCACGGGTGACCGCCGCGTACCGGCGCTTCGACCTGCACGACGCCTACGTGGCGCTCCAGCAGTTCGACAAGGAAGACCTCTCCGCGTTCTACGTCGACGTGCTCAAGGACCGGCTCTATTCATCGGCGCCCAATGCGCCGCGCCGCCGCAGCGCGCAGTCGGCGCTGCTCGAGATCTTCCGCACGATGTGCGTCCTGCTGGCGCCGATCCTCTCGTTCACCGCGGAAGAAGCCTGGCAACACCTCTCGGACGATCTGCGCGGCGCCGACGAGTCCGTCTTCGACCTCGTCCTGCCGCGGATCGCGGAGCTCGACGAGGACGCGCTCGCGGCGTGGGCGCTGCTCAAGGAGCTACGCGCGCAGGTCGCCGCGAGCGAAGGCGTGCGCGACTTCCAGCTCGACGCAAAGGTCGACGTGCAGCAGCCGTTCTACGACCGCTTCGTCGCGCTCGGCGACAACCTGCGCGAAGCGCTCGTCGTCTCGTCGCTGCGCGGCCTGGGCCTTTCGTCGAACGGCACCGCAACCGTCGTCGTCGTCCCCGCCGCAGGCGAGAAGTGCCAGCGCTGCTGGAAGTACCTCCCGCTCAACACCGATCCCGACCACCCAACCCTCTGCGAAAGCTGCGCCACGATCGTGCGGGGTCTAGAAAAGCCCGCCTGACCGCGTCGTTGTCAGGGCGTCGAACGCCTCATCAGTGTCACGCTGAGCGTCCCTCATTGTCACCCTGAGCTTGTCGAAGGGTGCGCCACGATCGTCGCCGGTCATGCTTCGACAAGCTCAGCATGACAATGGGCCGGTAGGCACGCCTTCCAACAAGCTCATTTGAAACGCTCCCGATCAGTGCGTAAAGAGGAATGAAGACGGAGGAGAAGACGATGAAGCGACGTCGATTATCGCCGGTCATGCTTCGACAAGCTCAGCATGACAATGGGAGGTGCGCCACGATCGTCGCTGGTCATGCTTCGACAGGCTCAGCATGACAATGGAGGGAGCGCCTCGGTTGAGGGTTGTGGGTCAGACGCCCATGCGGAGGGCGGCTTCGCTGAGGACGGGTTCCGGTAGCCGGCCGATCGCGGCGGTGGTGAAGGCTTCGGTGCTTGCGGGTGAGGTGTCGTCGAGGTCGGCGGTGCGGGGGCCGGCGGCTAGGGTTTCGGCGATGGCGCGTTCGATGCGCGCGGCGGCGTCGTCTTCGCCGAGAGAGAAGCGCGCTAGGAGCGCGGCGGAGAGGATCGCGGCGGCGGGGTTTGCGATCCCGCGGCCGGCGATGTCGGGGGCGGTGCCGCTGATCGGCTCGTAGAGCCCGAAGCCGCGCTCGTTCGGGCCCGCGCCGAGGCTGGCGCTGGGCGCGGTGCCGATCGTGCCGGTGATCATCGCCGCCTCGTCGGAGAGGATGTCGCCGAACATGTTCTCGGTGACCAGCACGTCGAACGCGCGCGGGTCGCGGACGAGCTGCATCGCCGCGTTGTCGACCAGCATGTGGACGAGCGTCACGTCCGGGTAGTCGCGTGCGACCTCGTTCACGATGCGGCGCCAGAGCTGCGAGCTGACCAGAACGTTGGACTTGTCGACGGAGGTCACGTGCTTGCGCCGCGCGCGCGCCAGGTCGAACGCGAAGCGGGCGATGCGCTCGATCTCGAAATCGTGATAGGTGAGGGTCTCGGTCGCGTGCACGCCGAGGTCGTCGCGCTCGATCGTCTTCGGGCCGAAGTAGAGACCGCCGGTCAGCTCGCGCACGATCACGCAGTCCATCCCGGTCACGAGTTCCGCTCGCAGCGGCGAACGATCTTCGAGCCCGGCGAACGCGCGCGCCGGGCGCACGTTCGCGTACAGGCCGAACGTCTTGCGCAGCGCCAGCAGCGCGGCTTCCGGCCGCTGCTGCGGCGGCACGTCTTCGAAGCCGGGTCCGCCGACCGCACCGAACAGGATCGCTTCGCTCGTGCGCGCGGCGTGGAGCGTCTCGTCGGGAAGCGGCTTCCCGTGCGACGCGATCGCCGCCGCGCCGACCGGCGCCTCGACGAACGTGCAGTCCGGCAGCACGGCGCGAAGCACGCGCACGGCAGCGGCCGTGACTTCAGGACCGATCCCGTCGCCGGCGAGCACGGCGACGCGGTGGCTCAACGTGCGGCCTCCCACGAACGGATCGCCGGGATCTTCGCGTTCAGGTACTGCAAGAAGCCGCCGCCCAGCACGAACTGCTTGCGCAGCGGGTCGAGCTTGAACGCCACCGGTTCGCCGCCGTCGGCGCGCAGCGTCTCCGCCGCGACGTCGATGACGACGTGACGCGCCGACATGAGCCCCTCCGCGACGTCCGGCGATAAGACCACCGGCACCAGCGCGTTCGTGTAGGCGTTCTCCTCGAAGATGCGCGCGAAGCTCGGTGCGATCACGGCTTTGAAACCGCGGCCCAGGAGCGCCCAAGCCGCGTGCTCGCGCGAGGAGCCGCAGCCGAAGTTCTCCCGCGCGACGACGATCGTCGCGCCGGGATGCTCGGCGAGCAGCGTCGCGCCGTCCGGCATCCCCTCGAAGAGGTGTTCGCCCATCCCGGCCGTGTCGATACGGGTCAGGTAGCGCGCCGGGATGATCTGGTCGGTGTCGATGTTCGCGTGACGAACCGGAAGGACGCTGCCCTCGACGATCACGCGAGCACCGCTTCGCGCGGAGCGATCGCGGGCAGTTCGGCGGGCGACGCGATCCGGCCCAGGATCGCCGACGCGGCGACGACCACCGGCGCGGCGAGGTGAACGCGTCCGCCGTCGCCCATGCGGCCGGGGAAGTTGCGGTTCGAGGAGGAGACGCAGCGCATCCCCGGCGCGAGCACGCCCATCGACATCCCCAGACACGGCCCGCACGAGGAGTGCGTCCACAGCGCGCCCGCGTCCTGGAAGATGTCGTGCAGTCCCTCGCGTTCCGCTTGGCGGCGCACGACTTGCGAACCCGGCGTCACGATCGTCGGAACCGTGACCTTGCGGCCGCGGAACACCTCCGCGGCGGCGCGCAGATCGCTGATCCGCGCGTTCGTGCACGAGCCGATGAACGCCTGATCGATCGCGATGCTCGTCATCGCCTGCCCCGGCTGCAGGTCCATGTACGCCAGCGATTCGGCCGGCGCGTCGAACGGCACGACTCCGTCGATCGGCGAGCACTCGCCGGGGTTCGTCCCCCACGAGACGACCGGGCGCACCGCGCTGCCGTCGATCGTGACGGTCTTCGCGTACTCGGCGTCTGGGTCAGCCTGCACGTCGAGCGAGAACGCGGGGGCGTTCGGCGTCGCGGCGAGATACGCGGCGGTCGTCGCGTCGGCGGCGATCATCCCGGTCGTCGCGCCGGCTTCGATCGCCATGTTGCACAGCGTCATGCGCTGCTCCATCGTCAGCGCGCGAATCACCGAACCGGTGTACTCCAGCACGTAGCCCGTACCGCCACGGAAGCCGATCGTCGCGATCACGGTCAGCGCGAGGTCCTTTGCGGTCGCGCCGGCTTGCAGCGTCCCGGTCACCTCGACCCGCATCACCTTCGGGCGCTGCAGGATCAAACAGCCGGCGAGCATCGCACCGGCCTGCGCCGTCGTCCCGATCCCCAGCGCGAACGCACCGAACGCGCCGAGCGTGCAGGTGTGGCTGTCGCCGCAGCACGCCGTCATCCCTGGACCGATGTAGCCGCGCTCGGGGACGATCACGTGGCAGATGCCGTTGTCACCGATGTCGTGGAAGACGATCCCCTGGCGCTTCGCCCAGTTCCGCACCGTCTGCCCTTGGAGCGCGGTCGCCGAGTCCTTGGCGGGCGCGACGTGGTCGATCATCGCGACGATCCGCTGCGCGTCGTAGAGCCGGTCGTCGAACTCGCGCTCGATCGCGATCGCGCCCGCCGGCGTGGTGATCTCGTGCGCGACGATGAGGTCCATGAACACCAGCGCGTTCCCGCCGGGGAGCTCCTCGACGACGTGGGCATCCCAAACCTTGTCAAACAGCGAGCGCGGCATGCGGGTCCTCCTTGCGGACTGCTTCCAGGGTCGGGATCGTCCTCCCCACCGCGCTGACGATGGCGGCCAGGGAGGCGGTGACGATGTTCGCATCGATCCCGACTCCCCAGCGAACGTCGCCGTCGACCGCTACCTCGACGTAGGCGACGGCCGACGCGTCCTCGCCCGCGTGCAGCGCGTGCTCGGAATAGTCGCGCACGTGGACCTCGATCTTGAACGCTCGCGCCAGCCCGTCGACGAAGGCGTCGATCGGGCCGGAGCCGTCGCCGTAGATCGTGCGCGAGACCGAACCGTCGGTCAGCGTCGCGTCGATCGTGCACGGCGTTCCGGCGACGCCGTCGTTGGTCGTCGCGTACTCGACGAGCCGCACGCGGCCCGCCGCAATGTAGGCCGCCTCGAACGCTTCGCCGATCTCATGCGGCGCGATCTCGCCGCCCGAGGCCTCGGTGCGCGCCTGGATCACCCGGCTGAAGTCGACCTGCAGTCCGCGCGGCAGATCGAAGCCGTGCTCGGCGGCGAGAACGTACGCGACGCCGCCTTTCCCCGACTGGCTGTTGACGCGCACGACGGTATCGTACGTGCGGCCGATCTCTTTCGGATCGATGGCGAGGTACGGCACTTCCCAACGCGTGCCGTCCCCCGCCTCGATCGCCGCGAACCCTTTCTTGATCGCGTCTTGATGAGAACCGGAGAACGCGGTGAACACCAGCTCGCCGCCGTAGGGATGGCGCTGGTGCACCGGGAGACGGTTGCACTCCTCGACGACGCGCACGATCTCCGGGATGTCGGAGAGATCGAGCTGCGGGTCGACGCCCTGCGTATAGAGGTTGAGCGCCAGCGTGACGATGTCGACGTTGCCGGTGCGCTCGCCGTTCCCGAACAGCGTCCCTTCGACCCGGTCGGCGCCCGCCATGAGCGCCAGCTCGGTCGCGGCGACCGCGGTGCCGCGGTCGTTGTGCGGGTGCAGGCTGAGCACGACTGCGTCGCGACGGGAGAGGTTCCGGTCGATCCACTCGATCTGGTCGGCGTAGACGTTCGGCGTCGCCATCTCGACGGTCGCCGGCAAGTTGATCACGATCGGATCGTCCGGCGTCGGCCCCCAGACGTCCATGACCGCTTCGCAGATCTCCTTGCTGAACTCGAGCTCGGTCGCGGAGAACGTCTCCGGTGAGTATTCGAGCCGGATGCGCGTGCGCGGCGCGACCTCGGCCGCGCGCAGCTTGATGTGCTGCACGGCGCGGACCGCGACGTCCACGATCCCGTCCCGGTCGAGGCCGAAGACGACGCGCCGGAAGAGCGGCGAGGTGGCGTTGTAAACGTGCACGATCGCGCGCGGCGCGCCCGCGATCGACTCAAAGGTCCGGTCGATCAGGTCCTCGCGGGCCTGCGTCAGCACCTGGATCGTCACGTCGTCCGGGATGCGGCGCCGATCGACGAGCTCGCGCACGAAGTCGAAGTCCGGCTGCGAAGCGGACGGAAAGCCCACCTCGATCTCCTTGAACCCGAGCCGCACGAGCAGGTCGAACATGCGGTGCTTGCGATCCGGTCCCATCGGCTCGATCAACGCCTGGTTCCCGTCGCGCAGATCGACGCTGCACCACAGCGGCGCGCGCTCGATCGAGCGGCTGGGCCAGCGCCGAGCGATCAGCGGGATCGTCGGAAAGGGTCGGTAGCGATCGATCATGTCATGCAACCGTTTCGTATTCGAGGATGCGGTCGATCTGGGCGCGCAGCCGCGTGAGGGCGATCGCGGGACCGTCGAACGCGAAGCTGGCGCTGGTCGCCGATTCGCCGACTGTCGCCGCGATGTGCGTGCAGCGGCAGTTGAAGCGGTGCGCGAGGTTCACGATGCGCGCCACCGAGCGGACATCGCGCAGGGTCAGCTCGCAGGTCAACTGCGGGCCTCCATCAGATCGTCGACCGACATCCCCGCGGGGATCATCGGCCAGACGTTCTCGGTCGGATGGCAGGCGCAGTGCAGCAGCGCCGGGCCGCGCGATTCGATGAACCGCTCGATCAGATCGTCGGCGTCGGCCGGCGATTCGAGCCGGTACGCCTCGATCCCGTAGGCACGCGCGATCGCGACGAAGTCGGGGTTATCGGCCAGGTTCGTCGCCGAGTAGCGTTCGGAGAAGAAGAGCTCCTGCCACTGCCGCACCATGCCGAGGTTGTGGTTGTCGATCAGCACGATCTTGACCGGGACGTCGTACCGCCGCAGCGTGGCGAGCTCGGGCAGACACATCTGGAACCCGCCGTCGCCGACGATCGTGAACACCGGCGCCGCCGGGTTCGCGAACTTCGCGCCGATCGCGGCCGGGAAACCGAACCCCATCGCGCCCAGCCCCGCCGAGGTCGCGAAGTTGCGGGGATGCGCGGGATGCGCTCGCTGCGCGGCCCACATCTGATGCTGGCCGACGTCGGTGGTGACGATCGCATCGGGCGGCAGCGCGGCGAACAGCCGGTCGAGGACGTCGGTCGCCGAAAGGACGTGCGCCTCGACGTGGTCGCTGGGCAGCGCGCCGCCGAGCAGCCGCGCCTCGGCGGCCCAGTCGTCGAAGCGCGGGACATGGCCGCGCGAGAGTTCGTCGATGAGCGCCCGCAGCGTGTCGTCGAGCCGGCCGTGCAGCGTGACGTCGGCCGAGACGATCTTGCCGAACTCGGTCGCGTCGATGTCGGCGTGGATCACGCTCGCGTCGCGCGCGAAGCGATCCGGTTTGCCGGTGACGCGGTCGTCGAACCGCATCCCCAGCGCGATCAGCAGGTCGGCCCGCTGAACGGCTTTGTTCGCCGCCTTGAGCCCGTGCATGCCGAGCATGCCGAGGTAGCTGGGATCGCCGGGCGCCGCCGCACCGAGCGCGTTGATCGTCGCCGTGTGCGGCAACCCGAGCAGTGCGGTGAACATCCGGTACAGCTCGACCGAGTCCGCGCGCACGCCGCCGCCGATGATCGCGACGGGCCGCCGCGCGGAGCGAATCCGCGCGACGGCGTCGCGAACCGCGGCATCGGATACACGCGGTCCCGCACCTCTCCGCGCGAACGGCTTTGCCGGCGGCGAGGTGACGTCGGTGACGGCCGCTTTGAGCACGTCGTTCGGGATGTCGATCAGCACGGGCCCCGGCCGGCCGCTGCGGGCGAGCGCGAAGGCTTCGGCGATCGCGGGGGCGATGCCGTCGGCGCTGGAGACCAGCACGTTGCGCTTGGTCACCGCCTGCGTGATCGCGCAGACGTCGGCTTCCTGGAACCCGTCGGTCCCCATCAGCTCGGTGCGCACTTGTCCGGTGATCGCGACGATCGGGACGCTGTCCATCATCGCGTCGAGCAGCCCGGTCACCAGGTTCGTCGCCCCGGGACCGGAGGTCGCGCAGCACACGCCGACGCGTCCCGACGTGCGCGCGTAGCCGCTCGCCGCGAACGCGGCGGCGGCTTCGTGGCGCACCAGGATGTGCCGTACCGGATGCTCGTAGAGCGCATCGTAGAGCGGCATGATCGCCCCGCCCGGGTAGCCGAAGATCGTCTCGACTCCCTCGCGTTCGAGTGCCGCGACGACGGCCTGCGCGCCGTTCATCGCGCTGGCCGTTCCCAGCGAATCTCCATTACAACACCCTGAAGCGGAGACCGTCGTCCGCTTCGGCCGCGGTCTGGCCGCCGTTCAGCCAGGGCATGAGGCCGCGCAGTTCGGTCCCGACGTGCTCGATCTCGTGCTGCGCCGCCTTCGCGCGGAATGCGCGGAACGACGGTTTGCCCGCGGCGTGCTCGGCGACCCATTCCTGGGCGAACGTGCCGCTTTGGATCTCGCCCAGGATCTTGCGCATCTCGGCGCGCGTCTGGTCGGTGATGATCCGCTCGCCGCGCGTGTAGTCGCCGTACTTGGCGGTGTTGCTGATCGCGTCGCGCATCCCCTCGATCCCGCGCTCGTACATGAGGTCGACGATGAGCTTCACCTCGTGCAGGCACTCGAAGTACGCCATCTCCGGCGCGTAGCCGGCCTCGACCAGCGTTTCGAAGCCCGCTTTGACGAGCGCGCTCATCCCGCCGCAGAGCACGGCCTGTTCGCCGAACAGATCGGTCTCGGTCTCCTCGCGGAAGTTGGTCTCGAGGATCCCGGCGCGGCCGCCCCCGATCGCCGAGGCGTATGCGAAGGCGATCGCCCGCGCGTGTCCGGTGGCGTCCTGATGGACCGCGACCAGACACGGCACGCCGCGCCCATTCTCGTACTCCGTCCGCACCAGCCGGCCCGGCCCCTTCGGGGCGATCATGATGACGTCGACGTCGCCCGGCGGCACGATCGTGCCGAAGTGGATGCCGAAGCCGTGCGCGAACGCGAGCGCCGTCCCCGGCCGCAGGTGCTCGACGACGTCGCGAAGGTAGACCCCGGGCTGCTCCTCGTCCGGGATCAGCATGATGACGACGTCGGCGGCGCTCACCGCATCCGGGATCGATGCCACCTGGAGGCCTTCTCTGCGGACCTCGTCGCGTTTGGCCGAACCCGGCCGCAAGCCGACCACGACGGCGTGGCGGGAATCATGCAGGTTGAGCGCGTGCGCCCGGCCCTGGCTGCCGTAGCCGATGACGGCGATCGTCTTCCCGTCGAGTGCGCCGCGATCCACGTCGCGGTCGTAGTAGGCTTCCATCCGGTCCTCCGAAGACGAAAGCCCCCCGCCGTCCGGCGAGGGGCTTTGCATTTTGTAGTGCGACTCGAGGTCGTTCTATGCGAAAGCTGCTCGCCGGTCCGGTGGATCGGTAAGGATAACGCTAAGAACGAGGACGAGTCGGGCGAACATCGTTGCACGGTAGTACCACGATACGCGCCTGCTTGTCAACCGCTCGCTCCGCCTGTGTGACACGCATATGGCACCCCGGTCGCATACGATCGGTCCGTGGCCTTCCCGTTTCCGGCAGGTGTCTCGGGTCTGATCGATCCCGACGACGAACCCATCATCGCCATCCTGGAGCAGTGCGCGGAGGACCGCCGGCGCCTCGGGCTGCCGACCTATTCGCGTGCCGACCTCGAGCGCTTGTTCCAAATCCTCGACGCTCCGGCGCCCCGTGTCGAGCTCCCGGCCAACGTGATCCCGTTGCCGCTGACACGGCAATCGCGCGGCGTTCGCGACCGCAGGCGCTGAGCTCCGCGGGCGCGCGGTCACGTCCGCGCGCGTCCGCTGCAGACCGAATTTTATTACGTTTCGCTCGCGGAAAATGTTGGCCGATTAGGAGCATGCTGTTGCGAGGAGGTGCTTTGCCTTCACGGTAACGGCTGGCTATGGCTCTACGCGGAGCGGGTCGCGCAGGAGGGTCAGTCCACATGGAAGCGTTCGCGTCCATCAGCACCAGCGCAGCATTCTACGCATGCGCGCTTGGTTCGTACGACGACGTGAAGACGATGCTCGCGCGCGCGGATCGGACCAGTACGGCCGGTCTGCTGTTGGCGGCGACGGTATGGCAGTGCGAAGGCGACGTGCTACGCGCGGAGTCGACGCTCCGCCGCGCGGCGGATACCGTCTCGGAGGGCGAGCGGCCGTACGTCGTCGACATGCTCGCGCCGATGTTGATCTCGCGCGGCGTCTTCGCCCGCGCGGCGATGCTGCTCGGCACCGTCCGCTCGCCGACGCTCGAGCTCGGGCGCGCGGCGCTGCAGGCGGTGATCGACGCGGCGAACGGTGCGGTCGCGAGCTCGGAGGACCGCGCGACCGCGATTCGCGACGCGCTGACCCATCTCGACGACGACGTGCTGCGGCTGCGCGTGCATCAGCGCCTCGCGCTGGCGGCGTATTGGCGGCGCGACACGGCGGATGCGCTCGACAACGTCGCCGAAGGGCTGCGCGCGGCGAAGCTGCTCGGAGCGCACCGCTTCTCCGTCACGCTGCACTCGGTGGCGTATGCGACGCACCAGACCTGCACCGGCGACGTCGAGGCGGCGTGGCGCCACGCGACGGCGCTCGCCGAACAGGCCGCGATCGGCGGAGACGCGTCCTACCGAGCCTGGGCACGCGTCACGCTGTACGAGCTCGCCGCCGAGCGCGGCGACGATGCCGAGCTCGCCGGAGCCGCTCCCGGAGCAGTACCGGGAGCGATATCCGGCCGGGATCGCGGATGCGCTGCGATTGGCCTGGCGCGGCGATTTCGGAACGGCGCGCAACGTCCTGACCGTGCTCAAGGACACCGCGGGCCGCACCGAGGGCGAGCGCGCGCTGTGCCGGGCGCTGATCGCGCTCGCCGCGCTCGCAACCGGGGACGATGACGCAGCGCGCCGTTTCAGCCGGCAGGCGATCTCGGGCTCCGCGCGCCCCGACCGGCACCTGGCCGCCCACGAGCTGCGCTACCACCGGCTGGCCCGCGCACTGGCCTGCGCGACCGGCGAGATCGTGGGCGACTTCGTTCGCGGCCGGCGGG
>OCZT010001989.1_pt1 | contig 21189 bp, 15 predicted proteins | sample 1539031 | NCBI WGS metagenome assembly OCZT01 (sample SAMEA3539308, study PRJEB22396) | soil metagenome | biome: tundra; feature: field; material: soil | place: USA | collected 2010-05 | depth 0.15 m | reverse complement strand
GAGATCACGCGCGGTTTGGTTCTGCCGCTAGCCGCTTGAGCTCCGTTCGGAATGGCGGCGCAGCGCGTCCGTGACGTGCTGAATGTGGTGCGAGGTGCCGACTCCACGCCACTGATTCTGGGAGCCGGGCGGTACTACTCCGTCGGCGCAGTCCTCGATCGTTTCGTCGCCCCAGCTGTAGTCGCGGCCGGCAAACTCGGGTAGCACCGCGAGTTGTTGGCAGAGCCGCCGGTACTGCTCGTTGCCCTCCTGGGTCACCGGTCCGCGGCCTCGCACGACCACCGTCGCGTCATCGGTGGTGTAGCGGATGTTGGCGCGCATCTGGTTGCCGCCGCCGCCGTCGACGGGCGGGTGAGGGTGCTGGACCGCGTAGTCGCCGAACGCGGGTGACCGCCGAAGAGCGAAGCGGTCGAGCTCGACCCACAGGTTCCACTCTCGTCGCGGCAGCGACCCGATCGTGCCCTCCGGGATCACGCCGAGCGTCTTCGGTATTGACGTGCCGAGCAGCACCACGCTGCGCCACTGCCCGACTGCCGAGACCTGATCCATTAGCTCGGCCACGTCCTCTCCGGCGAGTTCTCGGTCCTCGTCGATGAACTGGAGGTCGATCAGAAGGTCGGCCCTCTCGGGGTGCCCGTTGACGCGATCAAGCTGGGCTTCCACGAATGCCCTGTGGGAGGTCCCGCTCGGAGGCAGAACCTCCAGTGCGCGATACCGAAGTGCCACGCCGTGTCCGTTCGCGAGCGCGGCGTCGCGGACGATCTGCTCGAGCGCCTCGCTGGCCTCGCCAACCCACGCGACGGGAACGAACCGCATTTGGCGGTTCCGTGCCTGATCGTGCAGATACCGCAACACTGGTCGACTACCCTCCGGCGTCTGCACGGCTGCTGACGCGTTCAAGCGCAGGGTGTCCAGGTAGAACGGATGCTGGCCGAGCACCAGCGAAGCCCGCTTGACCCATGCCGACGCCGCGGAGGCCGTGAGCGGGCGAGAAACGGTCTTCGGGCCGACGAACTCGAGCAGCGGCGTCATCCGCTCCCAAGCCCGGTCCTTCGCGGCCGCAAGCGCTCTCAGCTCGCCCGTCTTGTTCTGCAGCACCGCCACGTAGTGGCCGGGGCCGACCGGCAGCGGACTGAGCGTCTCCGGGGCGAGGAGCGGCAGCTGGACTGGGGTAGAGGTGGGCGATATCATCGTGCGCTAGACTATAACCTCAAGGGTTATAGCTTGTTCGAAGGCGGCGTCATAAAAATCGCGTGGGCTGACCACAAACTCGAGAAGTCCTGCAGTGGCGAGAACGCCGGGAAGCGGCGCTGGGGCGGTAACTGGAAGCTGCTGCAAAGGCGTCTCGCGTCGCTGCTGGTCACGCCGACGCTCAAGGACATGGACGGGGTGCCCGGGAAGTGCCATCCGCTGAGCGTCGACCGTGACGGCCAGTTCGCCGTCCACCTCTGGGGCGCGTACCGGCTCGTCTTCGCTCCGGACCATGATCCTGTTCCCCTGCTCCCTGACGGCGGCATCGATACAGAACACGTGACCAGCATCGTCATCGAGGAGGTCGTTGATTACCATGGCCGCTGAACCGCGCAGTTGGCAGCCAGAGTGGGCGGTCGTGCCTGGCGAGCTCTTGCTCGAGGCCCTCGTGGATCGCGGCATGACGCAGTCAGACCTCGCGCGGCGAATGGGTCGCCCGATCAAGACGATCAACGAGATCGTCAACGGCAAGGCCGCGATCACGCCCGACACGGCGATTCAACTCGAACTCGCGCTCGGCATCACGGCAAGCTTCTGGAACAACCTCGAGGCCGCATATCGGGCGCATCTAGCGCGCCAACGCGCCGAGGAGGAGCTCAGCCGCTACGAGCAGTGGGCGGCCGCGTTCCCAGTCAAAGACTTGGTCCACCACGGCCTGATTGAGAAGGGCGCCACCCGGGCCGCCACGGTCGCGGCGCTCCTGCGCTACTTCGGGGTGAGCACACCAGAGGCATGGCAAAACCATTGGCCCGCTCCCGCCGTGTCCTTCCGCGCATCGCCCGCCTACAAGTCATCACCGCACGCAGCCGCAGCGTGGCTGCGCTGGGGCGAGATCCTCGCGACCAAAGTAACCACCGAGCCCTATGACGCTGATCGCTTCCACGCCGCTCTCAAGGAACTCCGCCCCCTGACGCGCCGTGGGTTGCCGCTGGCGCGTGAACGCATCGAAGGTCTCCTCGCGAGCGCTGGCGTTGTTCTCGTCCTGACCCCCGAGCTGGCGGGGGCGCATCTAAGTGGCGCCGCTCGTTGGCTGCGTGGTGACAAGGCGTTGCTCCAGCTCAGCCTTCGTCACAAGACTGACGACCAGCTTTGGTTCAGTCTCTACCACGAGGCGGGGCACCTCATCACCGCAAGACGCACCGACTTCATCGATGACGAGGACGACGGTCCAGAAGAGCAAGGCAACGACGAGCGGGTCGCAGACGAGTTCGCGAGGAACACGTTGATACCGCCAGCCGACTACAACGAGTTCACCGAGCGCGGAGACTTCAGCCGGCCGGCAGTGCGCGAGCTTGCGAAGCGAATAGACATCGCGCCCGGCATCCTGGTCGGAAGACTCCAACGAGACAAGCATCTATCTCCGTCACAACTCAACGACCTGAAGAAGTCGCTGCGGTTTGGTAAGCCGTGAGTCGCTGCTCGCTCGAGCACTGGCTCAATTCCAAGCAAGAACCGACCGCTCGGCCGGCCTGCACACGACGATCACCACGAGCCGCTACCGAGCGCGAAGGTCGGGCAGCAGCCGCCGCAGCCTGCGCACATCGGCGACGCCCTCGACGACGAGCAACAATCGCTTTTGCCAGCTGCCAGACACGAGCGCATCATCCCCCAAGCGGGGGGCACACGGGCCTCGCGCAGGGGCCTGCGGGCCGCCCGCAGCAGCACAGGCACCTGGTTTGGCCGCGCTGCCCGAGGATGCCTTCACAGCCGGCGAGCTCAATAGCCTGCAGGGCTGTGGCCGGAGACAGAGACTGCTGCATCCTCTTCGCGACCTCGAGCACCCGTTCGAGCGGGCGGGCTTGGTCGCCAGGATCTGGCCGAACCCTCCTGAGCGCCTCGACATCAGCATGCTTGCGGTGCTAAGCAGCGACGGCCGCGCGCAGCTCGGTGGGTGTTCGTCTGCGGTGGCTTTGCGCAGCACCTGCCAGCCGTCGGTTGGCGCACAATTATCGAGGCAGTATCCGCTGGTTGCCCATGACGTCTCCCCCAGCCCGTTGCCCCGTGGACATCGCGATGAGGAACGATGAGCGAGTCCTTTGACGAGGACGGTTTCCTGTGGGAGCCTGGATCTGAGGATCGTGCGCCGGCGCATCTGCGCTTCGATCCCGACTACGGCACCGAGCTGACCGTCATCAACGCCCCGTGGGCCGTTGAGGCCGGCGCCCGCTGGGAGGTGCTCCATGGCGAATCGCTATGGGGCCAGCCGTGGTCGCTGTTCAGCGTTCGGTGTCTGAGCTCCCAGCAAGCGGCTAACACCCGCTCTAGGTGCGATGCGAGCACGCTGATCACCGGAGTCCACGCCGACAGCGAGGCTGAGATCGCCTTCAGCGAGCTGTCTTTGCGCTGCCACGGCATGCGCGAGTGGCTCACGCAGGGGCGTAGAGATCGCGAGAACGCGCTGAAGCGGCCCGAGGGCGCTACAGATGACCTATGGGGTTTGCTTCATGCCACAGCCGAAGGCGTCGGGATGCTGTTTCACGTCAACGCGATGAAGAGTGGCGACTGGTACCGGCAGCACTCCGAGGCGACCGCTGTACTCCAGCTGAAATCGCCGACACCCTTGAGACTCACGCTGTGGCTTGAGCGGTGGGTGACGCAGGTACAAGACCTCATGGTCTTTGGAATGCGGCACCCGTCCTCGACTATCTCTGTGTCGGGAATTCGCGCGGGCGCCATCGGACCCAATGGACTTCCCTTTGACGTGAAGGTCCACCAGGTCTGGCACCCTCGCGTGACGGAGCTGAGCTGGGCGGCTTATCAGGGGCGCGCCCTCCTCTCGGCCAACGCCGTTGACGATCTTGGCGACCTGATGACGCGGTGGTTTGCGCTCCACCGCGAGCTCGGCGACACGGCACAGTTCTTCTTTGGGACGATCAACGACCATGATCTTCCAGCGGTGAACCGAATGCTGAACCTGCTCGCATTCGCGGAGACCTACCACCGCCGCAGGTTCAACGAGCCGCCCTTGGCTGAAGAGGAGCACGACGCCCTCTCCAAAGAGATGCTGGACGGACTTCCGTCGCAGCGAGAGCGCGACGTATATTCAGGCCGCCTGCAGCACGCCAATGCCCAGAGTCAGCGCCAGCGCGTGCGCTGGCTCGTCGCCCGGGCGGCGACCGCCGACCCGCGTCTTGAAGAGGTCAAGAAAGCTCTGGTGGACTCGCTGATCGAAACGCGTAACCATCTGACGCACTTCGACCCGCCCAACGAGTGGGTATCCACCACGTCCTATGGCTACGCGCTGCTGGCCGCAGCCCTTGAGTTCGTACTCGAGGCGAACGTCTTGCTTGACTTGGGCCTTAACGAGAAGCGGGTACAGGAATGCCTGGCACACGGACACGGCTGGGATGACCCCATCCCCGAACTGCCCATCGACGAAGCCCCGGGTCGAACATGAACTGGTCCACTGGACCCACCATGCGGCTACGCTAAGGAAGGAGTTGGCGTAACTCGGCAGGCGTGGCCTGTCGTGTCGTGCCCAGCGCCCTCAGCATCACCCGGCCCTTGACCTGGTGGGGCTTGCGGTGGGGCGGGCTCGGGGCGACCATCACCACGACCAGAGGACGCTCGTTGATCCAGACGTCCAGAACCTCAACGGTCGGCGGCTCTTCGACAAGGTCTGCCAGAACGTTTGCGACCTGGTCGCGGGCCTTCGGGGCGGTATAGCCGACTGCGCGGCCCTCGTCGTCTACGCCGACCAGCACCGTCCCACCGTTGCCATTGGCGAAGGCCGCGACCGTCTCGGCAAACGAAGTGCGCGTCGTGCGCTCCTTCAGGCTCTCCTTGTACTCAAGCTGTTCGTGCTCACCCTCGGTCAGCCAGCGAGCAACAACCGCATCCAACGAGCCAGACTCTTCAGCCGGCCTGCCGAATTGCTCATTCCATGCGCGTCGATCGGTTTCGCTGCCGTCACGGTCAACGAGCGCCACCACGATCTCAGCCGGCACACCACCGGTCTCAAGGACTACCGTTTCCGGTTCTGACAACGCGTGGTCGTGCCGCTCCCACTCGATACTCCCCGGCTCTCGCCGCCACATCGCCCGCAGCACGAACCCACCTAACTCAGCAGCCTGAGAGCTCCCAACCTCCACGTGCACAGCGTCCTCGTGTACGTCGACGGCCGCGATCCGCGCACGGCGATCAGGGATCCGCACGAGCACCTGTGCAGCCTGACCCCTCTGCAACTCCATCGGCGAAACACCGAACACCCTCTCCGCCAGCGCAGCCGCAAACGAGGGGAAGTACGGCTGCCCATCTGCGTGCAAGGGCCGCTGCAAGTCGAAGGAGCCGCTCTGCCCCGCACTCGCGCTTACCAACAGATACGGCCAACCTTCCGGGATAAAGAGATATTCGTCGCAGCTATAGATCCACTGCGGCGTGACCTGTTGCTGGGCAGGAAACCCAACGCCTTTCGGCAGCCTCGCCTTCCGTGAGACGATCCCCCTGCGAAGGCGACTTGCCGCCGTGCGCGGACTCAACTCCTCGCCAGCAACGATCACAGAGTCGTACCGATGATCGAAGGGCTGGACATCCTCGCCCACGCTGACAACTAGCGATACCAAAGCCCAGCTACCCGAGTAGTCGCGGGCCGCCGCCCACCGCCACGCCACCGGGCCTTCAGCCCGGGTGACCCGGCGACACAGGGACATCCAGCTCTCACTCGAAAGGCTCTGAGGCATAGGCTGAAAGCTACGATCATCCGCGGACGTGGACGCAGACGCGCTTCGGCCCCGAAGCCGCATCCACACGATCGGCTCTCCGGAGCCCAGCTCTCCAGCGACGGCGCGAGCGGTTGCCGCGATCAGGCCAAAGCGCGAGCCTTGCGCCAGCTCAGCGGATCGCGGCCGTGTCCTCCTCGGCGACAGCCTCGATCAGCGCCGCCTGGCGCTTCTGCAGCGCAGAGCGCGACTCACGCCGGGACGCGGCCGACGCGGTGCGGCAGCTCGATGACGCCAAGGCACGGCGCGAAGGGCGGAACGGATTTGGTCGCTAGCGCTGACAGCGGATCGGAGCGAGCCCGAGCGCGTGGCGGGCTTCGGCGAGAAGCTCGCGCTCGATGGCCGCCGCGTTCTTGCGACGCTTGCGATCAGGCTCCCGGAACAGGCGCATCGCCAACTCGATCTGAGCCTCGGTCAGCGGCTCGCGCTTCAATGGCTCGTCGGGCTGAGGGCGGGGCAAACAGAGCGCCCTGGGTCGGTGGTAGCTCACGGCCAGTACTGACCGCAGCGTCGTGCGACCGGCCACGAGATTCAACGATGTGCTCGCGGCTGTGACCTAGTCTGCGCAGACAGCCGCGACCTCGCGAAACGTCGCGGCGTGTCCGCCCTCTACCAGGGAACAGCCCGTTGGTTTGCGCCGCTCGGTTCCGTGCGTTTTGCTCGTCTGCCGGAGACCAGTCACGCTTGGTCGCCGCGGGTAGCGGGCCGACGGGGGAGCCCAGCCGCTGCCCCTGCCGTCCGCCCCCCAAGCCCCACCCCAGCCCCGCCACGCCCCTACCGCCCCTCCGGGGGCACGTTGGGGATGCCCCACCGCCTGGTGGGGTCGAGCTGTCGGGGAAGCGCCTCATGGAATACGCGGCGGGCGAGCGGCGAGCTGAAGCAGTGATGACGCGCGCCGTAGTGCCATTGCCCGCCCAGCCAGGCAAGACCCCCGAGCACGGTGAGGAGCGCCGCCGACGGCGAGCCGGTCGCGGCGGTGCTCAGAAGCCCTCCGGCGACCAAGAGGACGCCGCCGACTCGAAGCAGGACCCCGCCCAGCAGCCAGAAGCCGAGGGCAACGAGCACGCCCGTCGCGAGCAGGCTAAGCAGTCCGGTCATCGTGGGCATCGCGCGTCCTTTCGCGTCGGTTGGTCGGGCGTCGCACACACGTCTAGCTCGATCCGGCGGGAAGTTCAAGTCCTTGCCAAGCTGGCGCGGAGCCGCCATCCAAGGGCGCCGCCGGGCTCGAGCGGGAGCGTCCTCGCCGCCGCAGGCCGCACAAAGCGCCGCGAGCGGGTCTCGGCCTGTTTCCGCGCGTGTGCAGGCGGTCTCGCGCCAGGTGGCGGGAAGCGTCCGGAGCTTTGCGCGAACTGGACTTGAGATCCCTCGCGAGTCGAGCTACCACGTCCACGACCAACGCCGAGCAAGGCGTCCAAATCAAGGAGATTCGCGATGAAGAACAGCAAGCAAACCACTACCGAGAAGCCCGCCTCCGAGCAGGCGGTGCTGAAGGCCCTCGCCGCCAACCCGGAAGCGACTGCGGCAGAGGTGGCAGCCGCCGCCGGCGTCGGCCGGTCGACCGCGAGCAAGGTGCTCGCGCGGCTGGCGAGCTCGGGTGAGGTGCGCCGCACCGAGGGCGGACGCGACGGCGCCCGCCGGCTGCCCGACCGCTTCGCGCTGGCCTCCGCTGAGCTGGCGGCGAAGGCCGCGAAACCGAAGGCCGCAAAGGACGTCAAGCCGAAGGCGGTCGAGGAGCGTCTGAAGCCCGGGCAACTCGACGGGCTCGTCATCGCCTTTCTGACCGAGAACGAGGCAAGCGCCCCTCACGGGCCGACCACCGTCGCGAAGGCACTCGCTCGCTCCAGCGGCGCGGTCCAGAACAGCCTGACTCGCCTCACCGAGGCCAAGGAGGTGCGACAGGACAGTGACAAGCCCCGCCGCTACAGCCTCGCGGCCTGACAAACGCGCGTTCCCTCGCTCCCACTCGATGAAGAGGCGAGCGAGGGGCCTCGCACGCCACGATCAACCCCGATCGGGAGAGACCTCCAGCGGGTACAGCAGATTAGGCTGGGGTGAGCGGCGGGTGGTCAGGCCCCCTTCGGATGCCAGCCCCGCCCCTCCTTGCGCACCTTGCCTGCCTGCTCAAGGGATGGGAGCACCCTGTATAGGTAGTTCGTCTGAATACCCATCCTCTCGGCCAGCTCGGGAATCGTGATGCCGGGCTCGGCGACGATCAACGCCAGCGCCTGTGCTGCACGCTTACCGACTCCCTTGCGCCGTCCCCGTCTACGTTTGGCGGCGGGCTTCGCAGACGCTGGCTTCGGGGAAGCGGGCGTGGATGCGAGCGCGGTGGTGGTCTTGGAGCCGCGTGGGCGGCCGGGTCCGCGCCGGCCACGCGTGGGGCGTGGCGACGTGGCGGGCTCCCCGTTCGGAGAGGCCGGGATGCCGTCCAGGGCGGCCGTGGCGGCCTCCAGACGCCGGTACTCTTCGACCAGAGGCTTCAGCTCGCGCAGCCGGTCGGTGATCTGTTGGTGCTTCTCGTCAAGGAAGTCGGTCACGGGCACGTCCCAGCTGCTGGGGTATGGGAGACCAACGTATACAGGATGCATCAGCGCTCGCCGCTTACCCATGCGGCTTCGACACCCCAGGTGGTCTCAGCTACCGCCAATAGTCGGTCTGCTGGGGCGCCTTTGGGGCGCTGGGACCGAGCAGAGAGCTACGGATGCTGCCGACCGGCGCGCTGCACGCGCGGTGTCCCTAACCGCGACGGTCCGGCGATCCCAGTGCTGATGCGGTGTTTGGCGCCGCGGTGACAGTCGGGTGACGGTCGGATACCGACGGCTAGGAAGAGGCCGGGCGGCGTGCTGCGGCCGAGGCGCCTACCTGGCCGGGGCGCGACGGGGTGTTGCGTCGCTTCCGCGAAGCGGCGCACCCCGAGCCGTGGCCTCTTGGCCGCGCTGTATGAGCGTTGCTGTCGGGAATTACCCCTTCGGTGTTTCTCGCGCTGTGATGCGAGCTTCCCCAGCAAATATGGGACGCGGGGGCTCGGACGCCAGCCTTCCCTTTGCCCTTTCAGGGGCGTACTGTCGGCGGTGCTGTTTATCGATTCGAGGGTTGGGTTGGAGGTGTGTGGTTGTGAGCGCGAGCGTCTCTCATGCGCGCCACGTCGGCATCGTCGTCAAGCATCGCGCCGGATGCGCGTCTGAGCGCGAGGAGCGCTGCAACTGCCGGCGGGTCTACCAGGCGGCGGTCTGGAGCGCACGGGATCACAGGCGCATCCGCAAGCACTTCGACTCCCTCGGCGATGCAAAGAGCTGGCGCGCCGAGAGCTACGGCAAGCTTCGCCGCCGCGAACTGCGGGCGCCGTCCGCGCTGACTTTCGCCGAGGCGGCCGAGCGCTGGCTTGCGGGCGTCCGCGCGGGGTCGATCAGGACCCGCTCTGGGGACCGCTATAAGCCGAGCACGATCCGCTCCTACGAGCAGGCGTTCCGCGGCCCGGAGCACGGCAAGGGCGGGCTCCTGCGCGAGCTCGGTCTCCTCAAGCTCTCAAATCTCTCGCTCGATGACGTTCAAGGCTACGCCGACCGGCTGCTGGCAGCTGGCGCTGAGCCCTCGACGATCCGCAACCAGCTCATGCCGGTGCGGGTGATCTGCCGCTGGCGCCGCCGGGAGGTGCCGGTGAACCCGACGCTCGGGCTCAGCCTCCCGGCTGTCCGCAGCAGCCGTGTGCGCATCGCCTCCCCCGCGGAAGCCGAGCTGCTCCTGGTGGCGCTCCCGGCCGCCGACCGCCCCCTGTGGGCGACCGCGCTGTACGCGGGCCTGCGCCGCGGCGAGCTGATGGGGCTGCGCTGGTGCGACGTCGATCTCGCACGCGGCGTGCTCGAGGTCACCCAGGCCTGGGATCCAAAGGAGCACCAGATGGTCGCCCCGAAGTCCGAGGCCGGCACCCGCCGGGTGCCGATCGCCGCGGTGCTCAGAGCGTTCCTCACACCGGCGAAGCTCGCGGCAGCCGCCGACGGGCAGGGCCTCGTGTTCGGGCATCACGGCGTGCCGTTCTGCGCGTCCTCGACATCCGAACGGGCGCTGCGCGCCTGGAGAGCAGCCGGCCTTGAGCCGATCTGCCTGCACAACTGCCGCCACACGTTCGCGAGCCTGATGATCGCAGCCGGGGTCAACGCAAAGGCGCTCTCGACGTTTATGGGCCACGCCAACATCTCCATCACCCTCGACCGCTACGGGCACCTGATGCCCGGCGCCGAGGACGAGGCCGCCGGGCTCATGGACGCCTACCTGCAGGCCGCCCGAGCCTCCGCGCCCTGAACCGCACGGCGCCTTCGCCAGCCCCGTCCGGTGACAGTTTAGGTGACAGTCGCCGGGGGCCGTGCGCCCGGCCGTGGCTCGCCGCAACGCACACTGGCAATCGGTGCAGGCGGGCTGCTCGCCGGATCGACTTGGCCAGCGCTGCCAGCTGCGCTCGCCGCTTCTCGACTCGGTCGATGAGTCTCCACGCGTTGAGCCCGCCGCGGCGCAGCCTGCTCGTCGAGATCACAGTAGATCCGCCGCAGCACGCGATGCGTGCGTCCGCTGCACGGGCGCACGCATCCCTCTCCGGCCTGCCCCGACGCTCCCGGCCCCCATTGCCCACGCCTCCCCGCTCGGCACGCCGCTGAAAGGCCTCGTCGAACGCCCGAGCAAAGGCACTCATCGTCTCTGAGGGCTCCGCGACCGCGCCCCGCCTTGCGTCCCCCGCCTGACGGCCGCACTCGCCTTTTGAGCACTCCGCCCCGCCCCGCCGCGCCGGACCCTCCCACAAGAACCTTCTACGTCTTGTATTACCAGCCGCACCGCCCGGTGGGAGTATCCCCTGTGTGTCGAGGGAGGATCATCGGTGCGCGTCTGCGCGGAAACCGCCCACCGTGCGCGCGGCCCCCTCCCGCAAAGACATGCTCTGCGTTTATCGCCTCCAGGCTGCTCTGCGCCCGACGATCGCGCTGGCCACGTGTGCCCGCGGATGCGAGCGGCCGGTTCGCTTGGCGCTACGCGGGTTTGCGGCACGCCCATCGGCCCGCCGGCCGCAGCCGGTCTTGCGGCCCCGACGGGTCCGGCTCGCGTCCGCCGCCCGAATGGTGTAGCGTGCCTGGCAACGTTTATTCAAGCACGGGCGAGACGGCGCGACTGGCAGTCGGGGACGCGCACGTGGAGCCTCGTAACACAGGCAGCGGAGGAGCGGGAGACAGAATGCAGCCAGCGGCACCAGGCACCGATGTGCTCCAGACGGAGACAGCTCGCGTACGAACAGGCCGCGACGCCCAACCGACCACCGACCGCCCGCAGGGGCCGCGCAGGTTAGGGACACCGCCCCGGCCGATAGCCGGCCGCCTAAACGCGCTGCCGCGCCTCGTCGCGAACAGCATCGGCGGGAGGACCTACGGCGCCGACCAGGCGTTCACCACCTATGCAACCGGCCCGGTGGCTGGCGGCGTCTCGCCGTTCGGCGCCGGCGTCGCCGCCCCGCCAGCATCGACCTATCCCGACCTCTCCGGGCTACAGCCAACTCCTCCGCCGAAGGCGACTTCTCCCGCCATTTCGAAGGCGTTGACGAAGACGCAGAAGCTCTCGAAAGCACTGAAAGCGTGCCGCAGAGACAAAAGCAAATCGAAGCGCGCGAAGTGTGAAAAAGAAGCCAGAAAGAAATACGGAACAAAGACAAAGAAGAGAAAATGACAATGACCATCACAAACCGCGTCTTCTTCCCAGCCCTCCTCGCCTGTCTCACCCTCCTCAGCGTCAACGTCGTCCCCGCTCTCGCCGCAGAACCCTGCCCAAACGAACAGGCGCGGGTGGCAAGCGGGTCGACCCAGCTTCCCGACTGTCGGGCGTATGAGCTGGTTTCCCCGGGCGACGCGGGAGGGCCGGTTGGTACGAGGAATCTCAACGAAGCCGGCCCTTCTGTCTTACAGTTAGGGCTCGGTAATGGCGCAAACTACGTCGCATTCGACGGCAGTCTTACCAAGCAGTTGAACGGTGCGCTGGACGTGCAGGGGGAAGGCGAAGATGTCTTCTGGAATGCCATGGCGACGCCACCTGGTACGGGCGCAATCGCCGATGCCGGGACGTGGAACCCTTTCCGCAGCGTTCGCACAACGACTGGCTGGAAAACTCAGGATCTGTTGCCTTCGGGCCTGCAGGCCCCGGGCGCTCCTGGAGGGGCGGTGAGCGTTATTCTGGGGGCCTCGTCCGATGGCTCGTCAGCGCTCGTTCTCTCCCAGCTGGCGCTTTACCCGAGCGCATTCGCCAACCCGCCGCAGGCCGCGCTCGACGAGTGGCATGGCTTCAGCATCTACCGCGTCAGCCCCGATGGCCCCCCGCCGCAGCTGGTCACGCATGGAGAATTCCTACTTCCCGAAAACAAGACCCTGGAAAGCCTGACGAGCGAAGGTCCATTCGCGGAGCTCTCCGCTTCTCCGGACCTCGGCGAGGTGGCGTTCAGGTCCACAATTCCGCTCGAGTCGGCAGATACCTGCAACGGGGGCGGTTCGCTAGCCGCCACTACGTATCTCTGGAACGGCGCCTCGATTGATCGCCTGGCTCATGTCGTCTTGGTGTTCCCTAACGGCTGTGCCTCGCCGAACGTGACGAGCGTCCCGACGATTCTGCCGGACGGGCGTCCCATCCTGATCCCAAACCCGGCGAATACGCCCGGTGGTGTACTGTCGGTGGAGAACAATCCGATCCAAAATCAGTCAAATTCGCTGACACCGCTGCTCGGGCCCTCTGGCGGGACGCTGCTTTCCGTCAGGCCCAGCGGTCCGACGGTCTATGTCCAATCGCCGGAAGCGCTCGATAGCCACTTCCCCGGCGCTACCGGAAATAATGTCTACGCCGTCAGCACGACCTTCGGCACGACGCCTTTAGGTGGCACCACGCATGGAGTGAGCTGCGTTTCGTGCTCCAACGGCCCTCCCGGACCCGACGAAATCAACGTTACCTATCTCGGGATGAGCAAAGACGGTGCTCATGTGCTATTCACCACAGACCAGGGCTTGTGGGAGTGGGATTCATCATCGGGCGCGCAGCTCCTGACACCGACACCGGTCACCGACCTTGGTCCGCAGACTGTCATCGTCTCTGAAAACGGCCAGTACGTCGTCGGATTGACGAGCCAGTTGGCGCACAACCCGAGTGGGACTTCGGATCTTTACGAGTTCAGCGCGGGCCGGCCGCCTACGCTACTCACTTCGGGAGCGTCCGCGGACACCTACACGCTTTACGGCATTCCAGATGAACATGGCAGCAGGGCGGTCGCGAGCGGGGTGTCCAATGATGGGCAACGTGTCGTTTACAACCGCACCCCGGCGGGAGAAACGCATCAGGTGATCGACGAATGGTTTGAGCGGCAGACGCGGCAGCTCTCGCCGCTCTCGCCGCATTCGCCGCCGTTTTACGCCGGCCTCATCAGTACTTTGACTGAATATCAAGTGGGGGCGATCGCTGGTGGCGAACTCCAGAACGTCTTCTTCATTGCCTGGGATCCGCTTGTACCGTGGGACTACAACGCCGGCCAAGCAGACATCTATGACGCGCGTACCGGAGGTGGCTTTCCGTTCTGCACGCCCGGTAACACCGGTCCGCCTCCCGGTGTCGAACGGTGCGGGACCCCGAGCAGCAACGCTAACCCAATGGGTCCGACGCCCCCAACGTACACGACGAACGTGGCGCCCCCGAACCTACAGGTCGCCCCGTTGTCGGCAGATACATCGCACGTGGCGACCACGCCCACGCGGAAGCCTTTGACGCAGGCGCAGAAGCTTTCCAAGGCGCTGAAAGCTTGCAAGAAGAAACCAAAGCAACAGCGGGCCGCGTGCGACCGGCAGGCCAGGAGAAAGTACGCGCCTACAAAGAAGAAGGGAAAGAGCAAGCGATGAACGTCACGCCGGTGGGTAGCTTCTCCGAACGGCGCCTCTTCGCCGCCCGGCGCCTAGCCACGCTTGCTGTGTCGCTTATCGCTGCTCTCGTGTGCGCGATAAGCGCTCCCTCAGCTCATGCGGCGCTGACCCTCACCGAATTCACAGCCTCGACGGCGAGTACCGTCGCGGGCGCGCACTCCGATGGGACGGCGGCCTTCTCGTTCCAGTTGGCTTTCACCGGCGGGATTCAAAGGCTCGAACACCCGATCCCGGCCGGTGGGCTGCCGGGTGACATTACTCTCAGGCTCCCTCCAGGTTTGGTTGGTGTCGCCCGCAACGTGCCGCGGTGTACGGTCGCGACGTTCCGCGCGGCGGGCTGTCTCCCGGACACGCAGATTGGAGCCGGCAGCGCGTATGTCAGCGGCGGGGGGGTGTTGGAAACGGTTGGGGCCCCACAGCCGAGCGGCGGGGTGATCTTTCCCGCTCAGCTGTATAATTTGGCGCCTGCGCCAAACCAGGCCGTCATGATTGGCATCGAGGTCGACGCTTTCGGCGTGCTTGGAGAGCAGTTGATTACTGCGACGGTGCACGCAGCTGATGGTTACGCGGTGACCCTCTCGGCTCCTGACACTCCCCGTCCACTTGGTGTAGCTTTGTTGGGCGCCAGTCTGACGTTGTGGGGTGTGCCGTCTGATCCGAGTCATGACGCGAAGCGTGCTTGTAGCTTCGGTGGGGCTGTTGTTGGCTGCGCGAGTGATGCGCCGCGGCTACCTTTTCTGGAGAACCCGACGAGTTGCTCTGAAGTGCCCGTGACGGTGTTTTCGGTGGACACCCTTGAGGAACCTGACGTGTTCACCGAAGCGAGTGCTGTGGCTCCGGTTCCGACCGACTGCGCGGACGTGCCGTTTTCTCCGTCGATCTCGCTGACTCCAGACACGACGCAGGCGGGCGCCCCCACCGGCCTTGCGGTCGACTTGTCGGTGCCGCAGAGCAACGACCCTTACGGGCGCGGCACCTCCGAGCTCAGGCAGGCGGTGGTGACTCTCCCTCGGGGCATGACGATCTCGCCCTCGGCGGCATCGAAAGAACTGCAGGGCTGCACCGATGCACAGTTCGGCGCGGGCTCAGACGCGCCTGCGAATTGCCCGGTGGCGTCACAGATCGGCACCGACGAAGTCGAATCCCCCCTGCTGCCTTCGCCATCGACTGGTGGCGAAGGCGAGCTTACGGGCAAGGTCTTTCTTGGCCAGCCGCTGAGCACGAACCCGACGTCCGGACAGATGTTCCGTGTCTTTCAGGAGCTTCAGGGGTTTGGCGTTGACGTCAAGGTCGAGGGCTCGGTCGTGGCGAACCCTGAAACGGGTCAGCTCACGGCGACGTTCTCCAACCTCCCCGAGCTGCCTTTCCAGGACTTCAGGCTGCATTTCAACGGGGGCCCCAACGCGGTCCTAGTGAACCCTCAGACGTGCGGGGCCAACACGACGACGACCCAGCTCTACCCCTACAGCGGCAACCCACCAGCGACTCCCTCGTCCACGTTCACTACCAGCTATGACGGCAACGGGGCAGCCTGTCCGTCGGCATTGCCGTTCTCCCCGTCGGCGTCGATCTCGACCACCTCGAGCCAGGCCGGTGCGCTCTCGCCGCTGACGGTCACCTTCGCCCGCGCGGATGAGACCCAGCCGCTTGGGCAGATCGACGCGAAGCTGCCTGCGGGCCTGCTCGGCTACGTCTCGAAGGTCGCGTTGTGCGGGGCGGGCCGGGCCGTGGCCGGCGCGTGCCCGGCGGAAAGCCGTATCGGCACGGTGAGCACGACCGCGGGGGCGGGTTCGGATCCGTTGACGGTGCAGGGCTCTGTCTACCTGGCGCGCGGCTCGGAGGGCCACCCGTTCATGCTGTCGGTCGTGGTGCCGGCGGTCGCCGGCCCGTATGACCTCGGGAACGTGGTCGTGCCGGTGTGGCTGCAGGTCAACAGCGACGGCTCGCTGACGGCGCTCTCTGGTCCGCTGCCGTCGATCCTCGACGGTATCCCGCTCGACATCAGATCGGTGACGATGACGATCGATCGGCCGGGGTTCACGTTCAACCCGACCAGCTGCAACCCGCTGGCGATGAGCGGGACGGTCACTTCGCTGTCCGGTGCCCTGGCTGCGATATCCGCTCCATTTCAGGTGAGCGGCTGTGGAAGCCTTCCGTTCGAGCCGTCCTTCGCGGTAGCGACACAGGGCTCCACCTCCAAAGCCAACGGCGCCTCGCTGACCGTACGCGTCGCGCAGAAACCCGGGGAAGCAGACATCCACTCGGTGCACGTGGAACTACCCAAGCAGCTGCCGTCGCGGCTGACCACCCTGCAGAAGGCGTGTCTCGCAGCGCAGTTCGCCAGCAACCCGGCCGGGTGCCCCGCCGGCTCAGACGTGGGCATGGCCACGGCGAGCACGCCGACCCTGTCCTCGCCCCTGAGCGGTCCGGTGTTCCTGGTCTCCCACGGTGGCGCTGCGTTCCCGGACCTCGAGATCGTCCTTCAGGGCGAAGGGGTGACGGTGATCCTGGACGGCGCGACCGACATCAAAAAAGGGATCACGAGCTCGACGTTCGCCTCGGTGCCCGACGTTCCGATCTCCGGCTTCGAGCTGACGCTCCCCGAGGGCCCCTACTCGCTGCTCGGCCCGTACGGGACCCTGTGCACCTCGAAGCTGTTGATGCCAACGACGATCACCGGCCAGAACGGCGTCGTGGTCAAGCAGAGCACCAGGATCGCCGTGACAGGCTGCCCGGACCCGAAGTCAGCGATCACGGTCACGAAGACGAAGGCCAAGGCCGGCAGCCTGCTTGTCACGGTCACCACGACCGTGAAGGGCACCGTGAGGATCAGTGGCAGCGGCCTTGATACGAAGACGAAGAGGAACGTCAAGGCCGGCACCAGCCAGATCGCCGTGTCGCTCACGAAGGCGGGACAGACGCTGCGAGCACGTCACGAGAAGCTCAAGCTGCGAGCCAGTCTCATCGTCGGAAAGCTAGCCGTGACAAAGACGACAAGCGTGAAGCTCTAAGGACATGACTATGCGATCCTCAGACAAGCCTCTCCCCGTTTCTCTCCCGCGGATCTCTAGGTTCGGCCGCCATCGTGTCCCTTCGTGTCGCTCCGGACGCCGAGGTCTTCTCGCACTGCTCGCCCTCACAGCGGTATTCTTCCTCGTTCCGGTCACGCAGGCGGTTGCCGCAATCGTCCACGTCGATCTGGCAGGCTCCGGCACCGGGACGGTCACCAGCAATCCGGCGGGCATCAACTGCTCTGGCAACGGTGGTTCCACCACGGGCGAATGTAGTCACGAATTCGGCATCTTCGAAGCCGTCGACCTCACCGCCACCGGGAACACTGGATCTCAGCTCACTGGGTGGTTGGGCAACGGGGGCGAAGGGAGCACATGCGACACGGGCGACGAAAACCCGTGTCACTTCGTTAACAGGTTCGAAGCAGTAACGATCACCGCCGACTTCGCCTCGGTCGGCCCCCAACAGACCCTCAAGGTGAAGCTGGTCGGCTCGGGCTCCGGCGAAGTCACCAGTGCCCCCGCCGGGATCGAATGCGGCGCGACCTGCGAAGCGCCATTCGGTGAAGGCTCGACCGTCATCCTCACCGCCACCCACAACGCCAGGTCAACCTTCGCCGCGTGGAGAGGCTGTGACAGCATAAGCGCCGAAGGAAAGTGCGAAGTGACGATGAGCGCAGCCAAGTCCGTCGAAGCCGAATTCGACGCGATCCCCCAACAGACCCTCGAAGTGCACAAGACCGGCCCGGGCTCCGGCGAAGTCACCAGCTCCCCCACCGGGATCGAATGCGGCGCCACCTGCACCGCCGAGTTCAACGAAGGCTCGACCGTCATTCTCACCGCCGCCCCCGGCCCACCCGCTCCTGGCTCACGCAACACCTTCGCCGCGTGGAGAGGCTGTGACAGCATAAGCGCCGAAGGAAAGTGCGAAGTGACGATGAGCGAAGCCAAGTCCGTCGAAGCCGAATTCGACGCGATCCCGCAACACACCCTCAAGGTGCAGTTGGCCGGCTCGGGCTCCGGCGAAGTCACCAGCTCCCCCGCCGGGATCGAATGCGGCTCGGCCTGCGAAGCCGAATTCGAAGAAGGCTCCGCCGTAACCCTCACCGCCACCCACGCCCTGGGCTCTGTCTTCGCCGGCTGGTCGGGCGGTGGCTGCTCGGGCACCGGCTCCTGCGAGGTGACGCTCACCGCTGCTACCAGCGTTACCGCGAGCTTCGAACCGCTGCCGCCTCCCACCGCCGCCACCGGCGAAGCCACCGAAATCACGCAGACCACCGCCATGATCGCCGGCACGATCAACGGCCAGGGCGCCGACACCCATTGGCTCTTCAGCTATGGCGCTGACGCTAGCTACGGTAGCAAGGCGCCCGAAAACGGCGCCGACGCGGGCGTCGTCTCCGCTGATACGGGGGTGTCGGTCGAGCTCACCGGCCTAGAGCCGAATACCACCTACCATTACGAGCTGTCCGCCTGCAACGTATTTTTCCTGGCGTCTGGCGGCGGCCTCATTTGCTCGCCAACGAGCAACTTGGCGGCCGGGCTCGACCGCACGCTCACCACGCTGCCGCTGGTTCCCGGAGTCAACACGGACGTGCCCGTAATCGTCGGAGCGGACACCGCGACGGTTGGCGGCGGAATCGTCGCGCAGGGCGCCGACACGAAGTACCAAGTCGAATACGGCACGAGCGACGCCTTCGGTTCGAGCACACCCCAAGCCGATGCGGGGTCTGCGACCACGGGTCGGTACGTGACCGTGAACCTCGAAGGCTTGCAACCAGACACGAGCTACGATTATCGCTTCGTCGCGCACAACAGCGGGGGCAAAGAAGAGGGCAAGACCGCGACCTTGACGACGAACGCCAGCGGGGAACCGAGCTCGGGTTCCCTACCTGGGGGCTTCTCGCTGACCGGCCCCCCGCTCGCCGGCCCGGCGCCGTTCGTCTTCCCCGACCTAGCCGGCCTGTCGCCGCTGCCGCCTCCACCGGCGAAAACGACCACCACCCCGAAAGCATTGACGAACGCACAGAAGCTGGCTAAAGCAGTAAAGACCTGTAAGAAAGATAAGAGTAAAGCGAAGCGAGTGAAGTGCGAAAAGCAGGCCCGGAAGAAGTACGAGCCGGTCAAGAAGAAGTAGAGAAGTAGGGCCGGCCTTCATGGATCTTGCTCGCCGCCTTGCCGTTTGTGGTGGTGGTCGGTGTGCTCTCGCGTTAGCACCCTCTTACGCCGGTCGCTCTGGGCGCCATGGCCGTTAACCAGGCCGCGATACCCCCGCTCTTGAGGAGCGCGAGTGTGAGGTCTTCTCGCGCCAAACGGCCTCCGCAGGGCCTCGACGCCGCGGCGCAGCCGCCGAGGATTGAGTTGCAGCACGCGCGGAAGCTGGTCACCGCGGCTGAAGCCGTCCGTAAGTTCCCCTTCGAGGGGATGTCAGATGCGAGTGTCAACGGTCATGCGGGTGTCTCGCGGCAGGCGTGCGACGATCACCTTGAGGGCCGCGAAGCCTGTCTGCTCGCGGCGTTTGACCAGACGCTGGCGCTCGCCGGCGACCGTGCGAGCGCGGCGTATGACGCCCAGGAGGGCTGGGTGGATCGTGTGCGGGCGGGTCTCTTGGCGCTGCTTGAGTTCTTCGATGAGGAGCCGGCGCTCGCACGGTATTGCGTGGTGCATTCCGCGCAGGCGGGGGAGACGGTGCTGGTGCGTCGCGCCGAGGTCCTTGACCGTCTCGCTCTGCTGCTCGACGACGAACGTGCTCCCGCCCGCGGCTACCCGCCGCCACTTACCGCGCAGGCCGTGGCCAGCGGCGTGCTCGGTGTGATGCATGGCCGGCTGAGCAAACGCGACCCCGGGGTGCTGGTCGAGCTCGCTGGCCCGCTGATGAGTTTCATCGTGTTGCCGTTCCTGGGCGTTGATGCGGCGCGCAGAGAGCTGCGCCGGCCTGTCGATGTGACCCTCGCGCCGGTGCGCCGGGGTGTGGCTCTGGAGGTGCTTCAGGTTCCCGGTGGGCGTCTGAATCACCGCACCGTTTCGGTGCTGAGGGTGATTGGGAGCGAGCCGGGCCTGAACAGCAGCGAGGTGGCTCTGCGGGCGTCTCTGAAGAAAGACCCGGGTCAGGTCTCAAGGCTCCTGTCGCGTCTGGCGCGGCTGGGGCTGATCGAGAGCACGCGGAATCTTCGCAGCACGCCCGCCGCGAAGGCGTGGCGGCTCACCGCACGCGGGCAGGAGATCGAGAGGGCGGTCAGGCGCGAGGCTACTGCGGCGGCCAGTATGGCTTTCGATGTGCCGGAGGAGTTCGGTGGGCGCATGGACCGCCTTGCCGTTTCGGTGTTGAGGGTGATCGGCGACCAGCCTTGGCTCTACAGCAGAGAGGTGGCTGTGCGCGCGGGCGTCGAGGATCCGGCCGAGATCGCGAGGCTGCTCGCGCACCTGGCGGGGCTCGGGCTCCTGGCGAGCGCGCGGGATGCTCACCGCAGGGGCACCCCGAAGGTCTGGCGGCTCACCGCCTCGGGCGAGAAGCTCGACAGGGCGATCGGCCGCGAGAGTCCTGCGCCGCCGCGCAGCCTCGCTCTTGATCTGATGTGGGCTTCCGGTGGGCGCCTGAGCGACGATGCCACCTCGGTGCTGAGGGTCATCGGCGCCGATCCCGGGGTCAGCAACAACGAGATCGCCCAGCGGGTGGGGATCAGCGATGAAAACAGCATGTCTCAGCTGCTTGCGCGTCTGGCCCGGCGCGGGCTGATCGAGAACACTCGCAGCGGGGGCCGCTACAACGTGTGGCAGCTCACCGCCTCAGGCATTGAGCTTGAGAGCGCGATCCGCCAGGAGACTCCCGCGCCGGTGGCGCGCCGCATGGCTCTCGATCTGCTTAAGGATCGCGGTGGGCGCCTGAACCACCGCGTCGTTTCGGTGTTGAGGCTCATCGCCGCCGAGCCCGGGCACAGCAACCAGGAGATTGCCCTGCGCGTGGGCATCGAGCAGGAGAGCCATATCTCCGAACTGCTTGCGCGTCTGGCCCGGTTCGGGCTGATCGAGAACACCCGCACCGGCGGCCGTGAGAACGTGTGGCAGCTCACCGCCTCAGGCATTGAGCTCGAGAGGGCAATCCGGCAGGAGAACCCGGATGCCGGGCGGTGAGGGGGCTCGGTGATTTCGAGCACGCGTAAATCTGTTTGCACGGGTGTCCGCTAGCTCGGCTTCCTCATGGATGAGCTGTCTTCAACATCGACAGAATTGCGTTTTCGCCGCCGAGTGCGGGCGAGGACCGGGCGTATGAGGCGCGGGCCGTGG
>OCZT010001988.1_pt1 | contig 21195 bp, 16 predicted proteins | sample 1539031 | NCBI WGS metagenome assembly OCZT01 (sample SAMEA3539308, study PRJEB22396) | soil metagenome | biome: tundra; feature: field; material: soil | place: USA | collected 2010-05 | depth 0.15 m | reverse complement strand
CAGACGTGTGCTCTTCCGATCTGGTCCGAGCCCCGGTGCGGGCGCCAGCGCCGGTGCCGGCGCGGGCGGCGGTGCCGGCGCCGCGCACGTTCACGCTGAAGAACGGCATGCGCGTGACGTTCATCCGCGCCGGTACGGCGCGCCGGGCGTTCGTCTCGCTCGTCCTCGAGACGGGCGAGATCGACGAGCCGCCATTCGGCCCCGGACTCGCGTCGCTCACCGCCGACATGCTCCTCCAAGGCACCCTCGCGCGCTCGGCGCAGCAGATCACCAACGAAGCGGCGGCCCTCGACACGAAGCTCGCGGTGCGCGCCGGCCCAATCTCGACGAGCGTCAGCGGCGACGTGCCGACAGCAGGCGTCCCACGCTTGCTCTCGCTCGTCGGCGACATCGTGCGCCACCCGCTGCTCGACGCCGCCGGCTTCGAGCGCGTACGGCGGAACGCGCTTCGCGTGCTCGACAGCACGCTGCAGAACCCCGCCGATCGTGCACGGCAGCAGTGGCGCGCGATCATCTTCCCGGATGGACCGTACGGCCAACCCTACTCGTACGCGGCGACGCTGCGAATGCTCCAACTGGGCCATGTCCGCAACGTCTTCGACGACAGTTACGCCGCGGCGCGCGCGCACCTGTACGTCAGCGGAGCATTCGACTTCGTCGCGACGGAGAAGGTCGTGCGGGGCATCTTCAGCGACTGGAAGGCCGGCAGCCCGGCGCCGCCCCATGTCGTACGTTCGGCCACGGTGCACGAACTCGTCGTCGCCGACCAACCGGGCGCAGCCCGGAGCGTCATCTGGATCGGGCTCCCGACGATCGATCCCGAGCATCCCGATTTCGCGAAGCTCGAGGTGGCGGACATGCTGATCGCCGGCGGCGACAGCTCGCGGGTCGCGATCCACCTCGCGTCCATCGAGGGCACTGCGCCGCATGGAAGCTCGACCCTCTGGCAGCGCCGGCACGCGACGTATTGGGCAGACGTTCTCGACATCCGCACGGTGAACACGGGGGCGGCGCTCGGGGCGCTCCTCGGAGAACTCAGCTCCCTCATACGGGAGGCGCCGTCGGCGGCCGAGGTGGCGCGCGCGCGGGCTGGCGTGATCGCCGCAGTGCAGGCGCGCGACAGTTCGCGGGATGGGCTCGTCGCGCTCGTGGAATTCATGGACGAACACTCGCTCGGGCAGGACTGGCGTGCCGAGCACCTCCGGCGCGTGATGGCCGTGACTCCAGAGGATGTCCGGGCCGCGGTCGAATCGTTCCTCGACCCCACGCGCATGGCGATCGTCGTCGTGGGTGACCGGGCGTTGATCGAACCGCAACTGGCGAAACTCCGGCCCCTCGTACCGTAGCGGTCGACGTCGGCCCCTTGCTCCATCTCACCTGAACTCCTAGCCTAATTGATGCTCCGCCGCCTCGTTATCGCCCTCGCCGCGCTAGCGGCCCCGCTGCTCGCGCAGAACGCTCCTCCACCCAAGCCCGCGCACTTCCAGGGCCAGGTCGTGGATTCCGCGGGCCATCCCGTACGGGCGGCGATCGTCGAGACGGACGATCCGCCGAAGGCCGTCGTCTCGAACGATTCCGGCTTCTTCCGGTTCGCCGAGCTTCCGGCGGGGCCCATCACGGTTCGTGTCCGGCGGATCGGCTTCGCCGGAATTGAGTTCCAGCTGCGGCTTCCTTCCGATTCCACGGTGAGCATCGGCGTGACACTGTTCCCGGCAGCGCAGCTCCTCGCGGCGGTTGAGGTCGACGCCGGCGCGGAGGCCGCCCACCCTCAACTCGCGCAGACCGGCTTCTATCAGCGCATGCGCGCCGGCTGGGGCCACATGATCACCCCCGAGGAGATCGACAAGCGGCGCGCCTCCGCGCCGACCGCGTCATCGCTGCTGCAGGCCATCGTCGGCATCACGGTGAAGCACGGTCAAACCGGCGGTCGAGGAGGCCGCTCGGGCCGCGCAGGTGGAGGGGGCGGAGGCGCGATGATCCTCGGCAAGACGCCGCAGGGAGCCGACTGCATGATGAACTTCATCATGAACGGGCAGCCGGTGAAGCTCCAGGCGGGCGAGACATTCGACATGTTCTTCAGCGTCAACGAACTGTACGCGATCGAGACCTATGCGCATGCCGCGGAGATCCCGGCGGCGTATCAGCAGCTGCTCGGGAATGACTTCTGCGGCGCCGTCGTCGTGTGGACCACCTCGAGGATGACGCTGAAACCGCAGCACTGACGCCTCGCGAAAGTCAGCGCTTGCAGGTCCAATGAAGGTTCGGCGCGATCAGCTTGGCCGCGATTCCGAACGACGCCTGCACGGCGAGCAGCATGCCCAGGGCGAGACCGGACACGACCCAACGCGTCCTGAATCGCGTACGACGCAGCAACCACCACCCCGCTACGATGATCGGCAGTTCCACGAGCGTATCCAACCATTCCCACCGGTAGACGTTCAGCCCGACGACGGGTCCCCCGATCCAGAGCGCCTTGTGACCCGTGATGTAATCCGCCGGCAGGTGCAGGACGACGAGAGCCGCAACGAGCAGCGCCGTCGCCACGCTCCGTGTGTGGAGGGCTGCCAGCACGCCGAACAGCACCGCCAGCATCGCCACCGCGGGGAGCGAATGCGAGAAGACGCTCAGCGGATTGCAGAACCGGGCGAGCGAATAGACGCCATCGAGGAGGTCGGGCGCGAACGACGCGGCCAGCAGCCAGAGCAGCGGCGCGCGTGCATCCTCCTCCCGGCGATCGAGCGCGTGAGCGCCGAGCGCGATGCCGACGTGACCGACGAGCATGTGGGCAAGATCACCGGGCGGTCAAAGGCCGCGCAACCTTGGAGGTCGGGGAATGCCCTATGTTTCTGCCCAAGAAACGCTGACAGCGGAGCCGTCCGGTTTTTGCGACGTTGCGGAGGGCCGATCCGCGCCGTTTCGATGTTCGTGCCTCTGCGATGACAATTTCGCCGGAGTCCGCCATGTCCGCCGAACTGCTCGTGCCGCTCGATGGTTCGACGCTTGCCGACGAAGCCGTCGCACACGCCGCCGAAATTGCACGGCGCATCGATGGGTCGCTGCGCCTCGTGCGCGTCCACACTCCGCTGAACATGTTCGTCGTGCCGACCGACGCGGCCGTCTCGATTCCCGATCCCATCGTCGACGAACAGCTTCGCGCCGACGCGGAGGAGTGGCTCTCGCGCCGCGCGCATGCGGTGAGCACCCTGAACGACGTGCCGGTCACGTTCGAGCTGCGAATCGGAATGCCGGAAGCGGAAATCGTGCTCGCGTCGTCCGAGCGGCATTCCCGTCTCGTCGTGCTCACGACGCGCGGAGCCGGCGGCGCGGCGTCGAGCTGGCTGGGAAGCGTCGCGGACAGCGTCATCAGGCACGCGAAGTGCCCCGTGCTCGCCATGTCGCCGGAAGCGGTCAAGTGCGATGTGCACCTTCGCCAGGTGCTCGTGCTGCTCGACGGCTCGGAGGCGTCCAGCGCCATCATTCCTCACGCGGTCTGGCTCGCCAACGCGTTCGGGGCGGAGATCGACTATCTGCGGCTCATTCCCCCGCCGGAGAATCCGGCGGCCGCGATTCGCGAGTACATCACCCGCACGCGGCCCGACGTCGTCGCGCTGGCCACGCACGGGCGCGGGTTCACACGGCTCTTCCTCGGTGGCATCGCGGACGAACTCGTGCGCACAGGAAACCGCCCGACCCTCGTATTCCGGCCGCACGACATTTCGTGGACGAAGGACGAGAACGTCGCACCCCCGGCGAGCCGGCACGCGTCGTGAGCGGCCGGTCCCGCCGTGACCGGCGAGCGCTGCGTTAGGGCCGGACTCCCGCCGACTCTTTGGTCGGCAGCGTGAAGCGGACGGCGGTCTCGACGCCCGGCGCGCTCTCGATCCAGATCCGGCCGCCGTGCCCGAGGACGATTCCCCTCGCGATCGCGAGACCGAGCCCCGCACCGGAACGATTCATGCGCTTCGCCTGCCAGAAGCGGTTGAACACGAACGGCAGGTCGGCGGGCGGAATGCCGACGCCGGTGTCGCGCACCGCGAACAGCACGAACTTCCCCTCGACGGTTCCCTCGATCGTCACCTTGCCGCCCTCGGCGGTGAACTTCAGCGAGTTGCCGATGAGGTTCGAGAGCACCTGGTTCATGCGACCGGGATCCGCGTAGACCTCGGGCAACTCGGGAGGAACATTCATCGAGAGCGTGATCGATTTCGCGAGCGCAAGCGGGCTCAGCGTCTCCATCGCCGCCAACACGAGGTCTTCGGGGCGGCTCCACTGCGGAGACACGCGAAGCCGTCCCGCCTCGAGACGCGTCGAGTCGAGGAGATCCTGTATCAGCGCGTCCATCTGCGACGCCGCCTGCAGCATCACCGCGGCGTGGTCGGCCACATCGGGGGACAAGCCGGGGCCGCTCGCATCGGCCGACCGGAGGATGGCGCCTGCGAGCATCTTCACGGCATTCGCTGGATTGCGCAGGTCATGCGAGACCAGCGCCAGCATCTCGTCCCGCTGCTTCACCGCCCGCTCCATCTCGACGAGCAGTCGCTCGTTCATCTCCTGCGCGCGCCGCTGTTCCGTGACATCGCGCAGCACCACCGAAAAGACGGATCCGATTTCCGAGGGCATGTGCGCGATCGCTGCCTCGGCGATGAACTCCTCACCGTTCTTTCGCACGCCCGAGATGAGCGACCGATCACCCATCCGGCGCGACGAGAGCTGCGCGCTGCCGAACGACTCCATGAGCGCGCCGTGCGACGAGCGAAAGCGCTCCGGGAGCAACAGCGCGACGGGCTGCCCGAGAATCTCCTTCGATGCGTAGCCGAAGATGTTCTCCGCCCCCTCGTTGAAGAACGTGATGCGCTGGTCGCGATCGACACAGATGATCGCGTCCGCTGAAACGGACAGTATCGCCGCAACGAGAGAGTCTGAGAGCGGGAGCATTGGCCTTGCAATCTACCACGGTGTAGAATAAGTCGTCAGGTCAACCCTTACGCGCGTGTAGGTGGTTCGCGTTGAATAATCGTCGCTTTCCCGACTATCGCTGCGTAAGGGAAACACGAGACTTAGGCTAAAAGAGTACGGTCCTCCGCTCCCGCAAAGGGAGGCGCGCAGATCTGTACATTCCAAGGATGTTTTCGATCACACGCGGAGTCAGGTCGCAGGAACCTGGGAATGGTGGCGGCGCCCATCGTGCGGAGCTGATCAACTCGACGTAGACGGAGGCAGTCATGACGGGTGATTTGATTCGGGTGTTGCTGGCTGACGACCATGCCGTCGTACGGGCGGGACTGAAGGCGGTTCTCGGCACCGCGAAGGACATCACCGTCGTGGGCGAAGCCTCGAACGGCCGCGAGGCCGTTGACGCAGCCATGCGACTGAATCCCGACGTCGTGGTGATGGACCTCTCGATGGGTGAGATGGACGGCGCCGCCGCGACGAAAGAGCTGAAGACGCGCTTGAGCACGGCGCGCGTCCTGATCCTCACCATGCACGCCGAAGATGAGTTCCTCGTGCCGCTGCTCGAGGCCGGCGCGAGCGGCTACCTGGTGAAGAACGCGGCCGACCGCGACCTCGTGGACGCCGTGCGCACGGTGGCGAGCGGCCACCAGTACCTGCAGGCCGCGGCGGCGCGAACGCTGGCGAAGGAACTCAAGCGGCGCGAAGAGCATGCGAGCGAACGCGACCAATTCGACAAGCTCTCGGAGCGGGAGCAGGCGATCCTCCGGTTCGTCGCGTCGGGATACAGCGCGCCGGAGATCGGGGAGAAGCTCAACATCAGCCCGAAGACCGTCGACACGTATAAACAGCGGGTCAACGAGAAAATCGGCCTCGCGCACCGCGCGGATTACGTGCGGTTCGCCATGAAGCTCGGGCTGCTGGAGAGCTGACGGCCCGTTAGGGCACGATCCCGCGGCCCCCCGCCGGCGCGAGCGGCCCCGGCTGCGGCGGACGTGGCAGCTTCTCATCGCGCTGCGCGGCCTGCCACGCGAAACTCGCGACGACCGCCGAGTTGAACATCATGTCGTCCGGCTGAAGTCGCTCCCACACATCCTGATTGGTGTGGTGCGTGAGGTTGCCGTAATCGAGCGGATCCTGGATGAACTGGAACCCCGGGAGGCCGACGCCGATGTACGACAGGTGGTCGGTTCCGCCCGTGTTGCTGATCGTCAGCGTCTTCATCCCCATGTCCTTGAACGGCCCCATCCAGGCGTCGAAGATGGGACGCTCGGCCTCGATCCCCTGCAGGTACACGCCGCGGATCTTGCCGCTGCCGTTGTCGACGTTGAAATAGGCGGCGAACTTCGCCTGCTCGGCGGTGGGGTGAAATGCGGTGCTGTCGCGATAGCCGAAGTGCTGCTTCACGTACGCGGCGGATCCCAGCAACCCCTGTTCCTCGCCCGTCCACAGCCCGATGCGAATGGTGCGCCGGGGCTTCAGGTCGAGCGTCTTGAGCAGACGCATCGCCTCGAGCATGACGCCGGACCCCGCGCCATTGTCGGTCGCGCCGGTGCCCGAGTGCCATGAATCAAAATGCCCGCCGATCATCACGACTTCGTCCTTGAGCGCCGGATCGGTGCCCGGAATCTCACCGATGATGTTGAACGACGTCTTGTTCTCCGGAACGAACCTGTTCTGCATGTTCAGCTCGAGCTGCACGGCGACCTTCTTGTCGACCATCCTCGCGATGCGCCCGTACGATTCCTGCGAAACGTGCGCGGTCGGGATCGCCGCGACGCCGCTGACCCGCGACGCGCCGTTGTTCGTGCCGATGTCACCGCCACCGTGCGACGCGTCTCCGAGCAAGATCGCGGCGACACCCTGCGCCTGCAGCCAGCGGAGCGTGCTCGTGTCGGCCACACTGACTCCGCCACGACCGCCTCCGCGCCCGCCCCGTCCGGCAGCCACCGCTGCGATGGAGTCGCGCGTCACCTGTGCCTTGCAGGTCGCCGAAAGGTCTGGTGCCGCAGCGCCGCCGCGGCCGCCAGCGCCTCCGCGACCACCCGGGACGGCCGGCTGCGCAGCCTCCATCACCGCGAGGGTCGAGTCCGTGAGGCGCGTCGCCGTCGGCGTGAATTGGTTCACCGGACGGCTCAGCGCCGGCGCCGTCATGAGGAACGCGTTCTTGAGCTTGCCGGCGTAGAGCTGTTTGAGTTCGTCGGAACAGCCCGCCGTGATGCGCACCGCAGGCCCGGCGACGGTACCCTTCGTGCCCGCCGACCAGGCCTGCGGCACGGCCTGCACGATGAACGGCGCCGGCGTCAGCGCCATCAGCGAGAATCGCTGGTTCTCCCACCCGAGTCCGGAGGGCGTGTCCCACGTTTCGTCGTGCACGTTGGAGAGTCCCCACGATTTCATCTCGCCCATGGCCCAGTCGCGCGCTCGAATCGCATTCGGTGACCAGGTCAGTCGCGGTCCGTACACGTCGGATAACCAGCTCATGATCTCCATGACCTGGGAGTGATTCATTTCCTCGGCCGTGATCTTCTCGATCGTCGCCACGTCCACCTTTTCCTGTGCGGCGAGCGGGATCGCGAAGCCCATTGCGAAGGCCGCGACAGCCAGGGACCGAACGAGTGCGCGCTTCATTCACAACTCCGGGTTTGCAGAGTCCAATGACCAAGAGACTACGGTAAAGAATGGCGTCAGGCGCTCCCCGACGGAAGCGGCGGCTCCATTTCCAAGGTGAGGTGTAGATTCAGACATGAACAACAACTTGCCCTCTCGTCTTGTCGCGCTCGCCTTGATGGTCTCGGCCTCGGCGGCGCTCGGCGCCCAGCAGGTGCCAGCCGTGCAACTCGCGTTTGGATACGAGTGCGGTGATCGTTTTCTCATCAAGAACGACGGAAACCAGGCGGTGTCGCTGGAGTGGAAGACCGTGCGGAGCCAGGATCGATCCGCCCTGCGCCTGAGTGCAAAGGAATCGCGTGAGATCGCGTCGGCGTCCAACGACGCGGTCGAGCTGTGGGTGAATGGCACGCTCGTCGCGACCGAGCCGAAGGGAAACAAGGCCTGTGGCACGGCCTCAGGCGCCAATGCGCCGACCGGTCCGACGGTCGTTGTGCGTCCGCTCGACTCGCAGGCACCGGCCGGCACTGACGACCCGCCTTCGCGTGTGGCTCGCCTGAGTTCGATACAGGGAAACGTCTCGCTCCAGACCTCCGGTTCCAGCGACTGGGCCGTCGCGACGGTCAACTCGAGCATTACTAGTGGCGACCGTCTGGTCGCGGACGATGGCAGCCGCGCCGAACTCGAGATCGGTCCGCTCGCGGTGCGGCTCGGATCATCCACCGACGTCACGGTCACGAACCTGACCGATGGCCTGTTGCAGCTGGGCGTGCCAGCCGGCACGCTTCGGCTCAGCGTGTATCGCATGAGCGCGGGCGACACGATCGAGGTGGACACGCCGAACGGAGCCGTGAGCGTGCGCTCGCCGGGCAACTATCGGATCGCGACGAACGGCGCGGGCACACAGACGATCGTGAGCGTGGAACGAGGCTCGGTGGAACTGAGCGGACCGAGTCTCTCGCAAATCGTCGAGGAGGGGCGCACCGTGCGTCTCAGCGCCGGTGATGGCGGTAGCGTGCAGATCGTGAATGCCCCGCGCCCAAGTCCGGACGGATTCGATTCGTGGAGTTCCTACCGGGACGGCGTGCTCGCGAATCCGGGATCGCAATCCGCGGCGTACGTGAATCCTGATATCCCTGGCGTCCAGGACCTCGACGCAAATGGGCGCTGGGAGGACGATGCCGCGTACGGACCGATCTGGTATCCGACGGCCGTCGTGTCAGGGTGGGCTCCCTACCGCTTCGGCCACTGGGGGTGGGTGGAACCCTGGGGCTGGGTGTGGGTCGCCGACGAGCCGTGGGGCTTCGCGCCGTTCCATTACGGTCGCTGGGCGTTCGCGCGCAACCGGTGGGGATGGGTGCCTGGTCCCCGCATGGGCCGCCCGTACTATGCCCCCGCGCTCGTCGCGTTCGCTGATGGCGGCGGTTTTGGCGTGGGAATCGGAGTGACGGCATGGTTCCCGCTCGGTCCGCGGGAACCGTTTCTCCCGTGGTATCACCACGGCGATGGTTACTTGCGGGCCGTGAACCGCGCGAACGTGCGCGGCGTGCGGGACATCAACGTCTTCGTGCACGTGCAGGACGTCGAGCACTTCCGCTATGCGAACCGCTCGAGCGCGATGACCGTCGTGCCGACGACCTCCTTCGCGGCCGGCCGCCCGATCGCACATGACGTGATCAAGGTCGCGCCCGACCGCATCGCGACGGCGCGCATCGCACCGCACCCGGGCGCCGTGCCCACGCGGCAATCCGCGATCGGCGGAGTCGTCACTCCGCGCCCTCGCGCCGCGGTAGAGCGGATGGCGGTGGTACCGGAGCCCGGGCCGAGGAGAGCGCAGCCGCCGACGAAGACATCCGTCACGCAAGGGGCGCGACCGCTCGTGAACCGCAGCCCGATTCCTCCGGCCACGTTGCCGTTCGAGACGCGGCAGAAGGCGATTGCCGAACATCCCGGCCGGCCACTCGAGCCGCAACAGCTCCAGAATCTGCGCGCCGGCCGGCCGGCGGGACCGCAGCGTGATCCTCAGCCGATGAGAGCACAGCCGAAAGCCCCGCCGAGAGCACCGCCGAACGCACCGCCGAAGGCGCCAGCGCAGGCGCGGGGGGACAAGAAGCCAATGTGAGGAACTTCACCAGAGAGTCGGCGGCAAGGGGCGAAGCGGCGGGGTGCCGGCCGCCCGGAACTCCCGAAGCAGTGCAACGTATATAGTGTAGCTCGCGAAGCAGCGAGTCATCAACCACCGTACCTCTCCATTCCGCAATGATCGACATGCGCCGTTTTGCAGCTCTTGCCGCCTTGGCCCTTTCGGCTGCCGCCGCGAAAGCGCAGGACACGACGGTCGTGGTTGTCCGGCACATTCCGGCACAACAGGACACGAGCGTGGTCGTGCGTCATCTCGCGCCGCCGCCGCAACGTTCGGTGCCCCCCTTCAGCGCTCCGCGCTATGCGCTCAGGTCGGGCGCGGTCATCGCCAAGGACCCGCGCTTGGGCACGATGCTTTCCTTCGTGTTTCCGGGCGGTGGCCAGTACTATGCCGGCGCGCAAGCGAAGGGTCTCGCCCTCACGTTGCTCGGGATCGGTGCGCCGATCATTGGGTACGCGAACGTGAATCGGGACCACGGGCCCTACAACGGATACGCGTGCGGCATCTACAACGGTCCCACGGGCATGTACGGCGGCGGACCCTGCCGGGGCCAGCGCGATTACACACCGGCGGCGATCGGACTCGGCGTGGGTATCACGGCGTGGCTGTACGGAATGGCGACCGCCGGCACCGACGTGCAACATTGGAACCAGGCGCACGGGGTCCGATTCGTGACGGCGCCGGGCAGGGCGGGATTCGCGGTCGCATTGCCATAATCAAGAGAGGAACCCCATGAACAAGACTCGTTTCATCACGTTCGGTGCGTTCGCCCTGGTCGCGGCGGTGCAGGCGCCGCTTCGCGCGCAGGGATCCACGCAGACGGTGCAGCTCGCATTCGGCTACGAGTGCGGCGATCGCTTCCTCGTGCGGAACGACGGCACCAACCCGGTGGTCATCGAGTACGCGGTGGCCGGCAGCGAGGACCGGTCGCAGCTCCACCTGAATGGCAGGCAGTCGATCGAGATCGCCTCGGCGCAGAGTGGAAACCTGGAGCTGTGGGTCGGCGGCAAGGTCGTGGCCTCGGAGCCGAAGGGAAATCGCCCCTGCGGCGGTTCGGTGAGGAACGGCGGCGTGACGGTGCGGCCGATCGACCAGAACGAAGCGGCAGCAGCGCAGCCCGTTGACTCGGGATACACGGCGCCGCCGGTCGTCGTGTACGCGCCGCCATACGATTCCTATCCGTACGGCTATTACCCGTACGGGTACCCGTACTCGTACTACGGCTACTCACCGTTCTTCTACCCCTCGATTTCGATCTACGGTCGCTTCGGGGGAGGCGCCTTTAGGGGCGGCGGTGTCAGGGGCGGCGGTGTCAGGGGCGGCGGTGTCAGGGGCGGCGGCCCCAGGGGCGGCCGGGGCGGACGTCGCTGAGTTCGACGAGCGTTCGCAGGTCGTAGAACGCATGGAGCGCTGCCCCAACGGGCAGCGCTCTTTCGTTGAGGGGCGGACGGCAGACGACGAACGGAAGACGGCAAACGACGGAGGGCAGACGACGGCGGATGGCAGCCACCGGAAACCAGCTGTTACCTTGCGGCGAACATGGATGGCGAACCCCGGCAAGGACGCGCGAACGACTTCCCTCGCATGACGCTCGTCGAACTCTACGACCGCTCGCTGACCGGCCGCCGCGATCGTGCGGCGATTGAGGTCGATCGCGCCGGAGGCGGCACGGCGTCGCTGACGTTCGGCGACCTCGACGCGCGCAGTAACCGGCTCGCGCAGTTGCTCCGTGCGCGCGGCCTGCACCGCGGCGACCGCCTCGCATTCTGCCTCGTGAACCGCGTCGAGATCATCGATCTCTGGATTGCCTGCGTGAAGCTCGGCGTGATCGTCGTGCCGATCAACGTGCTCTACAAGGAACGCGAGATCCGGCACATCGTGAGCGACGCGGAACCGGCCGCCGTCGTCACGACCAGCGCGCAGATGGCGGCCTTTCCGGCGGAGCTTTCATGCTGGGACGTGGAGACGCTCTGCGCGGACGCCGCGGCGATGCCGGCCGAGCGTCCGCACGCCCGGCTCGACGCCGACACGCCCGCAGCGCTGGTCTATACATCGGGGACGACCGGCGCGTCCAAAGGCGCGATTCTCACGCACGGCAACTTCGCGTCGAATGCGCTCGCCGTCGCGAGCTGCTGGAAGATTACCAGCGATGACCGATACCTCGCCGTGCTCCCGCTCTTCCACGTGCACGGGCTCGGTAACGGCGTGCAGACCTGGCTCGCCGTGGGATGCCACATGCGGCTCGTCGCGAGGTTCGATGCCGTGTCGGCAGCGGAGTTGTTCGACGCGTATCGTCCGACACTCTTCTTCGGCGTGCCCACGATGTACGTGCGGCTGCTCGACGTCCCTGCAGACCGCGCCCGTCCCATCGGAGCGAACGCGCGCCTCTTCGTGTCGGGATCGGCGCCGCTCCCCGCGCAGGTGCACGAGGCGTTCCACGCGAAGTACGGCCACATGATCCTCGAGCGCTATGGCATGACCGAAACGCTCATGAACGCGAGCAACCCGTACGACGGCGAGCGCCGCCCCGGCACGGTCGGGCCGCCGATGCCGCACGTCGCGATCCGCATCCTCGGCGAGGACGGCCGCGACGTGACCGGCGACGCGACGGGCGAAATCTGGGTGCGCGGCCCGAACGTCTGCGCGGGGTACTGGCGCCGGCCCGACGCGACCGCCGACGCGTTCCACGCCTCGACGGCAGCGGGCTCCATGGACGGCTGGTTCCGCACGGGCGACATCGGCCGGCGTTCCGCCGACGGCTACATCACGCTCGAGGGGCGGCGCAGCGACCTGATCATCTCCGGCGGATTCAACATCTATCCGCGCGAGGTCGAGGAACTCCTGCTCGAGCAGCCCGGCGTGCGCGAAGCAACGGTGGTCGGTGTTCCGGACAGAGTGCGTGGCGAGGTGCTCGTCGCGTATCTCGTCGCAGACGCCTCGCTCGACGACGCCGCGATGCTCGAACGGTTGCGCACCCAGCTCGCGAGCTTCAAGATTCCTCGCGGCATCGTCCGTGTGGACTCCCTGCCCCGCACCGCGCTCGGCAAGGTGCAGAAGCACCTGCTCCCACCGTTCAGCCCGGGAGGCGCTGCCCTTTTGTCTCGAGCGCGAACGGAATGATCAGGATGCCGACCGCGAACGCCGCGCCGGTCCACGCGATCGGCGTGCCGAGCGTCCCCATGCGCAGCACGAGGGCACCAATCGCGAAGTTCACGCCCGCTCCGAGAAAACGTCCGATCGATGTCGAGAACGCAAACGCCGTGGCCCGAACGCGCGTGTCATATTGTTCCGGGAGCCAGAGGCTGAACACGGCGAAGTTTCCGCCCGCGAACCCCATCGCGAAGAGCAGAACAATGAACGGCACCAGCCCGCGTTCGAGATAGAACGCCCAGCCGAACGCGAGCGGAATCGTCACCATCATCCCCGCGAAGTACATCGCAAGCGTCGGTTTGCGGCCGACGCGTTCGGCGGCGAGCGGCAGGCAGAGGCAGCCGAGAATCGTGCCGAGGGAGAGCACGCCGGTACCGAGGGAGACCATCCGCGCCGCGCCCACCGCGTCCATACCGGCTTTCTTCGCCAGCGTCGTGATCGCGGCCGGCTCGTAGACGGCGCCAGCCCAGAGGCCGATGATCGCGACCGAGAGCAGCGCCGCGTTCACGATCGTGCGCTTCCGGTACGCCGACGAGAAGATCTCCGCGAGCGGATGCGCCTGTTTCGCCTCCGACTCGCGCGCCTTCCAGCGGGGCGGCTCCTGTACTCTGAAGAGCGTGAGGATGGAGACGACCACCGGCACGAGCCCGCACAGGAACATCGCGCGCCAGCCATAGTGCGCCCCGACCGTATAGTTGAGCGCGGCCGCGACGAAAAACCCGAAGTAGTAGCCGGTCTGCAGGAACCCCGCGCCCATCTTGCGCCGGTCCTCGGGCCACGCCTCGGCGACGTACGTCCCCGCCATCGCCCACTCGCCACCCACGCCGATTCCGGCCAGCAGGCGAAACGCGCCCAGCTGCCAGACGTTCTGCGCAAACGCCGACGCGCCGGTGAAGAGCGCGTAGACCAGAATGGTCGCCGCGAGCGCCTTCGTGCGGCCGAAACGATCGGCGATCGGCCCCCAGACGAAGGCGCAGCCCCAGCCGACGAGGAAGAGCGCGAACATCACCGACCCGACGTACCCGAGGCGCGCCGGCGTGACCTCCATGCCGGAGCGCGGCAGCAGCTCCGTGAGCGCCGGCGCGAGCACGAGCGCATAGATCACGGAGTCCATCCCGTCGAGCGTCCACCCCGTCCACGCGGCCCAGAATCCGGTGATCTGCTGGCGGTTGAGTTTGGTGCGCATCGGGTTGAGTTTGTGGATGGAACTTCAACCTCAACAGAAGGAACGCGGATCTTCGCTGATGGAAGGCAGGCGATAACCGCCCGATCAAGCCAATGGGGGAAACGGCAACTTCGGCCCACCGTAGTTGCCGTTCCCCCCAAAGAGCTTGATCCGCGACTTATCGCAGTTCAGTATCCGCGAAAATCCGCGATGATGCGGTTGCCGTTCAAGCCATCGCCGCCTTGACGCGAGCCGGCGTCAGCGGAAGCTGAGTCACGCGTGCGCCGATCGCGTCGTACACCGCGTTCGCGACCGCGGCGCCCATGGTTACGATCGCGGGCTCTCCGCCGCCCTGCGCGGGAAGATCGGGTGAGTTGAGCAGCACGCCCTCGATCTTCGGCACCCACGAGAAACGCGGCAGGTGGTAGGTCGGGAAGTTCTTGTCGAGCACCACGCCGTCCTTGAACCTCACCTCTTCGGCGAGCGTATAGCCAAGTCCCATGGTGATGCACCCCTCGAGTTGCTGCATCGCGCCAGCGGGATTCACGACGACCCCCATGTCCTGCGCGCAGACCACGTGGAGCACCTGCACCGCGCCGGTGGTCGGATCCACCTTCACCTGCGCGATGCTCGCGACGTACGTGCCGGCGTCGTCGCCCAGCGCCACGCCGACGCCGCGCTTGCTCGGCGTGGCCTTCGGCTGCCAGCCGAACTTGTCAGCCGCAGCCTGCAGTACCCGGAGCATGCGTGCATTCTTGGTGAGGTTCAGCCGGCGGAATTCGACCGGGTCCATTCCCGCCTTCTGCGCGAGCATGTCGATGTGCACTTCGCGTGCGAACGCGTTGGCGTTCGCGCCCGGCGCGCGCCACGGCCCGATCCCGAACGGATGCATGCCGTTCGGGTTCCCGTTCCAGCCACCGCGAACGACGGTCCGGTAATTCGCGACATCGTAGAACTGCTGCGAGCCGCGCTCGCCGGCGCCGATCACCTCGTAGTTCCACGAGACGATCTTCTTGGCGGCGTCGATGCCGGCGCGAATGTTGATGACCGCCGCCGGGTCGAACGTGTCGAAAAAGAACTCCTCGGTGCGATCCCAGACGACACGCACCGGCTTCCCCGCCGCCACAGCCAGGCGCGCCGCCTCGAGCGCCTGTTGCGACGCGCTCTTGCCGCCGAAGCCGCCGCCGACGTACGGCGTGATGACCCGCACCTTCTCGGTCGGGAGTTTCAGCGCACGCGCGACCTGCGTCTGCAGCGGGAACGGCGTCTGCGTGCTGGCCCAGACGGTGACCCGTCCATCACTTCCAACAGCCGCGACGGCCGAGTGCGTCTCCATCGGCGCGTGCGCGACGTATCCCTTCAGATACTTCTGCGAGACCACCTGCACGGCCGATTTCTCGCCCTCGGCGACGTTGCCGCCCTCCACGACGGCGCGGCCCTCGGGCGCGCTCTTCTCGAGATGGGCGAAGATGGTGTCGTTGTCGAGCGTCGACGGCGCCGGTCCATACGTCGCCTTCACGAGCTTGAGCGCCTTGTCGGCTTCGTCGCGATGCTCGTGTAGCACGGCGATCAGGTCGCCGTCGCGGATCACGCGCACGCCCGGCAGGGCCTCGGCGGCCTTCGTGTCCACCGACGTGAGCTGAACGCCGTGCGCCGGCGGCCGGACGATCCGGGCGTGCAGCGCACCCGACGGCACGATATCGCCCGAGTACTTCGCCCGCCCCGTGACCTTGTCGATCGCATCGCGGCGCAGCGGTGACGTGCCGACGATCTTGAAGTTGGCGACGGCTTCGAGCGCGGCCTTGCCGTCGATGCGCCGCTCGATCCGCTTGCCGGCGGTCAGCTCACCGTAACTCACATGCTTGCCGCGATCGGTTCGCGACGTGATCACGCCGTCCTTCACCTCGAGATCGGCCGCGGGGACGCCAAGCTTCTCCGCCGCCATCTGCACGAGCACCATGCGCGCCTCGGCCGCCGCGGCCCGCAGCACCGGCCCGAGGTTCCGCACACTCATCGAGCCGAACGTTCCCATGTCGAAAGGACACAAGTCGGTATCGCCGAGCACGACGTCCACCGACGCGAGCGAAACGTGCAGTTCCTCCGCCGCGAGCTGCGGCAGCGACGTCATGACGCCCTGCCCCATCTCGACCTTTCCGAGGAGCACCGTCACGCGCCCGTCCGTACCGATGTGAACGAAGGCGTTGAAATCAGGACTCGGCCGCTGGATCCCCGCGGGATTCCAGACCGGGCGGAGCATCCCCTTGGGCGGCGTGAGCGCAAAGATGACGAGCAATCCCGAGCTGGTGAGCTTCAGGAAGTCGCGGCGGTCTACGGTCTCGACGAATCCCCAGCCCTCGGGGACGATCATTTCCTCAGTGCCCTTGTTCATTTGCCACCTCCCGTCGCCGCCGCGTGCGACGCGGCCTCGATCGCATCGATGATTCCCGCGTGGGCACCGCATCGGCAGAGGTGTCCGTCCATCCCCTTCACGATTTCCTCGCGGGTGGGTTTCGGATTGTTCGAGAGCAGCGCGGTTCCCCCCATGATCATGCCGGGCGTGCAGTAGCCGCACTGGAAGCCGAGATGATCGACGAAACCCTGCTGCATTGGCGACAGCTTGTCACCCTTCGCGAGACCTTCGATCGTCGTGATGTGTTTTCCCTCGACGGACTTCATGGTCGCCGTGCACGAGTGCACGGCGTTGCCGTCCACGATCACGGTGCACGCACCGCAGGCCGAAACCCCGCAGCCGAACTTGGTTCCGGTGAGGCCGAGGTCGTCGCGCAACACCCAGAGCAGGCGTCGATCATCCTCGACGGCGAGTTGGTGGGCGACTCCGTTGACGGTGACGGAGATGGATCTCATGGTGTTGCTCCTTTTTCAGTGGCGCGTCGCAACGCGTATGTACGCATTTGAGACTAGCGACTAGGTTCGACCGACGCCACTCGGACATTCGCCGACACGCCGCACCGCGGCAAATGCCGCGAACGCGAGATGGCGCTAGCGCACCCCCGGACGGGCGCCGGTCGTCGCTTCCGCCCCGAAATCGATGAAGCCGCGTGCGGGATCGGTCGAAAGCAGCTTCACACGGGTCCGGTCACCGACGTCGAGTCCCTGCTCTCCGCGCATCACCCGGCCTTCCACGGGCGGTGCGATCACGCGGACGTAGGTTCCTTTCGGCGATACCCCCGTCACGATCGCGTCGAAACTTTCGCCCACGCGCGAGGCGAACGATTCAGCCGCGGCTTCCTTGCGCACCTGCCGCTCGACCTTTCGCGCGGCGTCTTCCCGCTCCGTGCAATGCGCCGCGATCTTCGCGAGGTCGTCGAGGGAGTACGGACACGGTTTGCCGGCCAGTACCGCCTTCAGCAGTCGCTGCGTGACGAGGTCGGCAAAGCGCCGGTTCGGCGCCGTCGCATGGGTATAGTCGTGCATGGCGAGGCCGAAGTGTCCCGTGTCGGGCGTGCCCGGCTCGTGCAGCTCGTACACGCCCGGGCCGATCAGCTTCACGACCGAGAGCGAGAGGTCGGGAAAGTGATCGGGATCCGCCGCCTGCTGCTTGGTCAGGAACGCTTCGAGCGCGGCGGAGTCGGGGACTGCCGGAAGCTTCTCCCCCAGCGCCGCGGCGAGCGCCACGATGCGATCCCAGCGCTCCGGCGTGCGCACCACCCGACGGATCGTCGGCGACTGATGCTCGTCGAGAAACTCCGCCATCGCGACGTTCGCGGCGATCATGAAGTCTTCGATCAGGTGGCTCGCGCGCGTCTTTTCGACGAGTTCGACGCTCACCGTCCGGTCCGCGCGCAGTACCGTCTGCGCCTCGATGGTCTCGAGGCTGAGCGCACCGCGCCTGCCACGCTCGGCGCGCAGCGCCTGCGCGGCGGCGTCCTGCAATCGCAGCTGGGCCTGCACGGCGGCGGTCGCCGCGGCGGGAAGCGGCCCGCGTCCGTCGAGCCAGGCGCCCACGCTGCCGTACGCGAGCTTCGCCTTGTTCTCCACGCGTCCGAGATAGACGTCGTGCGATCGCATGGTTCCGTCGCTCGCGGCGACGAATTCGATGACGATCGATGGCCGGTCCGCGTCCTGCCCGAGCGATGTAAGCTGGGTCGAGAACCGCTCCGGAAGCATCGGATACGTGACGATGCCGGTATACACGGAGCACGAGTTCGCGGCGGCGAAACGGTCGGTGGCCGAGCCGGCGGCAATCGTCGCGTCCACGTCGGCAATCGCGACGCTCACCCGCACGTCGCCGTTCGGCAGCCGCTCGGCCGCCTCGATCTGATCGAGATCGAGCGACGAGTCGTTGTCGATCGAGGACCACGGCAGCGCGCGCAGGTCGCGCACGTTTCCGATCGGCTGGGACGATGGATCCGCCGCGCGCGCAACCTCCGCGAGCACGTCGGCGGGGACGACGGGCTGGAACCCGTTGGCAATCATCGCGCGGCGCGCCGCGGCGTGAATATCGAACGAGTGCGGCACGTGCCGTCCCTCCGTCGGAAGCCTCGCGGCCCTGAGTGACGAGCCACGATGGAAGGTAAACCCCGCCGGTCGCGGCGGCGACACCGGCGTCCCAGCACGGAATGCCCGGAGCGTTACACGGCGACGTGCCCCGCAAGACTATCGTCAGAGCGCTGAGGGCCTCGCGACTCCGATGGATGCGGGCCGAGTGCGAAACGCAGCGACGCTCCGATTCCGCCCACCGACGCATCGAGCCTCGCGGCGGCGTCGCCGGAAAGCACTTCGATGTCGGCGGCATGATCCAGAGCGAACTCAACCGCGGCTTCCGCTTCGTCCGGGTGCTCGGCAAGAAATCTCGGAGTGATGAGCAACTGTCTCCCTTCTCCGGTCGACATCACGGCGAGCGTCTCTTTCGCGCCGGTTACGCCCCGCCCATGCGATCCCGCGAGGCTCAGCACCCGCTCGACCGCCGCCGCGTCGCGCGAGTCACGGAGAATCTTCGCGTCCCGCTCGGCTGCTCTCGCAATCTCCGCTCTGCTGGAACCCATCGGAAGGTCGACGCTCACGAGCACGCGCGGCGCGAGTGCGGCCGGGATGGCTCGGTGGAGTGCGTGCGCGGTGTCCGGCGCACCGCCGATCACTGCGACACCGTCATCGTTCAACAGTTCCTGAAACCGATGGGTGATCTCGCGCAGCATGTGGTCGCGCGCTGCGAGCCGCGCATGCTCGGCGGCGTCCGTCGCCGTCTCTCCGCGGGTCCCGCCGTGGAAGTGTTCACGCGGCGCGTCACCCATGTGGTCGGCGTGCCCGCCGTGCCGATGCGAGTGCAGCTGCTCCAGGTCCGTCAACTCGCCGCGATGGTAGCGGTACAACGCGGCCGAGCGCGTGTCGACCACGACGACGATGACTGGACGTATTTGCTTGAGCGCGCGTACGAACGGAGCTACCCACGGTCCCACCTGCCATTTGACGAGCGTAGGCATCGGCGTCGGCACCGGTCCGTGGAGATGCATGCCCTCGGCGGTAAAGAAGCCGACCCATCCCGGCGATCCAATGGCGGACGGTATCTCGTCGAGCGCCGCCGTGAGCGACTGCCTGCAACGGTCAAACGCCTCCCGGCTCGCCTTCGGCTGCGACTCCGCCCAGGAGCGCGCATCGTCCAGCGCGTTGCGCAGCGTTTGCCTCCACGCGAGGCGTCGAGCCGGGTCGGGTGCGGCTCCATCGATGTACACGCTGAGCACTGGGGTCGCCCGAAGCTCTCGCGTCAGACGGCTGAGCTGATCGTGTGTGAGCAGTGCGTTTGGACCATTCATGAGTCGCTCCGTGACGCGAGCACGCGCTTTTCAACGAGCGCGCTCTTGTTGTGCGCACGGCGCCGCGGCGACGCGGCCTTCGCCACGGGCGTGCGCCGGAAGAGGATCGAGCAGTGTGTGCCGCGCAGGATCTTGTCGGCGACGCTCCCGACCAGCAGCCGCGACGCGCCGCGGCCGTGGCTCGTCATCGCAACGAGATCGGCACGAAAGTCCCGCGCCAGGTCGACGATGGCCGGACCCGCACTCGGCGCGACGAGGACCTTCGTCTCGACCTTCGCCGCGCCCTCGCTGTCGAGCCGGTGTGCGACGCCCTCCAGGTACCTTCTCGCGCTCTCCGCGAGTGCCGCCGTAGCCTCGACGTCCGGAGCCGCCGCCATGACGACACCGACGTCAGGATAATCGATGATCGGTATCGACACCGGACGCACCACCTCGACGAGCATGTGCTCGGCGTTCGTCGACGTCCGCATGGACCGAACACACTCGAGAATGCTCTCGGCCGTGTCGGATCCGTCGAGCGCGATCAGGATGCGCTCGAATGCGCCGTCCCGTGTCTCGCGTTCCAAGAGCGACGTCCCGTCGTCGCGGCGCACCAGCAACACGGGCAGCGACGATTCACGCGCGATCGTGTCGGCGACGCTGCCGAACCAGGCACGACTCATTCCCGTGCGGCCATGCGTGGACATCACGAGAAGGTCCGCGCCCTGCTGGCGCGCATAGGTGACGATCGCCTCCGCCGGAGTGCCGCCGAGCATCGCCGTCACACATTTGCATCCGAATCGCTTCGTGATGCGATCGGCGACGCTGCGGAGGTGGCGCTCGTATTGCGCGCGCTCCAAGGCGACGATCCGCTCGTCGGCCGCTGCGCCACCCTCGAACGCCGGCAACTGCGGTTCGTAGACGTGCACGAAGTGGAGCGTCGCATGAGTCGAGCGAGCGACGGTAGCCGCCTTCCACGCGGCCTCTTCCGAGAGTGGGGATGTATCGAGCGGCACGACGAGCGTGCGGAACATCGGTTCGCCTCCAGCGCTGTTGTGTCGCGGCGTTTACCGCGGGCAGCGGTTGACATGACGCGCGGCATCATTGACACGCTACGAGATGCGGCGTCGAAGGGCAGTCGGGGTTTGGCCTCGATGGTGTACGGCCGTTGTCCGACAGCCGCGGATCTCAGGATTCTGCCGACGATGTTGTCGAGGGCACAACGCCATCCGCCGTCATTGTGTCCCTCGGCGATTGCCACGCGAGTATGACGCCTTCTCGCTTCCCCGTAAGGGAATGCAGGACGCTGCACTGATTCGTGTATGTCGCCCGACAGCCGATTCCTTACGCGAAATCAGGCGTCCCCCGATATGCGGCATTATCTGCTGCGCGCACTTTCGGGACACCACAAGGAGGTCACATGAAGT
>OCZT010001987.1_pt1 | contig 21195 bp, 19 predicted proteins | sample 1539031 | NCBI WGS metagenome assembly OCZT01 (sample SAMEA3539308, study PRJEB22396) | soil metagenome | biome: tundra; feature: field; material: soil | place: USA | collected 2010-05 | depth 0.15 m | reverse complement strand
CCGCGCTACCCGCGCTTAGGCCCTCACCTCACCCCCGGAAACAGCACAAGCGCCGAAAATCCGCGGGCGGGGACGAGAAGTCAAATGCCGACGTCAAATCACCACTCGTCTTCCGGCGCCAATCGCTTATGTTCGGTTCCCGGACGCCGAACAGCCGTTCCATGAAGCGGATTGTCGAGCTGTGGTCGAACGTTTCGCCGCAGGCAAACCCGCCGGTGCTCCACGGCGAGACGACGATCATCGGGACCCGGAAGCCGGGTCCGATCGGGCCAGCCACGCCCCCCGCTGCGGGCGGCACCGGATTGACGTACTCGCCCGGCGTGCCGGGAGGGGTGGTCTGCGGCAGGACGTGATCGAAGTAGCCGTCGTTCTCGTCATACATGATGAACACGACCGTCTTGCGCCACACGTCTGGGTTGTCGCTCAGCGCGGAGAGCAGGTCCCAGGCCGGGGGGTTGTCGTCGTAGTTGTCCACCTCCTGGTACACCTGCCACGCGATTCCGGCCGCCTGGAGGCGCTCCGGGTACGTGGTCCAGGTGTACGGCGGTGTCTCGGAGTTGTCCACGACCGGGCCGCCGTAGCGCCCCGTCGGATCGATCATGCCCGTCCACAGGTACAGCCGGTTGGGGTTCGTGGGGCCCATCACCGAGCAGTGGTAGTCGTCGCAGATCGTGAATGCGTCGGCCAGTGCGTAGTGCCAGGGAATGTCGTTGCGCTCGTAGTATCCCATCGTCAGCAGCCCGTTGGGACTGCCGTCAGCGGCCAGATGCGCGGGCACCCAATTGTCCATCTTGCCGCCGTCCCAGGCGGCATGTTGGGCAGTCCACGCGTGCGATAGACCGGTCACGCACGCGGCGCTGGTCGTCGTGGTGTCGAGGTGGAACGGGAGCTCGTAGCCGACCGCATTAGGGGCGGGCTGGTAGAAGACGGACTTGCCGCTGGGGAGCGTGGTCGCCTTCGGATCCTGGAATCCTCTCACTCCGCTCAGGGTGCCGAAGTACTCGTCGAAGGAGCGGTTCTCCTGGCAGAGCACAACCACGTGCTCGACCTGCTCACGCAAGCGGCGGTCGGTGAGCGCATCACCGGCGGCCAGCGCCTTGGCCAGCGAGCCGCCCGCGAGCATCGCGGCGCCGGCTCCTGCTCCGGCGCCGATCACCTGTCGGCGCGTCAACCCGTGTTTCACCTCAGTTGACATCTCAAACCTCTCATAGTCGAGTTACCCGCGATCCGGCCCGCGAGTGGAAGATATGTCCGGTAGGGGCGCACCCCTGTGGCCATCGCGTGACCGCGCGGTGAATATCGAGAGCACGCCTTCGTGAGGCCCCCGCGCCCACCCGGTACGTGGTTTTCGCTCCGATGCAAGGGACGTGATGCCCTAAACTCCTGAGGCCATGTCCAATCCGTGGTTGGCCATCGACGTGGCCACTGCTCCATCCCAGCGGGCGCGGGAGGTCCGTCGTGCTTGGGAGCGGTTCGTGGGAGATGGTGACTCGCGTGCGGTGCGGGCGCCGATTGCTGACTCGTGGCGGCGCTCTGTCGCAGCCGGTGTTGATCCGTCCGGGTCGCGCATCGCGCCGGTGGTGGCGGACCTCGACGAGACCTCGGCTCGCTGGGAGGTCCATCCGCTGGCTGAGATGGCGCCGTTGATCCGCGCCTGCCTGGCCGCGACGGCCGACGAATCGCGTCACCTGATCGTGGTCAGCGACGCCAACGGCGTCCTGCTCTGGGTGGAGGGCAACGCCGGCGTGCGGATGCACGCGGCCGACTCGATGAACTTCGCCGAGGGTGCGCTGTGGAGCGAGGCCGGCGCGGGCACCAACGCGATCGGAACGGCGATCGCAGCCCAGCACGCCGTTCAGGTGTTCGCCTCCGAGCACTTCAACGAGCAGGTGCAGTCCTGGACCTGCGCCGCCGCGCCGGTACACGACCCCGACAGCGGCCAGGTGATTGGCGTGATCGACCTGACCGGCGAGATGTCCACCGTTCACCCCCACAGCATGGCCGTTGCGACCGCGACTGCCCAGGCAGTCGAGGCCCAGCTGCGCGTCCGGATGCTCGACCGCGACGGCCGGCTGCTGATGCGCTTCGGCGACCATCTCACCGCTGGCTCGGAGCCGCGAGCGCTGGTGACGCAGGGTGGCCGCGTGATCGCCAGCCGACCGCTGGGGTGGCTGCCGGTGACGCACCTGAGGCTGCCGCCTGGCGGTGGGCCGTTGCCGGCGACCGGGGGGATCCCGCTGGTCGCGGAGCCGGTTGGCTGCGAGGAGGCGTTCGTCGTCCGCGCCGCGCGTCGCCAGACCTTGCGGGGCCCCGGACCCGCGACGCTGACCCTGGGCCTGCTCGGCCGGGATTGCGCCGAGGTCGAGCTGAACGGGTGGCGCCTGGGGATGCGCCTGCGCCACAGCGAGATCCTGACGCTGTTGTGTGCCCGCCCGGATGGGCTCAGCAGCGAGGAGTTGAGCCGCGGTCTGTATGGGGACCCGGGCCGCTCTGGCGGCGTCCGGGTCGAGATCTCGCGCCTGCGCAAGCTGCTGGGCGAATGGATCGAGACCGACCGCTACCGGCTGCGCCCGGGCGTCTCAAGCGATGTCGCCGAGGTATGCGGTCTGCTGCACCGCGGCGACGTCCGGCAGGCGGCGGTGCGCTACCTGGGGCCGCTGCTGCCTCGTTCCGAGGCTCCCGGGGTGGTTCATCAGCGTCAGGCGCTCGAGCGCTGGATGCGCCAATCGGTGATGAGCTTCGGCGATCAGGAGGCGCTGTGGGCGTGGCTGTCGACCAGCGGTGGCGAACACGATCTGGCCGCCTGGCAGCGGCTGCTGGCCAACCTCCCCTTCCAAGATCCGAGACGCAGCTTGGCGGCCTCCCGGGTCGGGCAGCTGCGCACCGGCATCGCCGGCGACGGGCCACCGAGCATATGACCCCGGGTATGTAACGCTCGTGTAACACCCGCCAGAGGGGTCGTCGTCTAGTGTGAAGGACGTAGGTCCGGCAATCATCCCGGGCCTCACCGAGACGGAGAGGTTGTCAATGAAGAGCGAATCGGTACGGGCGCTAGCCCGTGCTCGTGTCGCTGCCTCGAGCCGCAGTCTGAGCACCGCCAGGGCGGTGCTGCGAGTGCTGGCGCTGCTCGTCGAACGACCCGAAGGGGTGCGCGCGGACGAGGTCGCGCGGTCGCTGGGCAAGAGCACCTCGACCGCCTACTACCTGCTCACCAGCCTGTGCGAAGAGGGCTTCGCCGTCCACGAGAGCAAGGGCGTGTATCGCCCCGCTCGAGGCCTGGAGGAGCTGACCGGCTCCACCGAGCAGAGCACTCCAATTCACGACGGTCTCGCCGGGACCGTCGACGAGTTGTTCCTGCGCACGCGCAAGCGCTCGTATCTGGGCGTGGTGCGCAAGGGTCGAATCGAGATCGTTGCCTTCCATGGCCGCCAGGGCGTACCGCGAATGCCCGGGCTGGGCAGCGAGATCCGGGACAGCGCGCACGCGCTGGCGATGGGCAAAGTGGTCCTGTCGCTGCTGTCTTCGCAGGCCCTTGGGCGCTACATACAGAGGGGCTTGAAGGCCTTCACCCCTCACACGATCATCTCGCCGCAGGCTCTGAAGGCGGATCTGGGGCGGGTTGGAGAGCTTGGCTTCGCCGTCGACCGAGAGGAGTTCGAGGAGAACTTCTGCTGCGTCGCGGCGCCGATCTTCGATCAGCAGCAGCGCTTCGTTGCCGCGTTGGGCCTGTCGACGACCTCGCACATCTTCGACAGTGAGCGAGAGGCGCTGGCGGCGACGTTGCTGGATGTTGCCCGCGCCGCGGCTTCGGCAGCTTCGCGCCAGAACGAGAGCGCCGTGCGCAGCGGCGCGCGCAAGCGACGGGAAAAGCCCCGCGAATTGCAAGCAGTTGCAGAAAACGCGAGCTTCTTGCCTGGTCGCGAGCCAGAACTTAGTCTCAGTCGCGAGGCGGTGTGACGGCGGGTCCGTCGAGGCATCGGCAGGAGATGGGCAGCGCGCGCGCCGAGTCAGAGCGCGCCGAGAAAGCCCCTGACAGGGATCTCAACAGAGGAGTAGAGGGTGAGTAGAGCAAGCATCACCAAGGCCCATAACAAGATCCAGGAGTTGTCCTGGGAGCCCACCTATGTGACGCCGGTGGAGAAGTACGCCACCGACTACACGTTTGAGAAGGCACCCAAGAAGGACCCGCTCAAGCAGGTCCTGCGGTCCTACTTCCCGATGGAGGAGGAGAAGGACAACCGCGTCTTCGGGGCGATGGACGGCGCGATGCGCGGCAACATGTTCCGCCAGGTGCAGGAGCGCTGGATGGAATGGCAGAAGCTGTTCCTGAGCATCATCCCGTTCCCGGAGATCTCGGCTGCTCGTGCGATGCCGCTGACGATCGGCTGCGTGCCGAATCCCGAGGTTCACAACGGGCTGGCGATCCAGATGATCGACGAGGTCCGCCACTCGACGATCCAGATGAACCTCAAGCGGCTCTACATGAACCACTACATCGACCCGGCGGGATTCGACATCACTGAGAAGGCCTTCCAGAACTGCTACGCCGGCACGATCGGCCGTCAGTTCGGCGAGGGCTTCATCACCGGTGACGCGATCACCGCGGCCAACATCTATCTGACGATCGTCGCCGAGACCGCGTTCACCAACGTCCTGTTCGTGGCGATGCCCGGCGAGGCGGCGGCCAACGGCGACTACCTGCTGCCGACCGTGTTCCACTCGGTCCAGTCCGACGAGTCACGCCATATCTCAAACGGCTACTCGATCATCTTGATGGCGCTCGCCGACGAGCGCAACCGGGAGCTGCTCGAGCGCGATCTCCGCTATGCGTGGTGGAACAACCACGCGGTCGTGGACGCCGCGATCGGCACGTTCATCGAGTACGGCACCAAGGACCGTCGCAAGGACCGCGAGAGCTACGCCGAGGCGTGGCGTCGTTGGGTTTATGACGATTACTACCGCAGCTACCTGATGCCGCTGGAGAAGTACGGCCTGAAGATCCCGCACGACCTCGTCGAGGAGTCCTGGAACCGGATCTGGAACAAGGGCTATATCCACGAGGTCGCGCAGTTCTTCGCCACCGGCTGGCCGTTTAACTACTGGCGGATCGACGGCATGGACGACAAGGACTTCGAGTGGTTCGAGTTCAAGTATCCGGGCTGGTATGACAAGTACGGAAAGTGGTGGGAGCGCTACGCCGACCTGTCCAAGAAGAACGGCCACGCGCCGATCCCCTTCGATGCGGACACCGACTACGTCTATCCCCACCGCTGCTGGAGCTGCATGGTTCCCTGCCTGATCCGTGAGGACATGGTGGTCGATGAGGTCGACGGCCAGGTCCGCACGTACTGCTCGGAGACCTGCCATTGGACCGACGCCGTCGCCTTCCGGCCGGAGTACAAGGGTCGCCAGACGCCGTCGATGGGCAAGCTCACCGGCAAGCGCGAGTGGGAGACCATGTACCACGGGTACGATCTCGCCGAGTGCATTCAGGATCTCGGCTACGTCCGTGACGACGGCGAGACGCTGATCCCGCAGCCGCATCTGGATCTCGATCCGAAGAAGATGTGGACGCTGAAGGAGATGAAGGGGTACACGGTCAACAGCCCCAACATCCTGCTCAACGCGATGTCGCCCGAGGAGCGGGAGGCGCACATCAAGGAGTACAAGGCAGGAGGTCCAGCGGGCCGTAAGCCCTCGGGGGCTGCCGCCTAGCGCTAGCCACGAGAGAGGCCATCGGCCCGCCGGGCCGGTCGCCTCTTTTCGGCTCGCGCAAAGGCAGACATGGGACAGACCTACCAAGTACGACTTGAGCCGGTCGGCATCGAGTTCGAGGTCGACGAGGACGAGACGGTTCTGCGCGGCGCATTCCGGCAGGGCTTGATGCTGATGCACGGCTGTAAGGAAGGCCAATGCGCAGCCTGCAAGTCATTCCTGCTCGACGGCGAGGTCGACCTCGACAAGTACTCGACCTTCGCGCTCAACGACTTTGAGAAGGAGGAGGGGTGGACGCTGCTGTGCCGCGCCCATGCCCAGTCCGATCTGGAGGTCGAGCTGATCAACTACGACGAGGAGGTGCTGCGCAGCGGCATCAAGCTGCAGACCCAGCAGATGCGCATCGAAACGCTCGAGGCGCTGACCCACGACATTCACCGACTGGTCCTCAGCGGGGACGCGCTCGATTTCAAGCCGGGGCAGTACTGCGACCTCCGCATCCCCGACAGCGAGGAGGTGCGGTCGTTCTCGATGGCCAATATCCCGTCTCACCGACCGGGCGAACTCGAGTTCATGATCAAGGTCTATCCCGACGGCAAGTTCTCCAGTCTGCTCTCGAGCGGCTCGCTGCAAGAGGGACACGAGCTCGAGGTGACCGGCCCCTACGGCGTGTTCACGCTACGTGAGAAGTCCGAACGGCCGCTGCTGTTCGTCGGCGGCGGCGCCGGCATGGCCCCGATCCTGGCGCTGCTGCGATCGATGGCCGATCGGGGCGTCGATCGCCCGGCGGTCTACTACTACGGAGCCCGCGGGCGCAAGGACCTGTTTCACCTGGAGGAGATCGCTGAGCTCGAGCAGCGTCTGGAGAACTTTCGCTTCGTGCCGGCTCTCTCCGATGTCGAGGATGACGAGGAGTGGGACGGTGAGCGCGGGCTGATCACTGACGTGGTCGCGCGCTGCGAGGACAAGCTGAGCGACGTGGACGCGTACCTGTGTGGTCCTCCGCCGATGGTCGACGCCGCCATCGGCATGTTGGAGCAGAACGGCGTACCCGAGAATCGGGTCTTCTACGACAAGTTCACGACCACCGCCGAGTGACGGCGGAGAGGAGAGAGAGCAAGCGATGGCAACTGACACTGAAGCTCCGGTCAAAGAACGCAGCGTTCCCAAGCCGCATTTCACCGACGCCGAGGCCGGCGCCCGCGAGTTCCCCTCCTCCACGAGCCGGAGCTACAACTACTTCACGCCCGCCAAGCGGCGCGCGAGCGTGTACGAGGACGTCACCGTCGACGTGCAGCCCGATCCCGCCCGCCACCTGCTCCAGGGCTGGATCTACGGGTTCGCCGACGGCACCGGTGGCTATCCACTGGAGTGGACGGCGCTGAAGTCCTCCAACTGGCACCTGTTCCTCGACCCCAACGAGGAGTGGGAGCAGACGATCTATCGCAACAACGCCAACGTCGTGCGTCAGATCAGCCAGAATCTCGCTAACGCCAAGGCTGCGCGCGCGTTCGAGGGCTGGAACAGCGGTTGGGTCAAGACGGTGGAGCGCCACGTCAGCGCCTGGGCGCACGTCGAGCACGGGATCGGGATGCACGTCTATCTGCCCGCCCAGCGCGACGCCCCGACCAACATGATCAACAACGCGCTGTCGGTCGCCTCGGCGCACAAGCTGCGTTTCGGCCAGGACATCATCCTGTACAACCTCGATCTCACCGATCAGGTCGAGGGCTTCGATGGTGAGGCCCACAAGGACGCCTGGATCAACGACCCGGTCTGGCAGGGCGTGCGAGAGAACGTCGAAAAGCTCACCGCCATCCGGGACTGGGCGGAGGCGTTCTTCGCCGCAACGGTGGTGTTCGAGCCGCTGGTCGGCGAGTTGTTCCGCAGCGAGTTCGTGATGCAGGTGGCCGCTCTGCAAGGCGACTTCGTCACGCCGACGCTGATGGGGGCCGGCGAGTCCGACACCGCGCGCGACCTGCGCGTCGCCCGCCGGCTGTTCGGGATGCTGTCCGCAGACGAGGAGCACGGGGAGGCCAACCGGGCGACGATGGAGTCCTGGCTGAAGACCTGGACGCCGGTCAGCATCGCGGCGGCCCGGACGCTGCAGCCGATCTGGTCGCAGCCGGGCGAGAAGGTGATCCGCTTCGAGGAATCCCTCGCGCATTCCCGGCGGCGCTTCGAGGAACTCCTCGCCGACCTGAAACTCAACTCAAAGGAGCTTGATCGATGAGCAGCACCTCCACTGACCGATTCAAGGCAGATCCGACGTCCTCGAACCGTGCCGGCGTGACCCTGATGAACAACCAGGTGGGGTACGTGGTCGCCAACGTGATGCGTGGCAAGCCGGGCGTCACCGTTGAGGAACTGCCCTCGATGATCCGCGTCGACGGGGACAATAAGTTCGAGATCGACTATGCGGAGTGCGCCGAGGCGCTGGGCTGGGATGACTTCGGCAATGACGACTTCGAGGAGATCATGTCGACCCATTACGGCCGCATGGTGGTGCTCGACGACCGCATCATCATGTTCGCCAATCCCGAGGACGCAGCGGAGTACATTAGCTTCGACCTTAAAGCGCTGAGCTAGAGAGGGAGAGAGACATGTACGAGAAGAACGGCGAGAAGTACTTCATCGTCGACGGGCACTGCCACTTCTGGGACGCCAGCCCCGCGAACTGGGTCAAGGGCCACGAGCAGTACGCCAAGGGTTGGATCGAGTGCTTCCACGCCTACATGGGCCTGGGACCGGCGGAGACGCACTGGCCGCTGGAGAAGTTCATGAAGTACTCCGAGGAGGACTTCGTCAAGGACGTGTTCGAGGACGGCGGAGTCGACGTCGGGATCATGCAGTCCACGTACCTGAAGGAGTGGTACACGACCGGTTTCAACACCGCCGAGGAGAACGGCAAGCTGGCCGCCAAGTATCCCGGCAAGCTGATCGTCAACGGCCGGTTTGACCCACGTGAGGGCGAGGCTGGACTCAACGAGCTGCGCGAGGACGCCAGGAAGTACAACCTGCAGGGCGTCAAGCTCTACACCGCCGAGTGGCACAACGGCTCACGCGGGTGGCGGCTCGACGACGAGGAGTGCAAGCCGTTCTACGAGGCGTGCAAGGAGCTGGGCATCAAGAACCTGCATGTCCACAAGGGTCCGACGATCTGGCCGCTGGACAAGGACGCCTTCGATCCTCGTGACGTCGACCAGGCCGCGACCGACAACCCGGAGCTCAACTTCATCATCGAGCACGTCGGGCTGCCGCGGATCGAGGACTTCTGCTTCATGGCGACGCAGGAGCCCAACGTCTACGCCGGCCTGTCGGTGGTCATCGGCGGGCTCATGTACGCCAGGCCGAAGTTCTTCGCCAAGGTCATGGGCGAGCTGCTGTTCTGGGTCGGCGAGGACAAGATGCTGTTCGGCTCCGACTACGGCATCTGGGAGCCCAAGTGGCAGATCGACGGCTTCATCGGCTGGGACTACCCCTCGGCCGACCATGAGGAGTACTCGGACTACCCGCGGCTCAACGACGCCGGGAAGCGCAAGATCCTGGGGCTCAACGCGGCCCGGCTGTACGGGATCGATGTCCCAGCCGAGTTCCGTCTGCCCGACGAGGCCGGCACGCCCGCCGCTCAGGAGGACGCACACCTGGTCGAGTCGGCAGCCGGATGACCGGTTCGGTTTCCGTCGCGAGCACGCGGGAGCGCGTGCTCGCGGCGCTGGACCGGGTGATCGATCCTGAGCTGGACGAGCCGATTACCTCGCTTCGGTTCGTCAGCTCCGTAGAGATCGACCGGGATGGCGACGTGCGGGTCGCTCTGCGGCTCCCAACGCCGCAATGTGCGCCGAACTTCGCGTTTCTGATGGCCGCCGACGCGCGGACCGCCGTGCGTGGGCTGCCCGGAGTGCGGCGCGTGAGCGTCCAGCTCGAGGACCATTACACCGGAGACGAGATCAACGGGGCACTCGGAAGGGGCGAGGGATTCACCGGTGCCTTTCCGGGAGAAACCGAGGACGATGATCTGGAGGCGCTGCGCGAGCTGTTTCAACGCAAGGCGCTAATCGCGCGCCAGTCGACGGTCTGCGAGGCGCTACTGGCCGGCGGCGCCACCCCCGAGCGGGTGCTCGCGATGCGCGTGGCCGACCTGCCGGACCGGCCCGAGGCCAGCCGCAGCCTCGAGCTGCGCGCCGCGCTCGGGCTCGACACCGCGTCCGACGCGCCGGCCTTCGTGCTGGCCAGCGGTGAGCCGGTGGCGGTCGATCAGCTGCAGCGCTGGCTGCGGATGGCGCGGCTCGTACGGACCAGCCTAGAGGCCAACGGCGGCATCTGCCGCTCACTACTTCAAACCCGCCACAACCTGGCGGACGATTCCCAGGAGGTTGTCAGATGAAGGCCGCCAGGCTGCACGCCTACCACGATGCGCTCAAGCTCGACAGCGTTGACGAGCCGAAGATCGAGGGTCCGTTTGACGTGATCGTGCGCATCGGCGCCGCTGGGCTTTGCCGCACCGACCTTCATATCCAGGAAGGCCAGTGGGCCGAGAAGTCTCAGGTCGTGCTGCCCTATACCCCCGGGCACGAGAACGCCGGCTGGGTCCACGAGATCGGCTCGGCCGTCAGCAACGTGCAGGTCGGCGACACGGTGATCGTGCATCCGTTCATCTCCTGTGGCCTGTGCCTGCCGTGCCGCGTGGGCGACGATATGCACTGTCTCAACGGGTCGTTTCCCGGCATCAACCGTGACGGCGGCTTCGCCGACCTGCTCCAGACCTCAGCTCGCTCGGTGGTCAAGCTCGACACGGGGCTGGAGCCCAAGGACATCGCCGCGCTGGCCGACGCCGGCCTGACGGCGATCCATGCGGTCAAGAAGGCGATCCCGGTGCTGACCGCCGGCACCCGTGCCGTGGTAATCGGGGCCGGCGGCCTGGGCCACATCGGGATCCAGTGCCTGAAGGCGATGACGCCCGCGGAGATCATCGTGATCGACCCGTCGGAGAAGGCCTTGGCGCTGGCCGGCGAGATGGGCGCCGATCAGACCGTGAAGGTCGACGGCACCCACGTCGACACCGTCAAGGAGATGTGCGACGGCCTCGGCGCCGAGGCGATCATCGACTTCGTCGGCGAGAAGGGCGCGATCGAGGACGGGATCGCGATGATCCGCGACGGCGGCTTCTACTACGTGATCGGCTACGGGGAGAACATCAACATCCCGACGATCGACGTGATCTCGCGCGAGATCTCGTTCATCGGCAACCTCGTCGGCACCTACGCCGACCTACAGGAACTGATGACGCTGACCGCACAGGGCCAGGTCAGCCTCCACACCTCGACGTACCCGCTGGACGCCATCAACGACGCGATGGCCGATCTCGACGGCGGGCGGCTTCAGGGCCGCGGCATCCTGATCCCCGCCGGCGCCTAGCCCGGCCGAAACGTCCTGCACAAGTCCCCGCCCAGCAACGCACAGGAGCACTGAATCTCAGCATGGGGAAGCTCATCTACTTCAACCATCAGGCCCGGCTTCTCCTGCAGGCCGGCGTCGACGAGCTCGCCAACACGGTCAAGGTGACGCTCGGGCCCAAGGGTCGCAACGTCGTGCTCGAGCGGCTGACCGGGGCGCCGACGATCACCAACGACGGCGTCTCAATCGCGCGCGAGATCGAGCTCTCCAATCAGTTCAAGAACATGGGCGCGCAGCTGGTGCGCGAGGTCGCCACCAAGACCAGCGACCTGACCGGCGACGGGACGACCACCGCAACGCTGCTGGCCCAGGCGATCATCCGTGAGGGCATGAGGGCGCTCGAGGATGGGGCCAACCCGATGCTGCTTCGCCGCGGCATCGAGGACGCGACCGAGCTCGTCGTGGCCGAGCTGTGCCGCTGCGCGCAGCAGGTCACCGGCGCCGAGGACCTGGCCCACGTGGCCACGATCGCGGCAAAGGAGGACGAGCGGATCGGGGACGCGGTCGCCCGCGCGCTGGACCGCGTCGGTCCCGAGGGGGTGGTGACGATCGAAGAGTCCGTCCTGCCCGGGATCCAGGTCGAGTTCGTGGAGGGCATGCATGTCGAGAACGGCCACTTCTCGCCCTATCTGATCCAGGACACTCAGCGGATGGAGTCGGTCTTCGACGACCCCTACATCCTGCTGACCAACAAGTCGATCTCGCATATGCAGGATCTGATGCCCATGCTCGACGCGGTGATGAAGTCACCGCGGCCGCTGATCATCTTCGCCGAGAAGGTCGACGGCGCGGCGCTCGGGCTGCTGGTGCAGAACAACCAGCACGGCACGCTGAGGGCAGTCGTGGTCCGCGCCCCCGGCTTCGGCCACCGCAGGATCGCCCACCTGCATGACCTGGCCGCGTTCACCGGCGGCCAGGTGATCGCCGAGGAGGCGGGCCTGACCCTCCAGCACGTCAAGCCGGAGACGTTCGGCAGCGCTCGCCGGGTCGTGATCACCAACGACGCGACCGTGCTCGTGGAGGGCGCGGGAACCGCGGAGCAGGTGAAGGCGCGTCTGGGCCAGATCCGGATCGAGCTCGAGCGCGCCACCCAGGACACCGACATCGAGGTCCTGCGCGAGCGCCTGGCCCGGCTGTCCAGCAGCCTCGCGGTGATCCACGTCGGCGGCGCCACCGGCCCCGAGCTCAAGGAGAAGTTCCGCCGCACCGAGGGAGCGCTGGCCGCCACGCGCGCGGCCGTCAGCGAGGGCATCGTCGCCGGCGGCGGCACGGCCCTGCTGCGCGCCGAGTCGGTGCTCGAGGACACCGGACTCGAGGGCGACTACCTGCGCGGCGCGGAGGTGATCCGCGACGTGCTCTCAGAGCCTCTGTTCTGGGTGGCGGCGAATGCCGGCTACGACGGGCAGGAGGTGGTCGACCGGGTTCGCGAGATGCCCCCCGGACACGGCCTCAACGCGCTCACCGGCGAGTTCGGTGACATGTTCGAGGACGGCGTGATCGACCCCCTGCGGGTCGTGCGCCTGACCATCCAGCACGCCGCGTCGGTCGCCGCCCTGATGCTCACGACCGAGGCCCTCGTCGCCGAGGAGCTGATCGCCCAACCCGGTGCCGTGATCGCCCCCGGCTTCGGCGACCTGGCCGAAGGTCTGGCGCGGCCGTCCTCGCCGGTCTAGGGCCAATCGCCCTGGAGAGCGATTGGCTTGGGAGAATCGCCCCGGGGGGCGATTCTCCTGGGGGTAATCGGCGCTTAGCCAATGACCCTGACAGGAATCGCACTGCGCCCGGAGAATCGGCGCCAGCCGATTCTCCAGGGGTAATCGGCGCTAGCCGATTACCCCCTTATCGCGCAGCTCCCGCAGCGCCGAGTCGTGCTTGTGGAGCCCGTCCAGGCCGATGGCGCGCATCACCGCCGGGGTCTTGGTGAACTGCACGTCGCGGTAATCGACGATCTCCAGCTGATTGCCCGACGGGTCGCGCACGCGCAGCGAGCCGGACCGTGAGACGTCGATGCCGGCGTCGAGCAACGCTGAGCGCAGTGCCTCCTTGTCGTCGACGACCAGTCCCACGTGGCGACCGCGATCCGGCGCCTCAGGTGCGCCCTCGCTGAGCGCGATGAACTGATCGCCGAGATCGATCCAGGCCATCTTGGCGCGGCGTCCGCGCAGCGTGAACTCAAAGAAGCGCTGATACCAGGCCAGCGCCTCGTCGAGGTCGCGCACCTCGAAGGCCACGTGGTTGACGCCGATCGGTACAACGCCCATGGTCTCTCTCCCGCTTGGTGGTCTTGGCTCAACGATAATCGAGCCCGGCGGACAGGATCCAGGCGAGCGCCGTGAACGGTGCCCGCCACGACAGGAAGGTAGGCGCTCAGTTGGATTGGTCGATCCCCCCCGACGTGACGGAGCTGCTGGCGGCGCTGGACGAGTTCATCGAGCGACAGCTCGAGCCGCTGCAACAGGCCAATCCGGAGCTGTTCGATCACCGCCGGGAGTTCACGCGCACCGACGTGGAGCGCGGCGGCGTCCCGACCGTGCGCTGGCGCGAGATGCTGGCCCACGCCCGGCGGCTGTCGATCGAGGCCGGCTTCTACAAGTACCCGTTCCCGGCTGAGCTGGGCGGCCGTGACGGCTCCAATCTGGCGATGGCGATCATCCGTGAGCACCTGGCGCGGCGCGGCCCCGGTCTGCACGCCGAGCTCTCACACGAGGCCTCGGTGGTGGCCAACGAGCCGCTGGTGCTCGTCCTGCACGAGTACGGCACCCAGGAGCAGCGCGAGCAATATCTGCAGCCACTGGCCAACGGCGAGCTGGCGATCGCCTTCGCCCTGACCGAGCCCGGGCACGGAAGCGACGCCACCTGGCTGGAGAGCAGCGCGCGCCGCATCGACGGCGGCTGGGCGCTTGACGGAGTCAAGCGCTACATCACCGGGATCGACGTGGCCGATGCCGTGCTCGTATTCGCGCGCACCTCCGGCCGGCAGGGCAAGGCAAACGGCATCACCGCGTTCCTGGTCGGAGTCGACACGCCGGGCCTGGAGGTCCCCTATTACCACTGGACCTTCAACATGCCGTCAGACCATGGCGAGGTCACCCTCAATGATGTCCGCGTGCCCGACGGCGCGATCCTCGGCGAGCTTGACCACGGCCTGGATTGCGCGCAGCTGTTCGTGCACGAGAACCGTATCCGCCAGGCCGCCTCGTCGTTGGGCGCGGCGCAGTTCTGCATCGATCACAGCATCGATTACGCCAAGCAGCGGGTGATCTTCGGCCAGCCGCTGGCCGACTATCAGGGGATCCAGTGGCAGCTGGTCGAGCTCCAGACCGAGGCCGAGCTGGTGCGCAACACGATTTATAAGACCGCTTGGGAGATGGATCAGCAGGGGGGCGCGTCGACCAGCGCCAAGGTGAGCGTCACCGACAAGGTCTCGATGGTCAACTACCGCGGCAACCGGCTCGCCTGCGACGCGGCCGACCGCGCGATGCAGATCCACGGCGGTCTGGGCTACACCCGCCAGCTGCCGTTTGAGTACATCTACCGCCACCATCGTCGCTACCGGATCACGGAGGGCTCCGACGAACTGCAGCTGCGGCGGATCGCCGGGCAGCTATTCGGCTTCAGCTCGCGCGCCCGCTGAGGATGTCCAGGCCGCGCTCGATCGCCGGCGCCAGCGTCGCCGCGGCGAGCTCCAGACCGGGATCGGGCTCCGGCCGGCGGCGGTTGCGTTTGGCCAGCACCGCCATCGTGGAGGCGAGCTTGTAATGGCAGTAGGCGGCAAACCAGCTCAGATCGCCGGGGTCGGTGCCGGTCACGGCGACGTACTGCGCCAGCAGCTGTCGGCGATCGGGCATCCCCTCCGCGGCCGCCCGGTTGGCGCCGTCACGGTGCCCGCAACGGCGCACGACCGGATCGGTGAAATGCAGCAGCCAGGCCAGATCGGTGCGAGGATCTCCGAGCGACCACAGCTCCCAGTCGATGATCGCCGGTGGCCCGTCGCCGTCGAACAGCAGGTTCCCCAGCCGGTAGTCGCCGTGCAGGACCCGGGGCCCGATTGTGCCCGGGACCGCCGCGGCCAGCGCCCGATGCAGTGAGTCCTCATTGCCGCGTAGGTCGGCTCCGGCCGTGGCGAACAGTCGCGCCCAGCGATCCAGCTCGTCGCCCAGCCCCACCGCGGGTTCGGCGCCGAGCCCGACGGCGGCCGGTGCCAGCGCGTGCAGGTGGCCGAGCATCGCCGCTGCGGCCCTGGCGCGAGCCCTCACCGTCGCGGGGGCCGGTGGTACCGGGGAGACATCCCAGCATGGCTCATAGGCCTCACCGGCGATGAACTGCATCACGAACAGCGGCGGCTCGCCGTCGTCGCGCAGCAGCACCTCGGGCACCCGCACCCCGGCGGCGCCATGCACGGCACTGATCGCCCTGGCCTGGCGCAGCACATCGCGGTTTCGCACGGCGGGTAACCCCGGCGGCGCCACCTTGATCACCACCCGGCGGCGCCGGCCGCTGGAATCCGCCAGCCAGGCCGCGAAAGTGAGACTGGAGATGCCGCCGGGCAGCGACTCCAGCTCGGCCACCGAGGCACCCGGCCAGCGCCGGCTCGCGGCCGCGCCGGCGCGGTGCAGCAGCTCTCCGAGGTCCAGTTGCGCCACGCTCAGGCGCGATCGTCGCCGCCGCGCACGACGCTGCGCGTGACCGACAGCGTGTTGAGCGACTGGCCGCCATCGACGGTCAGCTCCTGGCCCGTGACGCGCCCGGCGGCGGGGGAGGCGAAGAAGGCGACGGCATCGGCGATGTCTTTCGTGCGCACCAGCTCGCCGGCCGGAATTCGCGCCAGCCATGCGTCGATGATCTCCGAGGGCATCGAGAGGACCCCGGAGCTCGCCACCAGCCCGGGCAGGATCGCGTTGGCGGTGATCCCCAACGGGGCGTTCTCGGCCGCGAGCGTCTTGGTCATCCCCAGCAGACCTGCCTTGCTGGCGCTGTAGGCGATTTGGGCGGGCATCCCGTGGCTGGCGGCGATGCTGGAGATCACCACGATCCGGCCGAAGCGCCGCTCGCGCATCCCGCGCAGGCAGGCCTGGGCGACCCGAAAGCTGCCGGTGAGGTTGACGTCCAGGTCACGCTGCCAGCGATCAAGGGCGATCGAGTGTGCGGCGCCGAAGATCGTCGGCAGCCCGGCGTTGCAGACCAACACGTCGATGTCGCCCAGTGCCGGTAGCTCGTCGCCGGCGACGTCGACCTGGAAGGTGCACCCGGGCTCGACGTCGAGCGTGAGGACCTCCATGCCGTCGTCCTGAAGTCGCGCCACGATCGCCCGGCCGATCCCACCGGCGCGGGCCGCGCCGGTGACCAGCGCGCGCAGGCGTCGTTCGGGGGGTGGTGCGCTCACGCCATCGTCAGGCCGCCGCTCACCGAGAGCGTCTGACCAGTGATGTAGCCGGCGCCCTCGCTGGCGAAGAATCTGACCGCCACCGCCACGTCCTCCGGCTGGGCGATGCGCTTCATCGGCACGCTCTTGGCCATGCGCTCGAGCACGATGTCGCCGCCCGGCTGGCCGGCGGCCACCTCGCGCAGCAGCTGGGTGTCCGTCGGGCCGGGGCAGACCACGTTGGCGGTCACTCCCGCACGGGCCGCCTCGCGGGCCACCGTCTTGGTGAATGCGATCACGGCACCCTTGGCCCCGGCGTAGACGGATTCCAGCGAGGAGCCGACGCGTCCGGCATCGGAGCTGATGTTGACCACGCGGCCCCAGCGGCGTTCGATCATCTCGGGCAGGATCACCCGGGTCAGCCGCAGCCCACCCTTGAAGTTGACGTCGAGGATCTGGTCCCAAAAGGCCTCGTCGGTGTCGACGAACGGCTTGTATTGATCCCAGCCGGCGTTGTTGACCAGCACATCGATCTGGCCGAGTCGCTCGCGCGCCGCGGCCACGCCGGCATCGACGCTGGCCGAGTCGGTGACGTCGAGTTCGATCATGACGGCGGTGCCGCCGCTAGCGTTGATCGCTTCGGCTGTCTCACCGCCCTCCTTGGTTAGCACGTCGGCGATCACGACCGACATTCCGTCCTGCGCCAGGCCGCGCGCAATCGCGGCTCCGATACCGCGTGCTCCGCCGGTGACCAGCGCGACGCGACCGTTTCGCATGGTGGACATGGGTCGCACGATACCGGCGCGGTGGCGTCGGTCATCGTCGCGGTGGTCCGCAGCGCATGACAACCTTACCGCGACCCGTGCCCGATCCGCGCCGCTTCGACTACCGAGCGGGGGCGTGAGGTGGCACTCGCCGCGACGGAATCCATGCACGCGATTCAGTTCGGAACCGCGCCGCTGCACAAGCAGGAGCTCGAGAGGATCACGGAGCTCTTGGAGGCCCTCCGGGCCGCGACCGGGGACTTCACCGAGACATAGTTTTGACCTCCGACTATTGGCGGCGCTACGATCGGCGGCGATGGCTGTCGTCGACAACTTGCCGGTCGCCTACGAGGACTGGCGCGCGGCCTACGGTCTCAGTCCCGAACGCGATGCCGCGTTCACGACTCTGTCCGACGAGGAGGTCAGGCCGCTTTACACCGAACGCGACCTCCCGGCTGGGGTGGGTGGGCTCGATGATCCGATCGGTCTCCCGGGTCAGTATCCGTTCACTCGGGGCGTCTACCCGTCGATGTATCGGGGCCGGTTGTGGACGATGCGCCAGTTCGCCGGCTTCGGCACCGCCGAGGAGACCAACGAGCGCTTCCACTACCTGATCGAGCACGGACAGACGGGCCTCTCGACCGCGTTCGATATGCCCTCGCTGATGGGTCATGACTCAGATCACCCGCGGTCGCTCGGCGAGGTGGGGCGCGAGGGCGTGGCGGTCGACACCGTGCTTGACATGGAGACGCTGTTTGCCGGCATCCCGCTCGGCGATGTGACCGTGTCGATGACGATAAACGCCCCCGCCGCGATCATGCTCGCCTTCTATGTGGTCGCCGCCGAGCGCCAGGGAGTCGCCGCCGACCAGCTGGGGGGAACGATCCAGACCGACATCCTCAAGGAGTACATCGCCCAGAAGGAATGGTGCTTCCCGGTCGACCCGGCGATGCGCCTGGTCACCGACATGATCGAATGGTGCGCGACCGCGATGCCGCGCTGGCATCCGATCAGCATCTCGGGCTATCACATCCGCGAGGCGGGATCGACGGCCGCCCAGGAGCTGGCGTTCACGCTCAAGGATGGGCTGACCTACGTCGAGCATGCGGTGGCGCGCGGGCTGGATGTTGACTCGTTCGCCAAGCGCCTGTCGTTCTTCTTCAACGCGCAGATCGACTTCTTTGAGGAGATCGCCAAGTATCGGGCCGCGCGGCGGATCTGGGCGCGTGAGTTGCGCGAGACCTTCGGCGCCAAGGATCCGCGGTCCTGGCTGATGCGCTTTCACACCCAGACGGCAGGCGTCTCGCTGACCGCCCAGCAGCCGCTCAACAACATCGTTCGCACCGCGATCGAGGCGCTGGCGGGCGTGCTGGGCGGAACCCAGTCGCTGCACACCAACTCCTACGACGAGGCGCTGGCCCTGCCGACCGAGGAAGCGGTCAGGATCGCGCTGCGCACCCAGCAGATCATCGCCCACGAGACCGGCGTGACCAACACGATCGATCCACTTGGTGGCTCCTACTTCGTCGAGGCGCTGACCGATCAGCTGGAGGCGCAGGCGTACGAGTACTTTCACAAGATCGACGAGCTCGGCGGGATGGTGGAGGCCGTCAAACGCGGCTTTCCCCAGCGGGAGATCGCCGATGCGGCGTTCGATCTGCAGCGCGAGATCGATTCAGGGCGGCGGACCGTGGTGGGGGTCAACTCGTTCACCGAGGGCGATAGCGCCACCACGATCCTGAGGATCGACCCGGCGCTCGAGGGCAAGCAGATCGAGCGCGTGACCGCGGCCAAGTCCGGCCGAGACGGCGCGGCGCTGCAGGCGACGCTCGCCGCGATCAAGGCTGCGGCCGGCGAACAGCGAAACCTGATGCCGCTGTTGATCGACGCGGCTCGTGTGCACGCCTCCGAGGGAGAGATCGTCTCCTCGCTCCAAGAGGTCTGGGGCGACTACCGCGAGCAGCCGATGTTCTGAGTGCACTCGCGGCACGCGCGCCCCGGATCTCACCGCCGCGGCGCGGTCGCCACGAGTCACTCATCAAGCGCCGGTGCTGCTCTCGATTGATCGCGCGCTGGGCCAGCCCAACGTGGTCGGCTGGCAGGGGCTGACCTCAGGCCCGGCCGCCGTGAGCGCCACCGTCCATTCGCACTGGCCTGCAGGCGGGCGGTGCCCGCTTTCAGTCGGTCAGCGCTAGAGCCAGAACGGAGAGGTCGCCAACTTGCAGCGCCTCGTGGTACCAGGGGAGGTCGTCGGTGTGCTGCGGCTTGGTCGCGCAGAGTTCCTTGGCGCGCTCGATGGCCGCCTTTGCCTCACGTACACGGCGAGAGTCTGTGTTCTTCATGTCGTTCATCGCTTTCTTTAATCTCGGAACTAAACGGTAGGACTTAACCGGCATAAGTCAAAGACTGATCAGTTAGCGCATCGATAGGTAATACTTATATCGTGAACCTACGCCAGCTCGAGTATTTCGTGGCCATCGTCGAGGCCGGTTCGCTCACCGGGGCGGCCGAACGCCTGCTCGTATCCCAGCCGTCCCTCTCTCAGCAGATGGGGGCGCTGGAGCGAGAGCTGGGCGGCCCGCTGCTGGAGCGGCTGCCGCGGGGAGTGCGATTGACGGCAGCGGGCCAGATGCTGCTGCCCGAGGCCCAGGCCACGCTGCGGCATTCCGAACGGGGCCGCCGTTCGGTCCGGATGGCGTTTGGGCTTGACGCCGGTCAGGTGGAGGTCGCCGTCACGACCTCCGTCGCGGCCGGGATACTCCCCACCGTGTTGCGCGACTGGCAGGGGCGCTATCACCGGATCGAGGTGAGCCTGCAGGAGTTCCCCCACCGCCGCGCGCTGGATGAGGCCGTCCGCGACGGCGCCGGTGACATCGGTTTGGGCTCGATGCCCGAGAGCTGGCCGGGGCCCCACGAGCGACTCGGATGGGAGGAGTTCGTGCTGGTCCTGCCCGAAGGCGATCCGCTGCTCGCCTCAACGGCGGTCGCGCTGAAAGAGCTGGCCGAACGGCGCTGGGTCCATTTCGCTCCCAGTCACGGGCTTTCGGCTGTCGTCGACTTCTGCTGCGCCTCGGCCGGATTTGCCCCCCGCGTCGCGGTCCGCACCAGCCAGGTCACGGCGGCGCCGCTGTTCGCGGCCACCGGACTGGGCCCGGCGCTGGTTCCCAGCCACATCGTTCCGCAGGCGCTGCGCCAGCTGACGCGCCCGGCCGCTCCGCGGGTGATCCGTTCCGTGGTCGCGTTCAGCCGCGGCGATTGGACGCCGCTGACCAGCGCCTTTCTTGAGGCCCTGCGCCGATACCCCTGGGAGTCCCCGCCGCGAGGCGCGGTCGATCTCGGCTAAGAACCCGCGACGAGATCATTGACGGCTTGTCACTAATTGCTGTGCGAGCCCTGGCCTAACGCTTGTGATCAGGCGGTTCGCCGGTCAGCTTGGCCCCGAGCTCGTCGATCAGATCAGACAGCCGGCGCCCCGCCGGTGACTTGCGGGCCTGCGAAAAACGGTCAGACAGCTCGGCCGCGGCGTCGTCGATTATCTGGCTGAAGCTGTCCTTGGTGGTGAAGTAGCCGAGCTCCTCGTCGGTGGGACGGCCGTCGCTCTGCTCGGCCGCCCGGCGGGCGGCGCGCCGGGCATCCTCACGCGCCAAATGAGCTTTGAGCAGCTCGCGCTCCAGGTCGGCCAGCCGGGACTCGACCGCGGGATCGAAGTCGGCCGACGGCGACGGCTGGTCCGAGCGGGCTCGGGATCGGCGCCTCGACGTCGAGCCGGTCGCCGTCCTCGTCGAACCGGTTGTTGGCCCCGGCGAGCCGGTTGTCGTGCTGCGCAGCTCCCGGATGCGGGCGTAGGCGTCCTGGACCTCCTCAAAGCGGCGGGCGGATTCCGCCGAGCCGCCGTTG
>OCZT010001985.1_pt1 | contig 21198 bp, 21 predicted proteins | sample 1539031 | NCBI WGS metagenome assembly OCZT01 (sample SAMEA3539308, study PRJEB22396) | soil metagenome | biome: tundra; feature: field; material: soil | place: USA | collected 2010-05 | depth 0.15 m | reverse complement strand
TACGGCATACGGCGACCAGCACGGGCGTAGTGTCCGAGACCACGTTGTCAAAATTATAATCCGTTTCAGTTGGATAAAACGGTTTGCCCCAAATCATCTCGCTGAGGCCCTCGCGGAGGCGAAGCGGTATCTTATTAAAGGCCCTCCAACCGAATAACCTTGCCTGGGTAGATATGTGTCTCGGCAGACGCTGCTGAGCATCGTAGAATGGCGGTATCGCGAACGATGAATTTAGTCTTTGACCGAGAAATCGCTCGATCCTGAATCGTTTTTCAAGTTCCTCGCGCAATTCGCCCGGCCGATACTCGTAAACGTGGAACGGATTCGAAGGCTTGCCGTTTACCGGTCTGGTGTAATCGGCATTTGGCGTTGAGAGCACGAGAACTCCATTAGGCCGCAGCACGCGGCGAAGTTCGCCGAGGAACGTTGGGCGTTCACGCAGGTGTTCAAGAGTCTCGAACGAGGTGACAACGTCGAAGCTGCCATCGCCGAAGGGCAACGTCAGACCGTCTGCAAGCAGCACGGAGGCTTTCTCGCCGCTTTGCAGTCGTGCCTCCGCCGCGGCTGACCGGTCGACGTCCACTCCGACAACATGCTTTGCCGTCTCTTGGAGAATTGATATCCCGTAGCCCGTGCCACAGGCGATATCGAGAACGAGTTTGTTCTCAACCAGGGCTCGCGCAAAACGATACCGCGCCGCATGCTCGCCCCAGTACGGAGAAAGCCGTCCGGCGTCAACTACATTCGCTCCTTGAAATCGCTCTGAGATGGACATTTGGGCTCAGGCGACCGCCTCCTGTATAAGTTTTGGCCGGCTCAGATGCATAAACGGTTTCTCGAAGCAGAGATAGAATAGCCACGCAAAGAACAACGAAAACAAAGCTTTGATCGGCCACGCCACGTTCGGAATGTAGAGAAAAACAAGCTCGTGAGTAAGATAAAGCGAATATGAGAAGAGGCCTACCCACGCCAGTAAACGAACTATTGCGGCTGCTGCCCTGGTAAACGAACCCTCGAGAGTGACGACCTTGTTTACAAGGATGAAAAACCCGATGCCCCACATTGGCTGAAGGATGAATGTCGACGCTCTGCCCGTAAGCCCGGCACCCGCATTGACCCACTCATAGATGTAGATCGTGCATGTACTGAGCAGCACGACCGCGGCAAGTAACCCTGAGTAGCACCAGGATGGAAGTTTTATGATCCCATACCTCGCCTCCACCGCAAGTGCGCCCAGTGCCCAAATAAACCAGTTTGCCATCGACGACTCAAGTATCGGCATCTGCACATTAAGGCCCCGTATGACAATAAACGCGAAGGCAAACCAAATAATCCTCGCTCCAAACGTGACCATGATGGCGATGCGCCAGCCATATGTCTTGCGCATCCAGATAAGCAGGAAATAGGCGAGATATAGCTGTTCCTCGATCGCAAGGGTCCAGAACACACCGTTAAGACTATAGACAGTACGAGCATCGAGGTTGTGAAGCATCAGGAGATGCGAAATGAGATCCCACGCAAAGAACGAATTGAAATTGATATTACCGAGTTGCCACTGGGCAGCGATGAACAAGAACAACGCTATCAGGTAGGCAGGATACAAACGCCTGAACCGTCGCTTCCAGAACGCTACAAATTCCAACGGTTGTTCACCACCACCCCTCACCTGGTTCTTGACCCATCGAAGATGAATGCAAAAACCGGAGATGACGAAAAAGAGATACACGCCAGCGAACCCGAATGAGACGGGGAAAATGCCTCCGTCCACCCAACTCTGCGGCAGCCTGAGCTCCCCCGCATGAACAAAAATGCCGAGTCCGAGTGCGTGAAACAACATCACCGCAATCGCGGCAATGCCGCGAAGCAGATCGATGGTGAGCAACCGTCCTGATCCCGGTGTTGTTAAAGTGGCAGAGACCATTTCATCGATTTAACCAGCGCTCGTAAAGCTCCAGATGCCTTTTGACCATTTTATCGACCGAGAACCGCTGGCGAACGCTCTCTCTTCCCTTTTTTGCTAATCGCTCGCGTAACCGCGGGTCACGATACAGTTTAATCACTTCGCGATGTATTGCCTCGGGGTCCGAGGGCTGGATCAAAATCCCATTTATGCCGCTTTCGATAACCTCGCTTGCACCGCCGACGTCTGTTCCGATGACGGGGAGACCGACACCCATCGCTTCGATCAATACTTGGCTGAACGCCTCGGAAAGCGAAGGCTGGACGAATATATCTATGGTGTTGTAAACGGCATCAATATCATCACGCCAACCCGCCATGACCACTTGGCCAGGCTTGAGCAGAGAAAGCGCGTTGACCACGTCCCGTGGCATCTCACCCCGGCCGGCAAACAACAGCCGTGCATTCGGTACCTCGCTTGCGACGTCAGCGAATGCTTTGATCAGCTGTAGATGACCTTTGCCGACGGCAAAGTTTGCGACATAACCAATGACGAAGTCATCGTCGGCAAAACCAAGGTCGGACCGGACCTTCTCACGTTTATCTATGTTCGGCGACAGCTTATCAAAATCAAAGCCGAGGTAGACGACTTCGATATCATTGCGATCGATACCGTCGACCTCAAGCATGAACCTGCGGGCTGCCTCTGAAACGGTGACGACATGATCAGCGTGTTCCGCCATCCACCGATCCGATCTGACGTGGAGCCTAGATCCAAGCATGCGTACGACGCCCGTATGATGGCGCATCAACACGACCGATGTCCGCCGGCGATGAAGCATCTTTGTTAACGTGCCAATCAAACCTGAATAGAACAGATGGGTGTGGAGAATGTCGATATCGTTTTGCTTGAGCACTTGCGCGAGCCGAAAAATCGCAACAGGGAACATAGCCTTGCTCGTCACATTTAACGAGGAATAACGAATACCTGGCAGATCGACAAGCCATGCGGGCGGGTTTCCAGGCCCTAACTCCAGCAACAACAGCTCCACTCCGTTTTCGCTGAAGCTTTTGGCTATGTTTCGAAAATAATCCCCGGCTACGGAGCTGTCGATAAAATGGCAAACACGCATGCTGTTCCGCTACTGAGACTTACGCTCCGATCTGCTTTATGACCTTTGCAGGTATGCCTACAGCCAACGAGCCGACAGCCACGTCTTTGGTCACGACCGAGCTTGCTCCGATTACGCAGTTGTCGCCTATTGAGACGCCCCTCAGAACTGTTGCCTTTGAGCCGATCCACACGTTGCGTCCAACCCTGATCGGCGAATTTTCAGAACCACTTGTATTCAGATCCACGGCGTTGCCGAACCTGTGGTCCTGGTCACGAATAACGACCATTTCCGCGAGTGCACAATTGTCGTTGATCTCGATGCTCAGATCGGCGACGATCACAGATCCAAATCCGATATACGAGTTCGTGACGGATAGTTTTCCTCCACCGTCGGCTATCAATACAGCGTGTGGGGCGACATAAACGTTATCAAGTATCAATTGCGACCCGACCGAACACGAGATCAGGCATCCACGAGAAATATGACATGCGAAATTTATGTGAGCACCGCCGTATTTGAGACGAAGCTGAACTATGCGGAGAAATGATGCGAGCTTGGCGACCTCGTCAAACACCCGTCGGTATACTCGGTTGAGGATCATTTATAGCTGGCTAAGCCGGTATGAGATTGACGTCGAACAGGTCCGATTGGCTGCAGAACCAATCTTTATCGACACGCGTGCCTTTGAAAATGACGTGTGATCCCAAAGCTTCGATCTCGGCCCAGACATCGTCTAAACACTGTGAGTTTTGCTCTATATGCGACGGATGCAGCCCGAGCCGCGTCGGCGGCCGAAATCGCTCAAATGTCGCCCGGGCACCGCGGAGCACATCTAGTTCTGCACCTTCGACATCTATTTTCAGGCAATCGATTTCAAGTCCACGTTCCTCGACAAAGCAGTCGATGCTAACCATTGTTATCGGAATTTCGCGTTGCCGGCGATCACCGCGTACAAGGGAATTTGCATTTGAGAGGGTGTCGCCGGTGTCAAAGAATGTTGCTTTGCCTTTGCGCGACGAAACGGCTTCGCCTCTCACCTCGACGGTTTCGCAGCAGTCGTTTAGCTTGACTACCTCTTCAAGAACACTTCGCGTAAATGGTGTCGGCTCAAACGTAAATACCTTTCCCGCGTCGCCGACGAGTTGTGCGGCAACGATGGCAAAGAGACCAATGTGTCCTCCAATATCTAGAACGGTGTCGCCGGGTCTCAGATGTTCGCGAAAAAACGATATCGTTTCCGGTTCGTAGTCCGCCTCATAATACCGGCTCCAACGGGCCGGGAAACGCACCGTCTCGCCACCGATATTTCGTGCCACACCTTTGCCGCGCGTGGCAGCGTCCAGGACCTTATATGCTGTTTCTTTTATCAAGCTCAAACTGGCTGATCGGCTCCCCCGAATGCGAATGTCTTAAATTTTTCCAACACCCTAATGCCGTCTGCAATTGAACGTCGCCAAATCAAAACGATAACAAACGACACACCAAATGCAAGGAAGAAAGATGTGATAAGGTCATTTGTCGCTGAAGCATACACCGATGCCGTTAATACGGGAACAAAGGCCGGGATCGTCCAGCGGTGTCGCAGTTTATACCTGCCTTTGAGCACAAATAGTATCACCAGGACCGTTCCGCCGTAAGCCAGCACCGTCGCCCAGGCACATCCCTTCAAACCGTAGCGCGGAATAAGTATGTAATCCCCCGCAAAGTTGATAATAGCTGACACGCCCGCGAGTAACGACGTGAGATATGTTGCCGAAAGCGCATTCGTATACGGCGAAAACCCGGTGAAGATAGGGATCGCCAATACCGAGCTCGATATAAGTATCCCAAAGATCACAACCGCGTCGCTGACCTGTGCTCCAAACACGAATGGAATGAAAAACTTCATCACGAGGGCTGCCGACACCCCTGCCAGACCACCGATGAAAGTAAGCACCGGCAAGACGTTCTCCATATATTCGATAACCCGGTCATATTTTCCGCTGGTCCTAAGTGTAACGAAGAGGGGAAGCAGAAGCGTTCCCGCGATCAACGGAAATTGCATCAATATGCCGTTAAACTGGTACGCGACCGAGTACACACCGAGATCGGCTTTCGATAGGTACTGCGAAATAAAGATCGCATCCAGGAAATTGGTAGAAACAAACGCCATTAATGAATAGGGGATCAACGGCAGCGAGAATCGCAATATTTTTACGATCGTCTCGCGTCTGATGTCGATCCTCCATGATAAGACGTTGCGTAGACCAAAAAGGCCGATCATTAACATCAGAAGCGGGCCGGCGATATAGGCCACGATCGCGCTCATTACGTCGAGCCGCCCAAGCGTCCACGAGATCAATAAGAATGCAAAGATCGAGATCCGTTCGATCGCCAGTAACACCGCCTGCAGTCTCGGCAGCTTTGCCGCCTGCAATGCGTGCTGGACATGCAGCCACGTCGCACTGACGGCGAAATGAGCGGCGACAAGCCAGATGGAAGCCGAGGGCAGCTTTAGCCAGTTTTGTACGATCGGCAGCCATAACGAGCTTAATGCCAGCAAGACCAGGGTGTTTGGTAAAAAGATCGCCGTCCGGGCCCAAAATGCCTGGTTAATATGTCCATTGAGGACAAATTCTTCGACGCCGAACCGCGGCAGCGACAAAACCGTCCAATTGACAAAGACCTGGGCTAATTGCGACGCCGCGATAACGGCAACAGCCCATCCATAGCCGTCGGAGCCGAGGAACCGGGTAATAAACAAAACTGACGCCAATGAGAAGACCGCGGAAACGATCTGCGCTCCGATCAACGATGCATAATTGCCGGTGGCATTCTGGAGGTCCCAGCGCGCGCTCTGCCGCTCCGAAGCAGGAGGCGGGGCTTTTATGTCAATGGGGCCAGTTTCCAAGTTGGGATCCACGCCTCAAAGTGTATTTGCCGACCGATAAAGGTGTCAAAAGACATACGGATTTATGATCTTCGGACCGTTTCGTCGACTTTTCCTTGCAATGGTCAGATGACCAAAGGAAAGCCGGTAATCGGGAAGAGCGATCTCAAACAACCCACCGAGAAGATTCACTACAAGACAGCCAAGCCAAAGCAGCGGCCGCAATATCAGACCGATCGGATATAGCCACCGGGTCCAGATAAATCCGACGTCATACCAATAGAGATTAAATATCAGTGAAAGCGTTACGGCTGTTCCCGAGAGCGGCACGACCTTTTCAACCTCGAGCCCGCTGCGTTTAATTAACTCGGCGATACCATAGCGGCTAAAACGAAAATAATCGATCTTATCGTATAGCGGGTAGACAAAGGCGGCCGTAGTTATTACTAGGCCGCCGGGTTTTAGCACGCGTGCGAATTCTCGAATGGTTGTCTCAGGACTCGGCAAATTCGAAAGCGTCTCCGTGCAGAGGATCGTATCGATGCTGGCGTCCGCAATGGGGAGCTCCGCGGCATCACCACAGATATCCGCGCTATTGCCGCGATAGCCACTCGCCGGCGAGTATTCGAGGCCGATATAGGACGCGATAAACGGGAGAAACAGGTCTTTGTATGGCTTTAGGCCGCAGCCGACGTCGAGAAGCGTGCCGTTTGCAACGCTTGCATGTGCAGCGATCGCGCCGCGTACACGCGTCTGTGCCCAGTATGCCGAATGAAAGATCGTGTATGAAAGGTTCCTTTCCGTCCACGCGACATCCTTGTCGTGAATCTTGCGTGAAACCTCGATAAGGCTGCTCATTCGGTATTCGTTTTCAAAAAAATGTGAATATCTGTTATCGAATTGAAATGGCTCAGCAATAACGCGGCGCTTTCATTCTCGGCTTTGCCGCTCGATGTCCGGATCGGCCGGCGATTTCGGCAAGTCTCCAATAAATTCTCGGCTATTTTGCTGTTTCTTTTATCAAATTTGGCCCGGTTACACGTGTTTCACGAGCAGAATTACGTGTTTTTGACACTTTTTCACGAGTTTTGCCATCATATTTACGTGTTCTTATCAACAAAACACGTGTTTCATCAGCTCAATTACGTGAACCCATGGCCTTTTCACGTGTTTCCGCGAATGAATCACGTGTTTTGCCTACTGATTTACGTGTTTTTGGTCGAGAAACACGTTATATTGTGACCGTTTCAGTAGAAACTTTTTAATTTTCGGCCGACCTGAGAATTCCGTCTCGCCATTTTGACGATTATCCGATAACTTGGCTCTTAAAATTGTGGATGCCACGTTCGTTAGCGATGACGTCACGACCATTGCATCACCTTAATCTATCATGAGAAGACCCTATTCGCAACGAATTATATATATTTCGCCGTTAGAGGCACCATAAAGAACAGGTCGCTCCTAACGGAGCTGGACTGGTCGTTCGTCGCCTTTACTCTACAAACAGGTCGCTCCTAACGGAGCTGGATTGGTCGTTTGTCGCGTCTACTCTACAAGTAGGTCGCTCCTGTCAGAGCTGGGATGTTCCTCTTTCGTCTTAAGCCCGAGACGGGCGGCCTGTTTGTAGAAACACATAGATTCAAAACGAACAAGCTCCGTCGGAGCGTCCTGTCATTCGATAGCAATGTAAATCAAAGATATCTTCGCGATCGCTGCCGAGGAAGCACAGGAAATGATCGTCCGCTCGTTAAAGCACCAGAGGCGTAAGAGCGGCGGACATCCTCTCTTTCAATTTCCAAATTGACCCACTATCTATAACATTGACTGAAAGCCAATTCGCCCTGGAACGCCGCGCCTTAGGCGCGATGTATTAGTGAAAGGATCTTGTTGATCAATAGATCATTTTGCTTGCCATCGACGGCAATAATGGTCTTGCCCTTGAAATCGGCGATGCTCAGGTGATGGCCCCCACGCGAATTCCAGCTTTCATCGTGATCAAAATAATCGTCGACCAAAACCTCTTCCTCATATTTCGTCCGAGACAGCTCATTTATCTTCAGGATGCTGATATTTTTGCCGTATTCCGTCGAACAATCCTGTGCTACACGGTACATCTCGCCTTTGAAGACGATCGGGCTGCCACCGCACTGGCTATATCTCGGGTCATTTGTGATCGGATTGCGGGGATGCGGAATAAGGTGGCCGTTTTCGAGGTCCTCGGTGTAGAAAAGCTCGAGACCCTCGTTAGACGTTGTAAAAAAGTACCAGATACCGTTGTGGTTGATAAACGATGAATCGCGATAGGCACCCCTTAACAGCGTCCTCGTTTTTTCCAGTTTGTTTGGGAACTCGGTAAATTTGTAGAGCGAAACTTCGTTGCGGGAACCCGATTCGGGCATCAGGTAGATAGACGAGCCCACCGCAAAGACAAACGGGAACGAGAGGTGAAAAGGTTCTCTTAATATCTCACCTAGGTCTTCGAAGTTGACGAGGTCCCTGGTTCTGAAAGCGGCGATCTTGCCGCTCTCAGAAACGGCCTGAGATTCGAAGAAGATGTACAGCTCGTCATTATGAGTATAAAGAAAGGGATCGGCATAGGTGTGGACGTGTCCATTTCGAGTTCTTAGCTTTTTCGAATCCAGGACAAACTTCGGCGACCGCACCTTTTTCAGAAATGAAAAATCGCCGTTCTCGACATACACGGCGATGCTCCAGATACGGTTCCTTTTTAATTTGCTGATAAAGTCGATCATACTGTCAGTTCAATGGTCGTTCGGAGCTCCATCGGGCAATTTGCCGTGATAGATCTCGGCACCCGAGGTTATAAATTCGCGGGCCTTGTCCTGCATGCCCACGGCTAATGCCTTCTCTTCTTCGACACCATGCTGAGCCGCGTATTCTCTCACATCCTGCGTGATCTTCATAGAGCAGAAATGCGGACCGCACATGGAACAGAAGTGTGCGAGCTTTGCGCCCTCGGCCGGAAGCGTCTCGTCGTGATATTCTTTTGCGACCTCAGGATCGAGGGCAAGATTGAACTGGTCCTCCCAGCGAAATTCGAACCGTGCCTTTGATAAGGCGTTATCTCGGTACTGTGCCCCCGGATGACCCTTCGCCAGATCGGCGGCGTGAGCGGCAAGTTTGTATGTAATGACGCCCTCTTTGACATCCTTTTTGTTCGGCAGTCCGAGATGCTCCTTCGGCGTTACGTAACAGAGCATTGCGGTGCCAAACCATCCGATCATTGCCGCACCGATACCCGAAGTAATGTGATCGTAACCCGGTGCAATATCGGTCGTTAGCGGCCCGAGGGTATAGAATGGGGCCTCGCCGCAGATCTCGAGCTGCTTATCCATGTTCTCTTTGATGAGATGCATCGGAACGTGCCCCGGCCCTTCGATCATCGTTTGGCAGTCCATCTCCCAGGCGATCTGGGTCAGCTCGCCGAGCGTATCAAGCTCGGCAAACTGCGCCTCGTCGTTCGCGTCGGCGATCGAGCCGGGTCGCAAACCGTCGCCTAAGCTAAAGCTGACGTCGTAGGCCTGCATTATTTCGCAGATCTCTCTGAACCTGGTATAGAGAAAGCTCTCCTCGTGATGGGCGAGGCACCATTTGGCCATTATCGATCCGCCGCGGCTGACGATACCCGTTGTCCGCTTTACCGTAAGCGGAATGTACGCGAGACGCACACCTGCGTGGATCGTAAAGTAATCAACCCCCTGCTCGGCCTGCTCGATCAGAGTGTCGCGATAGATCTCCCACGACAGCTCTTCAGCCTTCCCACCGACCTTCTCAAGGGCCTGGTATATGGGAACCGTTCCGATCGGAACCGGCGAGTTGCGCAAGATCCATTCGCGAGTCGCGTGGATATTCTTACCCGTCGAAAGGTCCATCACCGTATCGGCTCCCCAGAGCGTGGCCCATCGCATCTTTTCAACCTCTTCTTCTATCGATGAAGCGATCGCGGAATTGCCGATATTGGCGTTGATCTTGACGAGAAAATTGCGGCCGATGATCATCGGTTCGCTTTCCGGATGGTTGATGTTGGCGGGAATGATCGCCCGGCCGCGGGCCACCTCGTCACGGACAAATTCCGGTGTGACATAGCGCGGGATCGAGGCTCCGAACGATTCGCCTTTATGTTGATGATGAAGCGATGAGCGGTCCGCTCCGGCGCCGTTCTGTATTGCCTCGAACGCTATCTGACGCCCGAGATTTTCACGGATCGCGACAAACTCCATCTCCGCCGTGATGATGCCTTTGCGGGCGTAGTGCATCTGCGTGACGCAGGCACCAGATTTTGCAGTAAGAATGATGCCTCTAGGCGTGAATTCCGTAAGAGTGACGCCTTTAGGCGTTATTTTATGTTGTGAGTTTTCTACGTTGGGAGAACGCGTAAACGCGTCACTCTTACGCTCAACATCGCCACGGGCGATGATCCATTCGTGCCGAAGCGCGGGCAGGCCGTCGCGAACATCACATATTTGTTCGGGATCGGTCCACGGGCCGCTTGTGTCGTAGATACGCACCGGCGGATTCTCGTATAAGCTTCCGTCAAAGTCCTTGGTCGGGCTCAGATCGATCTCGCGAAACGGTATTCGCAAAGCCTGTCCTATTGAATTCGCGGTTGTGCCGTTCGTCTCAACGTAGATCTTACGCGAGTTGGGCAGTTGTATTTCGTTGCTTGTTTTCTCGTTTGTTTCTGACATTTGTTTTTCTCCCTTCGTCGGTATTATCCGCATCAGGTTCCAGGAGTCGTGCCGAAAAAGACACCTCTCAGCTCGCGAGGGCCAAGCTCCTCCGAAAACGTATCTGCTGTGGGTATGAATGATTTTATCCGAATTCGGCCTTGAAACGAAAGGCTTTGACAGATCAACCACACAATTACGCCGCTGAGTGTACGCTGTCTAACATAAACCGCAAAAACCATTTAGTACACTCGGTTTATGGTCTAAGAGCTATTTAATACTCAGGAGGAATAATATGAGAACGATCTTTTTCTGCAGCATTTTAGCGGTATGCCTTGGCTTGGTACTCGCCGCATGCGAAGGGACTAGCAATATGTCTATAAATACAAATCGGGTAAGCAACACCCTCGGAAACGCAGCGAACACCGTTGGCAATACGGCCTCGAACGCGGTCAATTCGATGTCCAATGCCATCAGTAAGGCAACAACGAACGGTCCGGAAAGCTTCTTTAAAGACGCTGCCCAGGGTGGAATGGCCGAGGTCGAGATGGGTAAGGTCGCCGTAAAAAATGCGCAGAGTCCCGAGGTCAAAAAATTCGGCCAGATGATGGTTGACGACCATAGTAAAGCCAACAAGGAACTCGAAGATCTGGCTAAGAAGAAGAACATTGCGTTGCCGGCTGACATCGGGTCCAATAAATCGACGCTCGATAAGTTAAACGGCCTAAAGGGTGCGGATTTTGACAAAGAATATGTCAAAGACATGGTCGACGATCATGAGACGGACGTCGCCGAATTTGAAAAACAGGCCGCAAATGCGACCGATCCCGATGTTAAGGCATTCGCGGCAAAGACTTTGCCAGTGCTAAAGAAGCATCTCGATGCGATCAAGGCGATCCAGGCAAAGATGAAGTAAACCAGGAGTTGAGGGCCGGAACGAGAAGGCCCTAAGTGAGGGGTTATGGAAAAGGTAACAGTCGATGAAGTACGAAAACATCTCGAGTCGGGAAGTCGCCACGTCGCCATTTTTGATGCACGAGCTCCCGATGCCTGGAACGATTCAGGTATAAAGGCAGCTGGGGCCATTCGTGTGCCGCCCGATAACGCGGCCGAATACCTGTCCGATGTAAACCGCGATGACTACGTCGTTGCATACTGCACCTGACCGAGCGAGAATTCGAGCGCCCGGGTGGCGCAGGTTTTTGAGGATCACGGATTTAAGGAAGCACATGCTTTGATCGGCGGCTTTGATGCATGGCGGGCTGCGGGGCTTCCGGTCGAAGCCAAAAAAGAGGTTTTGAGGAAGACATTAGGAGGTGAGTTATGACAAAGAATTCGTTCTTAGGATTTATGGCCGGTATCGGTGCGGGAGCGGCTTCGATGTACTTTCTTGACCCGGACCGCGGGGCCCGCAGGCGAGCGTTGATGGTCGATAAGGTCACCGCGGCCTCAAGAAAGTTGACGCGAGCCGTCGAGGTAACGAAACGCGATATTAGCAATCGCAGCTATGGCATGCTGATGGAAGCAAGGCATCTCTTCCAACACGAGGAAGTTCCTGACGATGTTCTTGAAGCGCGCATCCGGTCCAAAATGGGCCGAAACGTGTCAAATCCGCATGCGATACAGGTTAAATGCCAAAACGGCAACGTCACGTTGAGTGGTTCGGTATTTGCAAATGAAACGGCATCGCTCTTGAGGTGCATCGATGCGATCCCGGGCGTTGGTTCGCTCGAGAATAACCTCGAAGAGCGCCCAGGTCGGGAAGTTGTATCCCGGAGTGCTCAACAAGACAGCACGGGGCCGTCGACAAAACTGGGAAGCAACCGCCCGCCGGCTATCCACTGACGTTGGCACGAGTGGGATAGACGGGTAAACAGGGAGGTTCGATTCTTATGAAAGTACAGGAAATTATGACAACCGGTCCGGCATGCTGCACGCCGGACACGCCGCTGCAAAAGGCGGCATAAATGATGATCGATTACGATTGCGGCTAGATACCGGTCGTCGACAAAGCAGACGGTCGTATTCCGCTCGGGGTCGTCACTGACCGCGATATTACATGCCGCACGGTTGCGAAAGGGCTTAATCCGCTCGAGCTGACGGTTAGCGACTGTATGAGCACACCGCTGGTGTCGGTAAAACCCGATGATTCGTTAGACGATTGTTACCGCGTCATGGAAGAGAATCAGATCCGGCGCGTCCCCGTCGTCGATGGCGGCGGCCAGATCGCAGGCATCATTTCGCTGGCGGACATCGCCCGGAATGCATCGAGGGCCGATTCGGGTGAGGTGTTGCAGGTGGTCTCGGCGGCATCTCTTTCGGCTTCGAATGTGGGATAAATAAATGCAATTCACCTAAGATGAATACGGCCGCCCATCGAGAACGGTGGCGGCCGTTTCTTGATGGAGCAAATATGGAAAAAGAATTAAGGGTGTCATTACCGCAACTTGGCGTGTTGGCAGCGACTCGCGGCATGATCGGTTTCGGTGCCGGGCTTTTGCTGGCAAATAAGCTGTCCCGCGAGAACAGGAAAGCGATCGGGTTGCCGCTTTTGGTAGCCGGTCTTGCCAGCACGATACCGATAGCTCTACACATTTTTCATGGAAGTCACGACCAAACAGACGACTTACATGTAAAGGAGGGTGAAACCGCATAGGCGCCAACTTAATATTAAAAGTTTTTGACTCACAGCGACTTAAGATATTGCTTAAGTGGAAAGGTCCCTGAAAGGGACAAAGAAAATAGCGTCGGGAGCATCCCGACGATCTTAGCCAACATGTTTCGTTGTCCCTGAAAGGGACACAGTAAGGGTTCTCAACACTCATGGGTCCCTTATAGGGACCGAGGGATCAATTAGGCTTGCAAGTCGGCGGGTTCCACCCGCCGCTATTGACTCCGTCCCTTTCAGGGACGTAACCCTCTTATTGTGTGGTCGATACTGCTTGATCTTGGTCCTACCGGGTGAAACCGGGCATTGACGGTGTGCTTTGACCGCCCGCGAAAACGCAACAGATCGGGGACCCGCCTCGTCTAATGTTATATTGAGGACCGTAAGGAGACTTGTACAACGAAGATGAGACGACGACTCGCGGCGACCGCGTTCATTTGCCTTTCAACCCTGGGATTCGGATGCTCACCCGCTGGCTTGCCTGAAGGTGCAACAGTTTCGACGGCTGACGGCCAATCGCGTTTTCGCGTCGAAGTGGTCGCCTCGGGTTTAGAGGTGCCGTGGGGTTTCGCATGGCTGCCAAGCGGTGGAATGCTGTTTACCGAGCGCCGCGGCCGCGTCCGGATCCTCGAGAATGGAAAACTGCGCCCTGAGCCGGTATTTGTCGTGCCCGATGTCGAGCCGTCCGGTGAAAGCGGTCTGATGGACATCTCGTTTCACCCGGATTTTGCCAAAAACGGTTTTGTATATCTCGCCTATTCCTACAATCAGGATGGTAAGCACGTTAAGGTTGTGCGGTATAAGTACACCGGCGGCATTTTCACCGAGCCAAAAACGATAATCGACGGCGTACCCGGCGCACAGTTTCATTCCGGGATGCGCTGCCGCTTTGGGCCGGATGGAAAACTATATGTGACAACCGGCGACTCAACGGATTGGAACCTCGCACAGCGCCTCGATTCGCTTGCCGGTAAGGTCCTAAGGCTAAACGACGACGGGACCGTTCCGCCTGATAACCCGTTCGTTAGCACAAAAGGAGCACGGCCCGAGATCTGGACATATGGAAACCGCAATCCGCAGGGAATAGCGTGGCAGCCGGGTACCAATCTTACTTTCGAGACCGAACATGGCCCGAGCGGTTTTGAAGGTCGCGGGCTTGGCGGCGATGAGGTAAATATTCTCGAAGCAGGAAAGAACTATGGCTGGCCTGAGATACATCACACCCAGACACGAGCGGGAATGGAATCGCCGCTGCTCGAGTACACCCCGGCGTGTGCACCGGCCAGCGCGATGTTTTATACCGGCTCGGTCTTTCCGGCGTTCAAGAACAATTTCTTTTTCGGATGTCTCGCCGGTACGCGGATCATCCGCGTCGTCTTTGATGGGCGAAAGGTTGTCACCCAGGAGAATCTGCTCTCGGGCAGCTATGGACGCATTCGCGAAATGGAGCAGGGACCGGATGGGTTCATCTATTTCTCGACATCGAACCGGGATGGGCGAGGGTCACCGGCGGCGGACGATGATCGGATCATGAGACTGATGCCGGAGAGATAGCAGGTACGAGCGGACTCGTGCTTCGAACGTAGAGAGCATGCTTACGTGGATGTCAAGAATCTTAGCCCTCATTATTTATCTTCTGTTTTTCGTAACTGGCGTTGTCGCTCAAGCGAATAATGTTTATGGCAGCTACCTTTTCCGGGGCGTTGTTATGGATGAGAATTCATACGTAATCCCGGGCCTCTTGCTAAATTTCAGACTCGGTGAAAAATATGGAGCAACGATTACGAATATCAATGGAAATTTTGAGATGCGGCTTTCGGAAGGTAATTACGAAATCACGTCGGCTACAGATAAACAATTCCGAGCTTTTATAAGAATCACCAGGGGGCCATTAAATCCTCAAGACGTCCAACTAATCCTGGATTCAACCGGCCTGTGTCGCACCAAGCTAAATGGGGTAGACTTTCCAACCGTACTGCGCTCAAGCCTTCCTGTCTATCCGTCCGCTGCTCAAGCGGTCCGGGCGTTCGGAACAGTAACGGTTGACTTGACCGTCGATTCTCAAGGCAACGTGGTCTCCGCTAAGGCGGTCAGCGGACATCTTCTCTTAAGGACGGCTTCTGAAATAGCCGCCGAGAAATTCTTGTTTGAAAAATCAAATCTGACAAGCCCGCGAAAAGTGATCCTGGACTTCATTTATACGCTTTCAAATGAGAAGAGAGCTGATCTGAAACGTTACGATTGTCCGTATAGAATCATTGTGCCTTCGGCACCAGATCTGACCGAAAAGACGAGACAATCCTCTTAATCTTCACTTTCCAACATCTTCTTCGCCTCCACCAACTCGGCATTATGAGCTCCAGAGGCCTTCGGATACTTGAGCTTAAGCGACTCTAGCGTTTGAACGATCACCTCCGACACCGCGAGCCGCGCAAACCACTTCTTATCGGCGGGGATGATGAACCACGGCGATCTATCGGTTGACGTCGCCTCGATCGCCTCGCTGTATGCTTTCATGTAATCGTCCCAATGCTCACGCTCCCTGGCATCGTTGGCGGAAAACTTCCAATTCTTCTCGGGCTGTTCGATACGCTTTAAGAAACGTCTCTTTTGCTCGTCCTTTGATAGGTGAAGGAAAAACTTGATCACGTGTGTTCCATTTAGCGAGAGATGATCTTCCCAATCGCGGATCTCCTTGAACCGGTTTTTCCAAAGGTCCTTGTCCTTTTTCACCTCTTCCGGCAGCTGCTGGTTATCAAGAAACTCGGGATGCACCCGTACGACTATCACTTCCTCGTAATGCGACCTGTTATAGATACCGATCCGTCCTCGTTCGGGTAGTGCTACCTGGCAGCGCCACAGGAAATCATGGTCTAACTCCTCGGCCGACGGCTGCTTGAATGCCGTGACCTGACATCCCTGCGGGTTGACGCCGGTCATAACGTGTTTGATCGCACCGTCTTTGCCGGCGGCGTCCATGGCTTGAAATACGATCAAAAGTGAGTGAAGATTCCCTGCATAAAGTATGTCCTGAAGCTCAGCGAGGGAACGGACGTTGCGGGCGAGATCTTCGACGGCTTCGTCCTTGTGCTCGTAATCGCCCGTAAAATCTGTCGGATGTTTATCGAGGTTGACCTTTGAACCCTCGGCGATGCGAAACCGATCGATCTTCATATAATTGCCAGACTATCACAGATGAAAAAATCGACATTCATATCTGTTCTTTTCACGGTATCGATGGCGGCGGTCGCCATTTCTGTTATCGGCCAACCGCGGCTTGTGCCAAACAAGATAACTCTCAAAAGCGGCAAATCATTTAATCTAAACCTGCCCGCCGAATTCGAGATCATCCCGGCTGCCGAAGGGCTCAAACGTGTACGTTTTTTTGCTAAGGCGCCCGATGGCCGGATCTTTGTCACCGATATGTATAATCTCGCCGACAATACCCGCGGCGCCATATACATCCTCGACAGCTGGAACGCACAAACCGGAAAGTTTTCAAAGATCATTCCGTATATGACGCACCTTAGAAACCCGAACAGCGTTCAGTTCTACCACGACGCAAACGGTCAGGATTGGATCTATATCGCCGAGACGGACAAGCTGACAAGGCGAAAGTTTACACCGGGCGAAACGCAGCCGACCGACACCCATCCGGAAACACTCGCAACGTTTCCGGGTTACGGTTTGAGTTACAAATATGGCGGCTGGCATCTCACACGCACTATCGCGTTTGCCTCAAATGGCAAGGTCTATGTCTCGGTCGGCTCGAGCTGTAACGCTTGTATTGAAAAGGAGCGCGTCCGGGCAAGTGTTATCGAGATGAACCCCGACGGCACCGGCCAACGCGAGTTTGCACGAGGGCTTCGTAACGCTGTCGGTTTGCGTTGGATAGGCAATGTTCTCTGGGCCGCAAATCAGGGCTCGGATCACCTCGGACTTCAAAAACCCGACGAGACGTTTTATGCACTAAAGGACGGTGCGGATTATGGGTGGCCGTATTGCCATTCGTCCGAGGGTCGCATATTTGAGGACCCAGGATTTAAGCGCCCAAGTGACTGCATAGGCGTGCTGGCTCCGTACGCTTTCTTCCCGGCACACGCATCCGCTCTCGGGTTTGATTATTTTGACGATCCCGGCTCAAGCGAAACGATCCGTAATGCCTTTGTCGTTGCGCTCCACGGCTCGACAAATAAATCTATCGGCCACGGCTACAAGATCGTCATCATGCGAAAAGGTGAAAAGGTCGAGGACCTGATCACCGGCTTTCTGCACGAAGGCATTGTAATGGGACGGCCATGTGACATCATGAAGCTCGACGCCAACTCGTTTCTCTTCACCGATGACTATTCGGGGATCGTATATCTGGTACGTAAGAAAGGAACTGTTCCTCAGATACCCGCGACTGGGGGATGACCTCGCCGCGATCGTGAAGAAATCTTTGATTTACCTCGCTATCAAATAACAGGACGCTCCGATGGAGCTCGCTGATTTTGAATCTACGTGTTTCTACAAACAGGCCGCCCGTATCGGGCTTAGACCGAAGAGGAACATTCCAGCTCCATTAGGAGCGACCTGTTTGTAGGGCGGAGGCGACGAACGACCATTCCAGCTCCGTTAGGAGCGACCTGTTCCGTAAGCCCAATAATGGACAACATCCTCTATTTCTTCTAATTGACCCATCACCCTTGGATTGACCATCTAGTTTGTATTTCGAATCACGTGCTACCATATTCGTTCGACTCAAAGACGCGGTATGAATATTGGCATCACAGTTTATCCGACCTACGGCGGCAGCGGCATTGTCGGTTCCGAGCTTGGCCGCGAGCTGGCTGCACGTGGACATAACGTGCATTTCATCTCGTCGTTCTTGCCGACGCGGGTTACCGAGCTCAATGAGCGTATTCATTTTCACGAAGTGGAAATGATGTCTTACCCACTCTTTGAACACCAGCCGTACGATCTTGCATTGGCGACAAAGATGGCCACGGTAGCCCGTGCCGAAAAGCTCGACCTGCTCCACGTTCATTACGCGATACCGCACTCGATCAGCGCCATACTGGCCCGCGAATCGATCAAACAAAAACGTTATGTGCCGGTTATCACCACGCTTCACGGAACCGACATCACACTCGTCGGTGCCGACCGCAGCTATCTGCCGATCACCAGGTATGCGCTGCAGCAATCGGATGGCGTTACAGCCGTCTCGAAGTTTTTGAAACAGGCGACGATCGAAACGTTTGATTTCGACGAGATAGAGGTCATTCCAAATTTTATTTGCCCGACGCACTACAAGCGATTGACCGATTCTCCCCTGCGGGCGGAGCTTGCTCCCAACGGCGAACGACTGCTCGTCCACGTATCGAATTTTCGCCCTGTAAAGCGTCCTGCCGATTGCGTCGAGATCCTTGCGAAGGTTCGTGCACGAGGTTTGAACGCGCGTCTCATAATGGCCGGCGACGGGCCCGAGTTTTCCGCCGTCAAATATCGTGCGGAGCAACTCGGTGTTGCGGACGAGACGATCTTCGTGGGCAAACAAGGAAACATATCCGACTATATCGGTATCGCCGATGTATTTCTGCTGCCGTCCGAGTTGGAATCGTTCGGTCTTGCCGCGTTAGAAGCGCAGGCTTGTGAGGTGCCCGTGATCGCCACGCGCATCGGCGGCATTCCCGACGTCGTGTCCGATGGCGAGACGGGGTATCTGTCCGATGTCGGGGACGTAGACAAAATGGTCGATGATACGCTGCGGCTGCTTGGCGACGAGGAGCTGAGACGCGAGTTTGGTGTCCGCTCCCGCGAACTGGCGGTCCAGAGATATTCGACCGATAAGATCATTCCGCAATACATCGCCTATTACGAAAAGATCGTTCAAAAAGCGGCATCCGCCGCGGCCTAAACGGGAAAAGAACATGCTTCGAAGGTACATGCACAAGCGCGAGCGTTATCACGCGATGTTGGAAGACAATCGCGTCGTGCGGCCATTCGAATGGGGAACCGAATTTATCGATGAAAAGGCGAATGGCGCTGATCCGAGAAAGTTCTTCGCCGATTATTCGAAAGAGGTTCTTGCTAGTAGCGACGAGTTTTTCTTTTCGCCCGAGATCACCGATTACCGTTTGAAGTCCCGTTCGGAGTCCCGCCTTCAGGCGGCCTCCGCCGTCGAAGAAAGCCTGCTAAAGCAGGGACTCCAAACGCAGGAACCCCAGACGCTGACGTGGACAAGCGGCATCACGACCCCTTCGCCTGAAAACAATACGGTTTATGCCACGTACTTTCCGCAGGACGGCAGCCGTTCCGCCGTGCTGATCCTTCCGCACTGGAATGCAAAAGCGGGTACCTACTTCGACCTGTGTAAGGTATTCAACCGCCTCGGATTTTCCGCGCTGCGATTGACGCTGCCGTATCACGAAGAGCGCATGCCGCCGGAGCTGGAACGCGCGGATTATCTCGTTGCACCAAACGTTGGCCGCACGCTGCAATCGCTTCGGCAAGCGGTTGTCGATACGCGGTCCGCCGTCCGATGGCTCAAACAACAGGGATATGAAAAGATCGGCATCGTCGGCACAAGCATCGGCTCATGCGTCGGATTCTTTGCCTTTACCCATGACCCGCAGATCGATGCAGCCGTATTTAATCATGTTTCAGGGTACCCGGCGGATGTCGTGTGGAACGGTCTGTCGACCTATCATGTAAAGCAAGCTCTGGGCGGTAATCTTACGCTCGAAGAGCTTCGCCAGTATTGGCTGCCGATCTCACCGATGGCCTATCTCGATCGACTCGCGACGCTGCCGCCGCGGCCGCAGCGATATATTTACACGCTTTACGATCTGAGCTTTCCCATCGACCTCTCACGCGACGTTTTGCGCGAGCTGCGGCGGCGTAAGATCAAACACAGCACGGCCGCGATCCCCTGCGGGCATTACACTCTCGGCGAAAAGCCATGGGTCTATCTTGACGCCTTTAAGATCGTGTCGTTTTTACGGAAGCACCTAAAATAGTAAAGATCGAAAGTCGGTTACGCCGGCATGTAGTTTCCATTCCTCGGCGTGCTCAACAGCTCTGCCCGGGGTAAGTGTCACGAGCGGAGATAGCGTCTCGATCTCGACAAAGCCACCGGCCGTGTAAACCTCATTGTTCGAATTCATGTCAGGGTAAACGGCATCTTCTTCACAAGCGAAGCGTTTTACGAACAGCGTGTCCTGCCGCTTATATGCTGCCCATCCCTTTTTGTTGAGAACGCCAAGCTTTTGCTGGGAATCGATACTCTCATCGACGCGGAGTTTAATGCAGTCTTTTTCAAAGCTCCAGCGCGGATCGGTGAAGTCGGTGTACGACCAGAGGGTCATTGACCGGACCGGCAAAAGGGTTTCGGGGCTATATGGCGCAAAGGGTTCGTTCGGAACTATCACTTCACCGCCAGGTCGCATTATTGTCAGGGCCCACGCGGCGATCTCGATTGATGTGTCTCCGCGGTTTGTTAGCCGGTGGTCAAGTGAGACGCGGCTCCCGGTGTGCTCAAGAGATACCGTGATCTCTTTCTGAATCTGTGAATGTGGGTCCGTATCCTGGGTAAGGGACACGCGGCTTTCGTTAATGATCTCGTAAGCGACAGGCCCATTATCCGGTGCGTAAGACAGCGGCATATTCTCTGGTGCCCGCCATAGACGATGCCCTCCATACGGCTTCCAGGTGCCGAGCGATGTTTCGACCGCCGCGTCCGGGTGCCAACCCAGGATGTTCTCACCGCCATCAAACGAATAGCTTAGTATGCGTGGACCGAAGTCGGTTGAGATGACAAGCTTTACAACATCATTTGAAAGCTCCAGGCAATTCGGAAACCCATGGTAGTCGCGGCTTTTGATCACGTCTCAATTATAAGCAATAGGAATCGAAATCTGTTAAAATCACCCCGACTTGCCGATGGCCCAGCCTGCTGAAAAATACAATTCGACTATT
>OCZT010001984.1_pt1 | contig 21219 bp, 28 predicted proteins | sample 1539031 | NCBI WGS metagenome assembly OCZT01 (sample SAMEA3539308, study PRJEB22396) | soil metagenome | biome: tundra; feature: field; material: soil | place: USA | collected 2010-05 | depth 0.15 m | reverse complement strand
GTGCTTGCTGCGGACGGCAAGCGCAGGGCCGACATCCCTTGCAGACCTCCGATTCGCTCCGCGTGGGCGAGGTACAAGTAGGACCGGAAGCCTTGTCGATGGCGGCCGTGCTCAATAAAGAATTGGGGCTGTCGCACGCGCGCACGGCGCGGGTGCTGGAACTGGGCTACGGGCTGAAGTGGAGCCGGAGCGGGGTGTGCCGGGCCTTGGCGCGACTGGGGAATTTAGCTAGCCCCGAGCCCAGGCGCGCAAAGCGCGCGCCGCAGCCATAATAAAAACAGGTGCACAAATGCCCGACTGTTTGAACGCCGTCCGCCAGATCCTGGCCGCCGCCCGCTTTGCTGCCGAACGGCACGCGGCCCAACGCCGCAAAGGCCGCACGGCAGAGCCTTACGTCAATCATCTGCTCGAAGTCGCCGAACTGCTCGCCCGCACCGCCGACGATCTCGACACCAACTTGATCGTCGCCGCGCTGCTGCATGACACCATCGAAGACGTCGGCGTCACGCGCGAAGAAATCGCGGAGCGCTTCGGCGAAGACGCCGCCTCCCTGGTCGCCGAAGTGACCGACGACAAGTCGCTGCCCAAGGAAACCCGCAAAGCCCTACAGGTCGAGAACGCGGCCGCCAAATCGGCCCGCGCCCAGGCGCTCAGCGCGGCCGACAAGATCGCCAACGTGCGCAGCATCGCCACCAGTCCGCCGGCCAATTGGACCTTCGAGCGCCGCGTCGAATACGTGCGCTGGGCGCGCCAGGTGGTGGGGCGCTACAGTCAGCTCAACGGACGCCTGGCCGCGGAATTCCAGCAGGTCGGCGCCGAGCTTCAGGAGTGGGAAAAGTCCGGCGGCACGAACGACTTCTTCTGAGGCGCCGCCAGCGCTTCCTGCAGCAACTCCTGCAACAGTTCGTCATAGATGCGCGCGTATCGTTCCGCGCCTTCATCCAGGTGCAGCGCGAACTCGCGCGTGAGCCGCACCTTCTCCCGGATATACGGCCGCGCCACGCGCGTGAAATGATCGAACCAGTCGTCGGCGACCGCATCGTCGTACTTCAGCCGCAGATACTCGCGCAGCGCCCGCCAGATGTGCGTATGCGCGCGCAGCATCTCGCCTGTATTCTCGACGCCGCACTCCGCAATGGTTTCCAGATACAGCCCCGCCACGGCATTCTCGATGGCCGCGCGCCGGAACGCCACCCTCGGATCGGCGGTGGCCAGGCACGCCCGCTCGATTTCCAGCAACGCGGGTGTATCGCACACCTCGCGCATGGCGATATCCGGCCGCGGCGGAGCGATCCGCATCCTGCGCCGGCGCTGCTCGCGCATCGCGTACACCACTGCCGCCACCGTAAGCGCCGTCAACAGCGGAAACAATTCGCGCAGCACGATCCCTCCAGATCAGCGTACATCAGAGGTGGGGCAGGCTTTCAGCCTGCCTGGATTCCTACCACGCCTGCGCTACCATGGAGTGCATGAGTCCGAATCAGCCGGGGCAGCCACCCAAGTTGCCCATTCCTGGTGTGAAAAATCTGATCGCGGTAGGCTCCGGCAAAGGCGGCGTCGGAAAGACCACCGTGGCGGTGAACCTGGCCGTCGGGCTGGCTAAACTGGGCCACCCCACCGGCCTCATGGACGCCGACGTCTACGGCCCCAACGTGCCGCTGATGATGGGCATCAATCGCACCCCCATGGCTTACGGCGAGCGCATCCAGCCGCTCGATCAATTCGGGGTCAAGCTAATGTCCATGGGCTTCCTGAATCCCGGCGACAAGCCGCTGGTCTGGCGCGGCCCCATGCTGCACAGCGTCATCCAGCAGTTCCTGCGCGGCGTGGATTGGGGCGACCTCGACTACCTGGTAATCGACCTGCCACCCGGCACCGGCGACGTGCAGCTCACCCTCATCCAGACCGCGCCCATCACCGGCGCCATCGTGGTCACCACGCCATCCGACGTTTCGCTCGAAGACGCGCGCAAGGCCGTCCATATGTTCCACCAGGTTAGAGTGCCCATCTTGGGCATCGTCGAGAACATGAGCTACCTCATTTGCCCGCATTGCAGCGAGCGCATCGACGTCTTCAGCCATGGCGGCGGCCGCCGCACCGCCGCCGAGATGAAGGTGCATTTCCTTGCCGAGTTGCCCCTCAATCCGGACGTGCGGATCGGCGGCGATAGCGGCAAGCCCATCGTGCTGGACGAAGACCCGCGCAAGCCGGGCGCCGGCTTCCTCGAACTGGCGCGCAACACCGTCGCCCGCATCGAAGAGATCGGCCCGCCGGAAGGCCCGCGCATCGAAATCACGGATTAATCATGGACCGCTTGGTGGGGCAGGCATTGCCAATCGTGGGGCAGACCTCCAGGTCTGCGGGTCCTCCAGGACCCGCCTCTTATCCGCGCGCCAACAGGCCGGCGTGGACGCCGGCCGCAGGACTGGAGTCCTGCCCCACGCGGCCTGTAGATGCCAAACTAATTGGCATTGGGCATTCATCGAAACTACGGACTAATCATGGACCTAACTCGCCGCACTCTGATGGGCTCCGCCGCGCTGGCCGTCGGCGCGCTGGCCGCTCCGCCCACTTTCGAATTGGAAGAAGCCACCGTGGCCGATCTGCAAAAGCGGATGTCCGCGGGTAGCCTCACCGCGTCCGCGCTAACTCAGCGGTACCTGGAGCGCATCGCCGCCATCGACAAGCGCGGCCCGGCGCTCAACTCGGTGATCGAACTCAACCCCGATGCCCTGTCCATCGCCGCCGCCCTCGATGCCGAGCGCAAAGCCAAAGGCCCGCGCGGCCCCTTGCACGGCATTCCCGTTCTGATCAAGGACAACATCGACACCGCAGACCGCATGATGACCACCGCTGGCTCGCTGGCTCTGGTCGGTTCCATCGCCGCGCGGGATGCGATCGTGGCGCAGCGCTTGCGCGCGGCCGGCGCCGTGTTGTTGGGTAAAACCAATCTCAGCGAATGGGCCAACTTCCGGTCCAGCCACTCGACCAGCGGCTGGAGCGGACGCGGCGGCCTTACCCGCAACCCTTACGCGCTCGACCGCAACGCCTGCGGCTCCAGTTCCGGATCGGGCGCAGCCGTCTCCGCCAACCTGTGCGCGCTGGCCATCGGCACGGAAACCGACGGCTCCATCGTGTGCCCGGCTTCGACCAACGGCGTGGTCGGGATCAAGCCCACGCTCGGCCTCATTCCCGCCACCGGCATAATCCCTATCGCCCATTCGCAGGACACCGCCGGGCCAATGGCGCGCACGGTCGCCGACGCGGCCCTCCTGCTGGGTGTGCTCACCGGCGCCGATCACACCAAGTCTCTCGACCCCAACGGCCTGCGCGGCGCGCGCATCGGCGTGGCCCGCGACAAATTCTTCGGCTTCAGCGAAGAGACCGATCGTGTGATCGAAGCGGCCATCGCAGAGATGAAGCGGCGCGGCGCGGAGATCGTCGATCCCGCCGATATCCCCACCGCCGGCAAGTTCGACGATTCCGAATCGGAAGTCCTGAGCTACGAGTTTAAGAACGATTTGAACCTGTACCTGGGCGCGCTGGTACCGAAGGCGCCCATGCACTCCCTCGCCGACGTGATCGCTTTCAACGAAAGCCATCGCGAACGGGAGATGCCCTACTTCGGCCAGGACCTCATGATTAAGGCGCAGGCCAAAGGTCCGCTCTCGAGCAAGGAGTATCTGGACGCACTCGAGAAGGATCGCCGGCTCTCACGCACCGAAGGCATCGACGCGGTGATGAGCAAGCATCGTCTGGATGCCTTGGTAGCGCCCACTGCCGGCCCGGCCTGGTGCACGGACTTGATCAATGGAGACCACGCCCCGGGCGGCAGTTCCACGCCCGCCGCCGTCGCCGGCTACCCGAATATCAATGTCCCCGCGGGCTATGCCTGGGGCCTGCCGGTGGGCATCTCCTTCTTCGGCGCGGCGAATTCCGAGCCGCTGCTGATCAAGCTGGCGTACGCTTTCGAGCAGGCCACGCGGCACCGGCGCGCGCCGCAATTCCTGCCCCGGATACCGTGATGCACGTTGATGCACTTTTTGATGCGATAATGCACATATGAAGAACGGGACGAAGAACGGAACGCGCCGTACAACCCTGACGCTCCCCACCAAGGCGCTTTCGGCGGCGGAGCGTATCGCTCATGCGCGGAAGGTAAGCTTGAGTGTGGTCGTCTCGGAGGCGCTAGAGGAGAACCTGCACGCCAAGGCCGACGCCAAGCGCGAGGGCGAGCGGCGCGTGAAAGCGTGGGAGGCCCTTCGGCAATCTCATTCGGACCTGACCGATGAACAGTGGCTGCTCCTCGATGGCATCATCATGGAGCCGACGGACGAATAGACTTGCTTGACCCCGCTTTTGGCCCACACTTGTTCGATACCAGCGCCCAGAGTTGGTTGGAACGGTCAACCGATCCGGCGGCCCGGAGTTGGCTCGCCAGTTATCTGCAGCGGCATCCCATGCATGTGTCCGCCATCACCGTGATGGAGCGGATACGGGGGTTCGCCCTGCTCCTCCAACAAGCCGCGCCCGAGCAGCGAGGTCATATCGCGATGAAGCGCCAGGTCTACCTTGACTCTCTGGGCCGGGTTCGACCGGTCGATGCCACCGTTGCTTTGTACGCCGCCGAACTGAGCGCGTTGTTGCCTCAACCGCCATCGGCGCCGAAGCGTGCCCACCGCGTCCTCGAAGTGCGCCAGGAAAGACTGGTTCGCTGGCGTTGTGACATTCTGATTGCCGCAACCGCGCTTGCCGCCTCAATGCCCCTTGTTCATCACAACCCGCGCGACTTCGAAACCATCCGCATGGCCATCGAAACCTCGCCGGAGAAGTTCCCCACTCTCGGCCCTTTGAACCTCGTAAGCGTGCTGCGCCTCACCGGATAACTGGTGTAGACTCGGATCATGAAGCCAGCGCAGCGCCTAACCGCGATTATCGAACGAGAGGACGACGGTTTTGTAGCGTTGTGCCCGGAGCTCGACATTGCCAGCGAGGGTGCGTCGATTGAAGAAGCGCGAACCAACCTCATTGAGGCGCTCACGCTGTTCTTCGAAACGGCCGCCCCATCCGAAGTCGCCCAGCGCTTTCACCGCGAAGTTTTCGTGACTCAGGTTGAGGTGCCGGTTGGGTAAGCTTCGAGTTCTCTCGGGCTCGGAGATTTGCCGGATTCTCGAATAAAACGGATTCGCCGCGGTCCGCCGGCGCGGCAGTCATCGCATCATGCAAAAGCGCTTGGAGACAACGACGATCACCATTCCGGTTCCGCTTCACGATCCGGTCGGGCGCGGCACACTGCTCAGCATTGTTCGGCAGCCGGAACTCCCGAGATCGTTTTTTGAGACCGAAAAGTAGGCTGCCGCTCTACTCCAGTTCGCTCTATCGCGTGGCCGCGGGCACGAATACGGCGGTCCCGCCAGCATCCTGGATCTCGCGCACCACTTGATTTCCTCGTTCCAGGCCGCGCGGCGCCAGTACCACACTGGCGCCTGCCCGCGCGAAAGCCAGCGCCGTTGCGCGCCCGATACCGGAGCTGCCACCGGTCACGAGAGCGACCTTCCCCCTCAGTTGTTCCATCCTTGCCCTCCAAAACGAATCGTCAAGCTCGGCCGAGCATCCTTCGCAGGCGATCGCGCCAGGAATAACGCAAGATCGTGTGCCGATTGATTCCCTGCAGTGCCCAGCCATCCGGCGAATGTTCCACGGCGCCGGCCCGCCGGAAGAATGCCGTGCGCACGACTACATCTTCCAGCACCACTGACGATTCCTTCCTGAGAAAATCGAACATCTCATAAACGGAGGGAATTTGGATATCGTCCACCACCAGCCATCCTCCCAGCCTGATCCATGGAAAGAGATACGAGAACTCGATTTGCGGCAGCGGATAGGCATGCGGCCCGTCCAGAAGCACCAGATCAAGCTCGCCTTCAAACTGGTATTGGGGCAGAGTATCCTTCGTCTCGCCCTCGACGAAGGTCACTTTCTCGGTGCGAAGATCGCTCTGCTTGCGCAGCTCGGTAATGGTTCGGTCCTTGCCATCTATTGCAAAAGCCGTGTGGCGATCGCTCGCATGAGACAGAACGATCGTGCTGCCGCCGCACCCTGTTTCAGCGGTAGATCGGAAAGGGCCGCGCTTCAGGATGGCGGACAGAGCCATCGGTGTCATGGCATCCCATGGATGAAAACCGCTGGCCCGTGTTACCAGATCAGTATCCTGCATCCATTCCAGTATCTTATTGAAACCTCACCGGTGTCGGACCCTCGACAGCGAGCAGGCTACGCCCAACCGGAGATGAATTCCAAACGGCCCAGCATCTCTTCCGCGGTGCGCTGGCTGATGAGCCTCATGATCCGCCGCATTTCCTCCCCAGCGGAGTAGCGCTGTTGCGGCGCCACGATGATGCCGGCATGCGTACGTCCCTGACTAATCCAGAGTTGATGCAAAACGCAGTAATCGGCCGTATTGTGAGTGAACAGAGTTCTGCCGAATGCCGAGGCCGCCGCCAGGTGCTCATCGTCTTCCCGATTAATCATGCTCGCCTCGGCAGCCGTCAGAACATCGACATTGCGCGCTCTCAGCGCAAATACGAGCGACCGCCGCATGGAGTCCTCATCGAGATAGAGCCGGACTTGACTCATCGGCGAGCCGGCTTGCCCCCCAACTGTTCCTCCCAGTGAACCGCGGCTGCTTCCTCTTTGGCAATATCGGCTTCAATCTCGTCCCGATTCACGTGATAGTACGCCAAAGCAGCGTGTACCTGGGCCAGCGTCAAGTGCGGATACTCGAGGGCGATCTCTTCCGGGCTCATGCCAAGTTTGTACCAGCCGGCAATCCTGCTGACCGTTAAACCGGTTCCCGCAATTTTCGGACGCCCCCCCCGAATCTTGGGATCACGGTCGATCAAGCTTCCGATTTCAATACGGGACGCCATATGTCTAGCTTACCCCGCCACCTCGATCCGCGCGCGCCAGCCTACTCGAACTGTTTCTTAAACTCCGCGAACTGCCGCTTCAAATCCGCGACCTCCGCTTCCAGGCGATCCACACTGGCCTGCAGGCGCGCGACCGGTTCGTCGCGGGTCTCGCGTACGCCGGGGGTCTGCGCCGCCGCTGGCGCCGCCGCCGTCGTCGGGGGCTCGCCCGAAAGCAAGTGGGCGTAGCGCACCTCTTTGTATCCCACCTGCCGCGGCAGCCTGGCCACCAGCGGCTCGGGCTGCCATTCCATCAGACGGGTCAGGCAGGCATCCACGGCCTCCAGGTCGTCGAACTGGTAGAGACGCTCGGTGCGCCCGCGCAGTTCACCCGCGGTCTGCGGCCCGCGCAGCATCAGGACGCATAGCACCGCGGCTTCCCGGCGGCCCAGGTTGATGACTTCCGGCAAGCGGTGGGCATGCTTAGGCACGCGCATGTCGTGGCCGCTGATGCGCGCGGCCAATCCCTTGGCCCGCAATCCACCCAGCGCCGTCTCCACCGTATCTTCGTCGTACGACACCACCGGCTCACGGTTGGATTTCTGATTGCACGCGTTCACCAGCGCGTTGAGCGAGAGCGGGTAATACTCGGGTGTGGCGACCTCCTTTTCCATGAGCGCGCCCAGCACCCGCACTTCAGCGTCGTCCAGTTGGATGCCCATGCGCCTAACCGTGGCTGGCGATCTTCGACTGCACTAACGCCATCAACCGGTTCTCGAAAGTGAAGTCCGGTTGCGGAAACCGGCCATTGCGGTTGCGCAGGTACCAGCGCCACGTCTCTTTCAGGCCCTCTTCGAACGGCGTCGGCCGCACACCCAGCACGCGCGCAGCCTTGCCCATCTTCTCCGTGATGGGCGGTATGTCGAAATACACACCAAAGTAAGCGGGATCGCCCATCGGATTACCGCCCAAATGCACGATCGCCTCGCGCGGGATGCGCACCAGTTGGGAAGGCTTGCCGGCGGCGGCGGCCAACGACTGCACCACTTCCGCCTGCGTCAACGCCCGGGAATCCCCGATGTTGAACGCTTCTCCAGCCGCATTGGGCACCTCCATGGCGCGGACCAAGGCGCGCACCAGATCTTTTACGTAGACGAACTGCATCAGGCGGTGGCCGTCGCCCGGAATGATGATAGGGCGCGCCAGGCGCATGCGATCCCAAAAGAAGGCCTCCCGGTAGAACGGATTGCCCGGCCCGTAGATGAACGGCGGCCGGAAAGTGACCACCGGGAGGCCGTAACGCTGATGCAGACGGAACAGCATCCGCTCCGTCATGGCCTTGTTGCGGACGTAGGGTTCCGGGTGGTTGTCCGGCGCCAGCGCGTCGCCTTCATAGTGATTCAGGCCGTCGCCATACGCCGCCACGCTGGACATGAAAATATAGCGCGATACGCGGTCGCCACAGGCCCGCACGGTGGCCTGCACCTGCGCCGCGGTGGTGCCGCGCTCCCAATCGTAGACGTTGTCGTAAACCACGTCGAAGCGCCGCTCATCCAACGTTTGCTGAACCGCCTCGGCGTCGTTGCGATCCGCCATCAGATTCTCCACGCGCCGCGGCAGACCATGCGCCGGCTTGCGGTGCATTACGGCTACATCATGGCCGGCGTCGCACAACTCCTTCACGAGTTGCCGGCCGATGAACAAGGTACCGCCGATGACAAGAACCTTCATAAGTGGGTGTCGGGTCCTAAATGCTGGGTTCTGGTAATCACTTAGTCGTAATATTCCAGTCCAAGGTGGGTAATCAGGTCCTCACCACGCATCCAGCGCAGTGTGTTCTTCAGCTTCATCAATTGGATGAAGATGTCGTGCTCGGGATAAAGCTCGGGCGCATGCATGGGCGCCTTGAAATAGAAGGACAGCCACTCCTGGATGCCCCGCATGCCGGCGCGCTGCGCCAGATCGCTGAACAGCACCAGGTCGAGCACCAGCGGCGCCGCCAGGATCGAATCGCGGCACAGGAAGTCGATCTTGATTTGCATCGGGTAACCCAGCCAGCCGAAGATATCGATGTTATCCCAGCCTTCCTTGGCGTCGCCCCGCGGCGGGTAATAGTTGATGCGCACCTTGTGATAGAAGTTCTTGTACAGATCCGGATACAGGTCCGCCTGCAGGATCTGTTCGAGCGCTTCGAGCTTGGATTCTTCCTTGGATTTGAAGGAGCCCGGATCGTCCAGCACTTCGCCATCGCGGTTCCCCAGGATGTTGGTCGAGAACCAGCCGCTCAGTCCCAGCATGCGCGATTTCAGGCCGGGTGCGATCAGCGTTTTCATGAACGTCTGGCCGGTCTTGAAATCCTTGCCGCAAATGGGCACCTGGCGCTCGCGCGCCAATTGGAGCAGGGCCGGGGTATCCGTGGTCAGGTGCGGCGCGCCATTGGCGTAGGGCACGCCCATCTTCAGCGCGGCATAGGCGTAGATCTGGCTGGGCGAGATTTCAGGATCGTTCTTCTGCAGGCCGCACTCGAAATCGGCCAGCGTCTGGTGGACGGCGGCGGGCTTGTGGAAGACCTCCGTGGAGCCGCACCAGATCATCGCCAGGCGCGCGGCGCCGGTGGACTCGCGGAAGCTGCGAATGTCGTCCATCAGCATCCCGGCATGATCCATCTTGGACGCCTTGGGCTTCTTGTTCGGCCCATCGATGCGGCGCACGAACTCGTGGTCGAAGACCGCCGGCATCGGCTGGATCGCGGAAAGCGGCTCGCGGAGTTTTTCCAGCAGAGACATCTCCAGGACGCCGGCCTTCTCGGCGGCTTCATAGCAGTTGTCGGGATAAATGTCCCAAGTCCCGAAAACCAGGTCGTCCAGGCTGGCGAGTGGAACGAAATCCTTTATGCGGGGGCTGCGGCCCTCGGTGCGCTTTCCGAGGCGGATGGCGGCCATCTGGGTGACCGAGCCTATGGGTTTGGCGAGATTGCGTTTGATGGCCTCTACGCCGGCGATAAAGGTGGTGGTGACCGCACCCATGCCGGGGATCAACACCCCGAGCTTCCCTTCCGCCGGCGCGATGGAGACGTTATCTTTGTCGGGCAAGTGCTTTACTCCTCTCAATTCAGGCAGCCTTCGGGCGCGCCTTGAACATGCGGACCCGAAGGGTCCCCCAGGTGGCTAAAGGGGGGGTGCCTGGCCGCACATCGGCTAAACTGCCGGTGCGGGGCGAAATGTTATAATACCAACTCGATGCGAGAGCGCGCGACGGCCACTTTGACTACCGTCATTGTCGACGACGAACAACTGGCTTCGGACGAGCTGGCTTACCTGCTGCGGGACTTCCCGGAAGTGGAGGTGGTAGCCACCGGCCGCAACGGCCTGGAGGCCGTGCAGTTGATCCGCAAGACCGAGCCGGACCTGGTTTTCCTGGACGTCCAGATGCCCGGCCAGGATGGCATGTCGGTAGTGCGCGACCTGCGGGAGTCCGGCATGGAACTGCCGCATTTCATTTTCGTTACAGCCTACGATCAGTATGCCGTGGAGGCTTTCCGCCTGGAGGCCATGGACTACCTGCTGAAGCCGGTGGACAAGGCGCGCCTGGCGGAGACTATCGAACGCGCGCTGCGGTCCTCACAAGAGAGGAGGGCGGCGGCGCTGGAAACCCCCGCCGCTCCGACGCCCCCGTCGCCCCCGCACCGCACCAAGCTGCTGATCCGGAACGCGAACCGCAATTTCATCGTGGACGCGCAGGATGTGATCTACGCCACCATCGACAACGGTATGATTACGCTGGTGGCCACCAACGTCGAGGGGCATTCCAACTACCGCACTATCGAAGATCTGCAAGCCAACCTGGACAAAGACACCTTCTGGCGAGTGCACCGCTCGTTTCTGGTGAATATTCACAAGATCAAGGAAGTAGTGCCGTGGTTCAAATCGAGCTACCAGCTCCGCATGGACGACAAGAAGCACACGGAGGTTCCGGTCAGCCGGGTGCAGACCAAGCGGCTGCGGGAGTTGTTGAAGCTGTAGCGCGCGAGACCGCTTGCCGACGCGCGCGGCTCCGCTACCGAGCCGCGACCGTTAGGGAGCGCAGGCCCCACTTACCGCCCAAAGAAGCCCGGCCCGACCGTCAGGTGATGGCTGATCGAGTCTGGGATCACCACGAACAGCACAGTCCCGATCACGGCGTGGGCCAGGCCTAGGAAATAGATGTTTCGGTACCGCATGAAGATTTTGGTGCTGTAGTAGCCGGTCACGAAAGTCACCAGCATCAGAAACCAGTTGGGCAGGTGCGCCCCGGCGAAGAGCGCGGCGGCCATCAGCGGCACGTGCCGCGCTGAAGACACCGCCAGCAGCCGGTTCGCGATGTAACCGTTCAGCAGGTATTGCTGGAAGATCCCCCATGGACAATATGCCAACAGGCACATGCAGCCATACTCCACGCTGATCGGACGGATGGTCTGCAGAAGCACTCCGAGCGCCATCAGCGACAGGGCCAGCAGCAGCAGCGCCGGCGCCATAGTCTCCATGCATTCCCGGAAGTTGCTCCAGCGGAAGCCCAGGCTGGCAGTCCGCTCGCCGCGCAGAATGTGCGACAGGATGAAGAAGCCCAGGATGAATACCCAGGCGCGGGGCGCGGTGAAGCGCAGGCGCCAGATGTACAGCATGATCAAGGCGAAGCCGGTGGTGGTCTCGACGACGATCAGCTTTTGCCTGCGGTTCACATTCGTCTCCGATCAAAAGAACACGTGCTTGGTGGCGTCCACCAGGGCATGACAGGTCACCGATGAAAACACGCTGGAGGACTTCTGAAACGCCTTGCCGTAGGCGATGCCGGCGACCGTGGCCAGAATCATGTAGCGCCAGTTCGGGAGTGGCTGGGGCCCATTATCCAAATGCGCGCAGCCGAATATGAATCCGGAAACGAGCAACATGCGAGTGGTGAAGCCGTAGCGTTGCATCAGCCAGTTCTGGATCAGCGAGCGGAACAGGATCTCTTCGGGCAACGCGGTGCCCACGAAAATGGCGCCGAATGTCAGGCCGATGCCGCCCGCCGAGGGATGCGCGGGCGCATGAAACGGCGGGATGAAATCGAGCAGGCGGCCGGCGGCGATCAGAATGGGCGCGGAGACCAGGAATGCGGCGGCGCCGTAAGCCAGATCGCGCGCGGAGGGCAGGTTGAATTTCATGCCGGGCAACGCGCGGAAGCCGAGGAAGATGGTGAGGCCCAGGAGGATCGCGATAGCATAGGCCACGCTGTGCAGGAAGCCCTGCGCGGGCTTGGGAATGAGGTGTTGTCCCGCTGAAAACTCAAGGGGCAGCCAGAGCATCAGGATGATGGCGAAATCGAGCCAGGTGGGCCTCCCTCCGGGACCTTGCACGTAAGCGGCCGTCACCGGCGCGAAAGTGTACGCCAGAACCAGCAGTGCCAGCGGGATGCTGAAGGAATCGCCTGCACATGCCAGCCCGCTGAAGAGCAGGGTCAAGGCGGCCGGCACGGCGAACAGCCACGCCGGGCGCGACTCCAGGCACGTGCGTGCGCGGTTCCGGACAATGGGGGAGAGGAAGGCCAGAATCGCGAGCAGCAGGAGAGCCAGAACCAGCGTGTGCATTGCTGGTTTCAAGGAGAAACTTCTAAATGAAACCACAGATGGACACAGATGCACACAGATAAAACCCTCCCAATCCTGGTCTCTTATCCGTGTTCATCTGTGTCCATTTGTGGTTACAGGCTGCTACTTTGTGTCTGCCGTGATGCCGCCGCCGACGGGCTTCCGCTCGGCCTTGATCTTCCGGGTGTCGATGGTCTTTTGGAAGAAGTCGTTCGCTTTGTCGATGTCCTTCTTATAGGCATCCGAAGAATCTTCCAGGTCGGCCTTCTGGCGGAAGAGGAGGTTCTCGTACGCCATGGCGTCATCGTACTCGGGATCGAGCTGGAGGGCTTTGTCGAGGTCCTTGATGCCCTCTTCGACTATGGGCTCGTTCTTCGCGGCCACCTCCACGCGCACCTTCTTGTCCTTCAGCGGGCCGGGATCGTCGGGCTTCATGCCCAGTTTGGCCCTGGCTTCCCCGTCCGATACCAGAGCCTTGGTCCAGGCAATCACGCCCAATGTATAGAAGGCTTCCTTATTTTTGGGATTGAGGGAAATCAGCTTCAGGTTCCACTGGTTGGCATCGTCCAGCTTCTTCTCGTTGAAGAGCAGCGAGGCGATGGAGGCGACAGCCAGTTCGTTCTTGGGGTCCTGGTCCAGGACCTTCTGAAACTGGTCGTAGGCCGCCGTGGCCATCTGCACGTTCTCTGGGGACTCTGCGCCGGGAATATACTGCTGCATGTAAGCCGTCGCCAAATACAACCTTGCGGTGGCGAAGGTGGGATCGTACTCGACGGCTGTCTTGAAGCGCTCCACCGCCTGCGGATACTGCGCGCTCTTGAAGGCCTGCACGCCTTTATTCAACTGGTCGCGCGCCTTCAGTTTATTGCAACTGGTAGCGAACACCGTCATCGCGGCGATCGCCAGCACCACAACGGCTTTGCTTTTCATTACTGTCCGGCCTCCATTTGCGGCGTCATCAGCCCGACCTTATCGATCCCGGCGCCGTGCGCGATATCGATGGCCTTGGCCACATACTGGAATTCCAGGTCGTTATCGCCCTTAACGAACACCACGCGCTCGGCGCGCGTCTTGAAGATTTCCTCCAACCGCGGACCCAGGGTCGCCTCCGTCGTGGGCTCCTGGTTGATCATGTAGGTTTTGTCCTTGTTGATCACGATCACCACGGTGCGTGTATCCGAGGCCGGCGGTGTGCCCGGCGGAGGCGGTTGCGGAACCAAGGCCTCCAGCCCTTTCGGCGTGAGCGGGGTAATCACCATGAAAATGATGATCAACACCAAAAGCACGTCAATCATGGGCGTCATGTTGATATTGGAGATCGCGCCGCCCGATCCCCCTACTGCCATCGCCATATGAATTACTCCTTTTCAGTTCCGGCCAAAAAACTCTGTCTACTGCCCGGTCGGCGCAGCCGCACCCGGCGTCTTCTTTTGTTGCATCTGCTCGGTGAGCAGCCCAAGTTGATCGACGCCCGCCGCGCGCAGATTGTTCACCACGTCCACGACCTTCTCATACCGCGCGCGAGAGTCCGCCCTGACATAGCACATCTTGTCCAACCGGTTCGTCAAAATGTCTTTGACTTTGCCGGGAAGCTGATCGGCGGCCATCTGGGTGGTATTGAGGTACGTCTTGCCGTCGCGCGTGACCGCTACGATAACGGCATCGCTCTTATCGGCGGCCTGCATGGGGACCGGGTTCACGGTCTTGACCATATCCACGCTGATGCCCTTCGACAACATAGGCGTGATGACCATGAAGATGATGAGCAGCACCAGCATCACGTCCACCATGGGCGTGACGTTGATGTCGGCCACCGGCGGCGGGGATTTCAGCTTAAAAATTACCGACATTGTAGAGCCTCCAGTTCAGGCTGGGTCTGGGGCGTCCCGGAGAGAGCCGGGACGCCCCTACACCCCTATTCAACTCGCCTTCAAAATCGACAGGCCAGGAGGCCTGTCCTACCACAAAAACCGACAGGCTGAAGCCTGTCCTACCATTACTTACGCGCGGCGGCCCGCTGCGACCGCTTCAGGAAGTAGTCGATCAGCTCGGAGCTGGAGTTGCCCATCTCCACGTCGAAGGCTTCAATCTTGCCCGTGAAGTAGTTGAACATCCAGACCGCGGGGATAGCCACGAAAAGTCCGATAGCCGTGGTCACCAGGGCCTCGGAAATACCGCCGGCCACGGCGCCCAGACCGGTGGACTTCTCGGTCGAAATTCCCTTGAACGCGTTGATGATGCCCACCACCGTTCCGAACAGTCCCACGAAGGGGGCTGTCGAACCAATGGTCGCCAAGCCGCTGATACCGCGCTTCAGTTCGGCATGCACGATGGCTTCGGCGCGCTCCAGGGCCCGTTGCGAGGCCTCGATGTCATCGCCGGAAATTTCAGAACTCATCTGGTGAGCCTGAAACTCCTGCAGTCCAGCCACCACCACTTTGGCGAGGTGGCTCTTCTTGTACCGGTCGGCAATCTTGATCGCTTCGTCCAACTTGCCTTCCTTCAAGGCGCCCGCCACGGCCGGCGCGAAGGCGCGCGATTGTTTGCGCGCGGCGCTATAGGCCAGCAAACGGTCGATCATGACGCCGATCGACCAGGCCGACATGAGGAACAGAAGGATCACCACCAGTTTGGCGGGAATGCCCATCTGTGCCCACAAAGAGCGGGGGTCCCATCCGATGGGGCCCTGCTCCTGTAGTAATAAAAACGCCCAAACCTGCGTTTGCAAAAGCATTGTCCTGTTCTCCTGCGAGTTGAATTAGTTTAACGCTACTACTGGCTCAACGTGAAATTCACATCGATCTGAGTTACCACTTCCACCGCCTCCCCGTTGAGAAGAGTCGGCTGATACACCCACTGTTTCACCGCTTCCATGGCGGCCGGCACCAGCAGAGGATGTCCGCTGGCGACCGTCAGATTCTGAATAGTACCATCCTTGCCAATGATGGCGTTCAATTTTACGACGCCGGAAATACGCGCCTGCTTGGCCAGCGGCGGATAAATCGGCTTGGGCTGGCGGATGAGCTTGGCCTGCTGCACGTTGCCGCCCACGCGAATACGTTGCGGGGTCACCGGTTTCGGAGCGGAGGGAGGAGGAGGAGGAGGGGGAGGCGCGGCGGTGGGGACCGATCCGATGATGCCGCCAATGACGCCGCCAGCCGTGCCGCCCGGAACGCCGCCGGGGACGCCGCCGACCACACCGCCCGAAGACGGCGGAGGCAGCTCTTCCTCTTTAATCATGGCCACTTCCTTGGGGACCGCTTTGGGGGCCATCAGGCGGCCGGCGTCGAACTGGCGCGGAATGATTTTGACGACTTTGGGCGGAGCGGCGGCCGGCGGAGGAGGAGGCGGCGGCGGTGGCGGAGGCGCCACCAGGAAGCTGGTCAACTGGCTCTTGGGCAAGGCATCGAAATAAATCATGGGGATCAGGATCGCAATCGCGAGCACGATCATCTGGGCGATGAAAGATACCAGCACGGTCCAGCCCTTGCGGGTCTTGCCCCCGTCCACGAATGTTTGCTCAAACATAAAAACCTCCAAAAGTTGCTATTTCACGGCTTTGGTCGAACTCTTTCTGGCCGGCTGCGGCGGCTTGGCGGCCGCCACCGGAACCGGCGCCGTCCTCTTCCCGCTGTCCGCCCAATTGTGCCAGAACAGCACGATCGGGCTGGCCACGAAAACGGAAGAGTACGTACCGATAATAATACCTACCACCAATGCAAAGGAAAAGCCATGCAGCACCGGCCCGCCGAACAGGAAAAGCGCGATCACGGTCAAGAACGTCAGGCCGGAGGTCATCACGGTCCGGCTCAGCGTTTGGTTGACGCTCTTGTTGATCAGCGATTCCAGAGGCTCGCGGCGCAGCAATTTCAGATTCTCGCGGATGCGGTCGAAGATGACGATCGTATCGTTCATGGAATACCCGACCAGCGTTAACAAAGCCGCGATCACCGTGAGCGTGATCTCCTTGTTGAACAGGGAGAACAGCCCGATCGTGATGATCGTGTCGTGGAAGCACGCAACCACCGCCGCCACGCCGTAAATCCATTCGAAGCGAAACGCTATATATACCAACATTCCACCCAGCGCGTAAAGGGTGGCCAGAACCGCCTTCGTGCGCAACTCCGCGCCCACCTTGGGCCCGACCATTTCCACCTGCAAAATCGAAAACGGGGCCAGGTAGCATTGCTGTTTGAGAACATTGATAATAGCAGAGTTTACGCCGGGCACAACCTTTAGTTGATCGAAGCTGGAGATCAAGCCGGAGCGCGGCGGCGTATCGCGAAACGTGCGCAGGTCGGAGGCCAGCTTCTGGAGTTGCGGGTCGGACAGTTGCACGCCCGCCTGCTGCAGCGGTACCGTGATGCGGTCCGCAATTTCGCCGGCGCCGGCGTTGTTGAAGTCCAGCTTGCCGCTCTGCGGGTCGCCGAAGGTGGCCTCCAGCGTGTCCTGCATGGCTTTGCGGGCCGCGTTCATCTGCTGCTCGCCCATGCGCTCGGTGCCGATCGCAATCTCGTCCCTGGAGCCGACGTCGGTGAACGGTTGCACGGTGACTTCGCCGCTGATCTTCTTGGAGAGCGCGGCCCGGATCTTGTCTTCAGGAGGCGCGCCGTTCCACTTGACGGTCATCTGCGTGCCTTGTTTGAAGTCGATGCCGTAGCGCAGCCCGCCGTGGGCAATGATGCTGCCGATCCCCGCCACCGAAAGCACCAGCGAGGCGCCGATGAACGGCCATTTGTAGCGCAGGAAGTCGAAATTCGTGTTCTTAAAGATTTGCATCGGAATTACGCCATACCGGTGCTTTACAAAACTTGGACACCGGCTTTTTCAAAATTGTTCCCATTCGTTCAAACGCCACCCTTTGTGGGGCGGGCAATCCTGCCCGCGGACACGCTTTCAGCGTGTCCAAGCCGGCTGAAAGCCGGCTGCGGCCATGATTGGCCGCCCCACAAGATGGCTCAGTCATTCTCTATATGCTCAACTCCGCCGGTTGCCGGCGGCCGGACAACTCGTAGTCGAAGATCACCTTCGAAACAAACACAGCCGTGAACACGTTGGCGATCAGGCCAATGGTCAAGGTCACGGCAAAGCCCCGGACCGGCCCCTCTCCGAAAATAAACAGGAAAGCGCAGGAAACCACGGTGGTGACGTGCGTGTCGACAATGGTCCACCAGGCTTTCGAAAAACCCGTATCCACGGCCGACACGATGGCCTTCCCCGACCGCAATTCTTCGCGGATACGCTCGAAGATGAGTACGTTGCTGTCCACCGCCATACCGATGGTCAGGATCACACCGGCGATACCCGGCAACGTCAGAACGGCCTTGAAGTACGACAGCGCCGCCATCAGGATCACGGTATTCAGGAAAAGCGCCAGCACCGCGTTCACGCCGCTGCGCTTGTAATAGACCAGCATCACCACGATCACCGCCGCCAGTCCGGCCAGGCCCGCCACGATGCCCGCGTGGATGGAATCCGCGCCCAGCGACGGTCCCACGGAATTCTCGTACTGGATCTGGATGGTGGCCGGCAGCGCGCCCGCCCGCAACACCAGCGCCAGGTCGGAGGCCTCCTGCTCGGTGCCGATGTTCTCGATCTGGCCGCTATCCTCGATGCGCCCCTTGATGACCGCCACGCTGTGGATCGAGTTGTCCATCACCACCGCCAGCCGGTTTCCGATATTGCTCTCCGTATAGCGGCCAAACCGTTTGCCGGCGTCCGGGCTGAGGGTGAAACTCGTTTCCCACTTGCGCATGTCATCCTGCCCCGCCCGCGCGTTGCGCACATCGGTGCCCCGAATCACGGGCGACTTGGCCAGAAGGAACCAGCTCTCTCCGCGGTCGCCCTGGGGTGGTTCGCGCACCAGTTTGGTACCCAGCGGCAGGATTCCGCCTTTCTGCGCCAAGGCTGCCTCGCGGCTCTGGAAAGGGCCTTCTTTCACATCCGAGATCTCCAGTTGCGCGGTGGTCTGCATGATTTCCTTCACGCGCGCCGGATCGTCCACTCCGGGAAGCTCCACCAGGATTTCGTAATCCGTGCCCGCCTGGCCATACTGCTGCACAGTGGGTTCCGTCAGGCCAAGCTGGTTAATGCGGTTGCTGATGGTCTGCAGGGAGCGCTCCACGGTATCGCGCTTCAGCGTGACTAGTTCGGAGGGCCGCATATTCAGACGGTAATCGGTGGAGTTGACGGGGGTCAGGGTCCACTGGCTGAAAAGCTCCGCGATCATGCTCCGGAAAGCGGTAGTCTTTTTCTCCGGAACGCCCTTCACGTCGATCTCGATCTTGTCGGCGTCCTCCACCGTAGCCGGGTCGTTGCGGTCGATGCTGGTGTAGTCGATGCCCTGCTTGCGCATATTTTCTTTCATGCGCTCGATGGCTCCATCGGCCTCCGTCTTGATGGCGTCCTGCACGTGAACCTGCAACACCAGGTGGCTGCCGCCCTTGAGGTCCAGCCCCAGCCGGATGTTGTGGCGCAGATTCTCCATCAACGCGGCGCCCGATTTGGGAAAGCCGATGATGCCGAACACGCATACCAGGATCGTCACAACGATGACTACGGTCCTACCCGTCACATTTTTTCGCATGCGGATTTTGCCTTGCTATGTTATTGTCCTGCTGTTTATTTCTTGCCTTCGGTCACCAGGTTGGAAACCGCGCTGCGGGCCACCTGGAGCTTGATATTGTCGGGCTTCACCCGCAGCACCAGCGTATCGTCGTCGCCGATTGAAATGATGGTCCCGACTATGCCGCCGCTGGTGAGCACAGTCTGCCCGTTCTGCAACGAGCTCAACATCTTCTGCTGGTTCTTCTTCTGGCGCTGCATGGGAAGGAACAGGAGAAAATAGAAGATTCCGAAAATCAGGAGAATGGGGAGGAAGCCCAGCAGGGAACTGCCTGAGGGCATCGATTGGAGAATCAGATTTAGGACCACGTTGGCAAACTACTCGATTTCAACCGGCGCGGAGCGTACGGTTCGCAAATATTCAGGATATCTACCCGATAGTATAGCGTGCCTGATCTCACGCATGATGTCAAGGTAGCGCTTGACATTGTGGAGCGTCGCCAGCGCGGCGTACAGGATCTCTCCAGCCTGAAAAAGGTGGCGGAGATAGGCTCGCGAGAAACTCGTACAAGTATAGCACCGGCACTGCGGATCGAGCGGCCGGGCATCGTCCCTGTAGCGCGCCTGCTTGATGCGCACGGCGCCCTGGGAGGTAAACAGGCAGCCGTTGCGGGCATTGCGGGAAGGCAGCACGCAATCCATCATGTCCACGCCGCGGGCCACGTATTCGGGCAGTTCTTCCGGCATGCCCACCCCCATGGCGTAGCGCGGGCGGGCGCGCGGCAGCAGGGCTTCGGCGATCTCCACCATTTCCAGACTCAAGGGGCGCGGTTCGCCCACCGAGAGCCCCCCGATCGCGTAGCCATCCGCCTGCAGTTCCACCAACTGGCTGGCGCATTCGCGCCGCAGATCCGCAAACATGGAGCCTTGCACGATGGGAAACAGAGCGTGGCGGGTAGGCAGCCCGGCGCGGCGTTTTTCAAAATACGCGTGGGCGGTGCGCGCCCAGCCGACCGTGCGCTGCATGGCCGTGCGCGCGTATTCGTGGCTCACGGGATACTCGGGGCACTCATCCAGCACCATCAGGATGTCGCTGCCGAATGCCAGTTGCGTTTCGACGTTGGATTCGGGCGTGAACGTGTGGGTGTCGCCGTTCAGGTGGGATTGAAAGACGACGCCCTCGGCGGTGATCTTGCGCAGTCCGCTGAGGCTGAACACCTGGAATCCGCCGGAATCGGTCAGGATGGCGCGCGGCCATGACATGAAACGGTGCAGCCCGCCCATGGCGCGGATGAGGTCCGGGCCGGGCCGCAGATAAAGGTGATAGGTGTTCGCCAGCAGGATGCGGACGTCCAGGTCGCCGGCCAGTTCGCGCGGCGCGAGGCCCTTGACGGTGGCTTGCGTGCCCACCGGCATGAACACGGGGGTTTCGACGATGCCGTGGGGGGTGTGCAGCAAGCCGGCCCGCGCGCGGGTGACCGGGCACTGGGCCTGAATTTCGAAGGGGAATTTACTTGCGGACAATCTGTTCCAGCCGGCTCGCACGATGATCGAGTTCGGCGAACTTCGCCAGAAGCTCGCTCTGATTCTTCTCGGCCCGGATGGCGCGGAATTCTGCCTGCATCAGGTCTTTCAGCTCGCCGCGCAGTTCTCCAAACCGGGTGTTCATGTCAGGCCCGCACGTCGGCGATCCGGGCGTTTAGATTCACATTTTGCACGATATAGCCGGCCAAGACGAAGATCAGGCTCAACATCGGACCCACTGCGATGGCGACGAACAGTTGCTCGTTCATATGCCGCTTGCCTCCAGTCTACAAGATTCTGCGGTTCCGTGGGCGCAAGGCATTCAATCCAAAGCATCGGCCGCGCTGAAGCCACGCCGAGCCACAGCCTGTGCGCCAGTACTCTTCCGCACAGAGGTGCTGCGATTGCTGATATTCCTCAGGAGGTTCGATGATAAAGCCATGAAAGCCGCAGCAGTGTTTCTTGCGGCACTCGCCACGATGTGTGCGCAGGTGCCTAACCCAACCCAGCAGCAGCCGGCGCTGACCCCGGCCGAAACCGGTCAGCCCATGCCCATTTTCAGGGTCACCGTGGTTTCCCGCACTATTAGTGCGATTAATTACCACCATCGCAGCGGCA
>OCZT010001983.1_pt1 | contig 21222 bp, 20 predicted proteins | sample 1539031 | NCBI WGS metagenome assembly OCZT01 (sample SAMEA3539308, study PRJEB22396) | soil metagenome | biome: tundra; feature: field; material: soil | place: USA | collected 2010-05 | depth 0.15 m | reverse complement strand
TCTATATAAGTTTTAATTTTCATAAAACCAATTTACCACAAGGGGAACCAAAAATTCCCCTTGTGCGTAAGTTCAGTTAGATGATTAGAATTTAGTTCAACTACAAGAAAAATCTCCACTCACTTGAATTGAAGCCGTCTTGTTATTAGAAGTTGCTGGGCTTAGCGGGCTTGAGTTTTTCAAGACAGCTTCAATATGTCCAGATTTACCGTCAGAATTGATTGTTAGAGAACCAGGATTAGAACCAGAAACCCATGAGTTAGCAGAAATATCTGGTAGAACAGGTCTAGCTCCAGGCGAAGGTGGTGTAGGTAATGTAGGCGGAAAAGTTAAAGCAGCAATAGCTTCACTATTTTGCGCCTTTTTTGAACCTGAGCGATTTAAATCATAACTACCAGGATTTTTGTATTGAAATATTTGTATCGAAAAGGCTAATTCCTGTTTGTTATTAGAAAATCTCACGCCAAAAAAGTAGGTATGTTTTTGTTGAGTTAAGTTCCCACAGGATTTTAGAACCGCTACATTTCCTAAATCTTGTTTTAAGGCTCCACTAAAATGAAGATTTTCGTTTTGCAGACGATAGTCCTTGGATGGATCATTCGTAGGAGCAGGCTTAGAACTCGTTGGTGGAAAGGAACACCCTACCGTTAACAAAGCAATCAAAAATAATCCTATCTTTGAAATTTTATGCATTTTATCCATAGCCAAATTTGATTGTATAACATTGCCCCTCAATTATAAACAATTTCCTAAAGTTAATACTTCCCTCACAGAAGGCCCTACTTTAGAGGGAAGTATTAACCATTGGTTCGGGTTTACAAAGCGAATTTCGCCATTTGTACCCTCCCGCCGTTTATTTGGGATAAACAGTTTATCATTGCTGCCAGACACGCAATTCTGCTCTGGATGGATCGTTGTGAACGCTCGAAAATATGTTTGCCTCTGGCCACCAGTGTTAGTTGCGAAAACAGTGTTTCAATTCTCATGCGCTGATTCTTTTGACCTTTTTGGCATATATTCATATTGAAAGGTATGCCTTATTGCGAGCGAAAGCCTTGATCGGCCAAGACCAAATGAGTGGCTCGCCGCTCACAATAAACTTAAGAGGAGACGTAACAATGCAAAGAGAAGTAATCTTAGCTGGAGATTAAACCTTGTGTTGTGAACCAGTACCAGGGCTACGGCAAAGCGTATTCGCGAGCCCCAAATAAATAAGTTATAATGTTCTCTGAGGTTAGATTAGTTTGGAGGTAAGTCATGGAGAACGATACTGCTTTGCTAAACATACAGGCCCACTCTCTTTACCAGCTCTGCGAAAAATTACCCGATTGCAGATTACCCCAAGGCATACGTCATCGCTATGCCTCTATTTTAACCATCGCTTTTGCAGGCATTCTCTCGGGAGCTTGCAGTTACCTGGAAATTGGAGAGTGGGCGCAATCTTTAACTGTGGCGCAACTCAAAAAACTGGGAGTTCGCCGTCAAGGCTACAAATATTTGGCTCCCAGTGAATCTACCCTACGCCGAACCTTGCAACGCACCAATCCCAAGCAATTGGACCAAATTCTAGGGGCGTGGGTTAGCGCCAATTTGCCCGAGAAATATAAAGCTCTGGCTTGTGATGGTAAATGGCTCAAAGGCTCCAATTCCAAAGGGAGAACTATAAAACTGATGGCCGCTCTCACACATGACAGTGCCGTAGTGGTGAGCCAAACTTCGGTACCAGATGGCACTCATGGGTTCCAATACGAAGTGCAACTTTCAGTCGGTAGGTGATCTGAGGTAAACTCCTCCCTGACACCCACCGTCAAGAAGGAGCCAGGATGAGACAATACACTCAGATCACCCAGTTACAACGATACCATATTCACGGGATGGCACAAAAGGGGGCAAGTCAAACTGAGATCGCCCGGGAGTTAGGAACTCATAAATCTACCATCTCCAGAGAATTACGGCGCAACAGAGGAAAACGAGGTTGGCATCCCCATCAAGCCAACTTAATATCCCAAGGGCGTAAACTCCAAAACCAAAACGCCTACCGCATTTCATCCCAAGTATGGTTTTGGGTGGAAAAGTTACTCGCACAATCTCTGAGTCCAGAGCAAATCTCTGCACGGTTGTGCCAAGAGAAGAAAATTCGCATTAGCCCAGAATCGATCTACTGCCACATCTACTCTGATAAACGAGCAGGAGGGCACTTACATTTATTTCTCCGCTGCCAAAAACAAAGACGCAAGCGCTACGCCTCGGGTCAGGATCGCCGAGGTGGCCTCAAAAACCGTATCAATATTGAGCAAAGGCCCACTATCGTAGCAACCAAGGAACGACTTGGAGACTGGGAAGGCGACACAGTGATAGGTAAAAATCATAAAGGGGCACTAGTCACATTGGCAGAAAGAAAATCCAGGTATACCGTTGCTAAGATGCTCTCTACCAGAGAAGCCGAACCAGTAGCAACAGCAATCTCGGAGCTGCTCAAAGCTCACAAAGACAAGGTGCACACCATTACCTTTGACAACGGGAAAGAGTTTGCCAAACATGAAGCCATTGCCAAGAAACTAGAGGCGAATGTTTATTTTGCACATCCTTACAGCTCATGGGAAAGAGGCTTAAATGAAAATACTAACGGCTTGCTCCGCCAGTATTTTCCAAAGGGGACGGACTTTGCAAAAGTGAGTGCGACTGCGGTTAGCAAAGCCCTCGAACAATTAAATCATCGACCTCGCAAAGTTTTGGGCTTTAAATCGCCCTACGAGGTCTTTTTTAACAAGAAGATGTGTTATGTTTGAGAAGAGTCAGTGTTGCACTTGGTACTGGAATCCACCAATCAAAGCCATGCGTGCACTACTTCACAATTTGGACTTGCAAAACGTGGTGGTTACTGCTGATGCCATGCATACCCAACGCGACTTCGTGCGTTTCCTGGTCGAAGAAAAGAGCGCCCACTATGTTCTCATCGTTAAAGCTAATCAAGGCGAATTGGAAAAAGCCATTGCTCTCATTGGAAATGAGGATTGGAGCGTACCAATAAGCAGTACGGGCAAAGGCCACGGACGCGTAGAGATCCGCACTACTCAAACTTCGACATTTTTGCGCGATTACCTGTGCGACATTCAACCCTTTCCTTACGTTGAGCAAGTTTTCAAAGTTTGCCGTAAAGTCATTAACCAAAAAACCGGCGTAATCACCCAAGAGAGAGTGTTTGGAATTACCAGCCTTAATCCCCAGCAAGCCGGAGCCGCTGAAATCGGAACGCTGGTGCGTGGCCATTGGGCCATTGAGAACAAGTTACACTGGTCCCGTGACGTGCTTTTTGATGAAGATAATTCGCAAGTTCGCACTCACTTCGGAGCCCAGGTTATGGCCAGTTTACGCAACACCGCCATCAGCCTGCTCAGACTGCGTGGCGAAACTGCTCTGGCCCCCGCCCTTCGGCGAATTGCTCGCAATCCTCACCTGGCAATCGCCTTGGTTTGCGGTCACTGAATTAACAAAAGTTAAAAAATTCCCTTACTCCGATTTTGTCGTGCCTACAAAAGGTTCGTAACCTTCTCTTATCGCCAAAACTGAAGCAGTGGGGTCATCATCTTACGCCTTACTTATCGCCCTTGTCTAACCAAGCCAATTCAAACCGTCATTACCCCGCGACTTTGCCGTAGCCCTGGAACCAGTACAGTTCGACCTTGACAATTTGACATTGAAACTTTATTTACGACATCTCTGAGAACTTTCCCTAAACTATCCCGAGAAAAGTGTTGGTCTAGAAGTGAGAATTACTCTGAAAAAACTTCAAACCTTTTTGGTCGTACAACTAGGTCATCTTGGCTTCGTATTATGTCTATGGCTTTAGGAAGTTGATGGCGAACGCTTGGCTAATTTTGCTTCCAAGGAATTAACCTCATCCCAATTTTCTTAAATTTTTTCTCCTAAATTTTCCGTGTTGAGTATATAGTCTGACATTATTTAATTGTAGAGATTTTAAAAGACCAAAAGGAAACTCTTATCTGTCATCAATGTTGATTGCTGTGACAGGGAGTTTCCTTTTGGTCTTTTAGTTTTGCTAGGTTTTATTCAGTTCGAAATTTAGTTTTTCGCCAATATAGTCCGGCACCGATAAGCACTATAATTACCCCTAATGTTATCCCAATAGTCAAGAGAGGATTTCCCGAAGGTTGGGTCCCGGGTATAAAGTAAGCTGTTCCTTTTTTGCCAAAAGGTGCTGCCGGACCGTGCTCCACCAGGGCTGTTGCAGAATTGGGCCCCGCGATAGTGGTTCCGCCTGGGCTGAGTGGGTTGTTATTAGTATTGCCAACATTGTCTCCACCAGCAACACTGTTTGGAGACAATGTTATTCCGTTTTTAGTAGTTGCCCCGACCGCGAAGTCACCACCAAAAAAAGCAGGTGGGGGGATAGGTCGGGAGGTGGCAGAAGGTGGAGTAGGAGGAGACCACGGTGCAGGAGATGGGGGGATAGCTGGGGGGAGCAGGGGATAGGCACCCGTGGTGATAGCGACCCAGCTGAGCCTACTCTGAACCGGAGTCATGGCGCATGCGGGTTGATTCCAACACCATGAAGGTCCGGTGTTATTGCCAATGCCGAGTTCACCTTCCCGGTTTATGCCCCAGGCCCAGACGCTGCCGTCACTTTTCAGAGCCATGCTAAATTGGCCAGTAGTTGCGATGGCGGTAACTCCACTGAGAAACCCGACATTGCCTGCTCCGTGAACCTGCACTGGCGCGGTCTGATCGAAGCAGCAGGTTCCATTGCCAAGCCCGCCCCACATGTTAAGCCCCCAGAGCCAAACAGTGCCGTCACTTTTTAGTGCCATCATTTCATCGCCCGCGCCATCGCCGCCAGTGGCAATTGCGGTAACTCCATTTAGTCCGACCACCTGTAGGGGAACGAACTCAGATTGGTACCTGGCGTAGGTCAGGCCCCAGACCCAGACGCTGCCGTCGGATTTGAGCGCCATGCTGACTCGACTCCCTGCGACTACAGCGGTTACCCCGGTGAGGAACCCGACATTGCCTGCGCCGTGAACCTGCACTGGCTTCAACGCCGAAGCGTCCACAGTGGTGTTGTTCCCGAGCTGGCCGTTGAAGTTACTACCCCAGGCCCAGACAGTGCCGTCCGCTTGTAGTGCCAAGGTGTGGTTAGCGCCAGCGGAGATAGCGGTGTAGCTGGGTGGAGCAGCAAGCGTCATGCTACTAAATAAAGAGATTTGTATAAGAAAAAGAAATAAAGCGACACAAAGAGTTTTTGCAATGTGTGGGGCGAGCTTGTGAATAAATGCCATTTGGTTCTCCTCAATTTGATAATTTTTCGTTTGTGGCCTTTTGTACTTGCCCTTAGTATATCGTTTTTACAGGGCATTGTCCACAAAAAGAATTTCTTCATCTTAGGGCAGTTGCATTGTACAAGAATAGGAGAAGACCTCTTCCTTCTTTGTTGCCGATACACAAATGGCACTGACCTGGATTATTTACCAGCGTGCACTTTATTGATTCGGCACACAAACCTTAGCTTGCAATTAAACCTTCCCGCTGACTTTTTGAGGTCCTAGTCAGTCTCCTGCCGACTTAGGCCGCCTTTTTCAGGGCTGGATAGCGGGTTCGTGGAGGTTTTCGGGTACCGAGTGGTCGACCTGGACCAGCCCGAAAGGGTTTTGGCGCACTGGCTGGGGTGCCCAGGTATGGTAGCAGCGGCAAAACCCCTCGCAGTACCCGGTTTGGAGTGAGTTTATCCTGGGTAAGTTGCTTCTCCCAGGGTAGGCGGTAGTCTTGAACGAAGGGCTTGGCCAGCCGCAGTTGGGTGTAGACTGCCACCACCAGAGTAGTCCAAAGATCTGCTTGTTCCGGGGTACGGACTTTAGGGGAAGCCCACTGCAGTGGCCCCTTCACAAAGAGGAACGTGTGCTCAATGTCGAAACGCCGTAGGTAGCTCCGCCACAGCAGGGCCAAATCCGGTTCTCCCAACCCGGACCACCAAAGCCAAAGGGTGTTGGTCACCCCGCCATGACGTTTGGGGAGGTGTTCAACTTGGACGCGGATAACCGTCCCCTTAATGATGGGCGGGACGGGAAAACCTTTTCATTCTCCACGGGCCCCTAGGCGGGGATGGAGATTGCTCCAAGCCTCAACTTTTACCTGACCATAGCGGGGGTCAAAATCTTGCAAGGTAAACTCTGGAGCGGGCCAGGTTGCCGTCTCGTGTTGTACAAAGCGTTGGCCATGTCGTCGTGGTCGTCCATTTGTCCCTGGTGCCTGTGGGGCCTGGTCCGTGTAGAAGACCCGGTCTGAACGAAGCCGGACCAACAGTTCGGCCTTTGTGGCTCGGAGTTGGTAAGTGAGAGCAATAGGGTCGTAACCAGCGTCAAAAACCACCAATGGCTGGGTCTCTTGTGGAGCTAGCAGCGTGAGACAACGGGCAACTTGGGTCACGGTAGCGGCGGTTAGGGTGGTGCTGGGCGGAATCCGCATTACGTCTAACGGGACTGTCCAAGAATCGGCTTTTCCGTTGAGCTGGGAGATCCAAGAATAGCTCCAGCCTGCTTGAATTGGCTGGCCGTTGGAATGCCGAGAAGCCGAGTAATAGTAGCCTCGCTCTGGACTACATTCGGCGTCGGACTTTGGCCAAGTTGAGCTGTCCACTGCTAGAACCGTTCGCGCTGTTTGGTGTCGGTGGGTAACCAGCAGCCGTCGGAAAGCGAGGTCGTCCAATTCACCTTCACGCAGCGCCCGATATAAGGAGCCATGGGATCGTCGAAAGGGGGCATGCAAACTCAAATAAGGGAGTGAAGGGAAGGGTTTGCTCTGGCTCAGCAGCGAGTCGGAAAGCTCAAAAAGCGCGTCCCGCCAGCGGGGGAAGACGTTATACAAGCTTTGACGAAAATCTAGTAGTTCCCTAGTTGGAAGATCGGTGGTAGGCTTTGTGTTCATAAGGCTGTGCTCCTCTTGGTTTTCTTTTACACTATCAAGATGACACAGCCTTTCCTATACAGGCAACCCTTTTGGGGGAATGGGGAAAGGGAAGGTTTAATTGCGAGCTTAGGCAGTTTCCGTATAAATTAGCTTAAGTGACGAAAGAACTCTTATGAATCTGGTTTTGGTGGATGATTATTCTCGTTCACTTAATTTTCTATAGCTACTGCTCGCACTTTAGCTGTTATTTTTTCGCAACGCAATAGAAATTTCCTGAGATTTGCATCTTTTTTGTTGAGTCACTAGAGTTTAGCAGTTCTGCATTAACCACTCCGGATTTATCTCCGGCATCAATCTTAATATCCCCTTTAGCTCCTTGAGTGCTCCAAATATCTGTTCCTTGGGGCGACTGTCGTTCTAGAGCAATACTAGTTCCGTTAGCATTAATCGGATAATCTTTAGGTCCAGAGTACGGAGTTATGTCTATCAACAATGTGGCTGGATATTGATTTATAGTAATATCCAATAGCTGTGCGTGAAATTGTGGCGCTCCACCGATACTGATTTTACCACACGTTTGAGCAGGTTTGGCCATGGCTATCGTTTGGGTTATAGCTCCACTTAACACTAACGCTTGTTTTATAGCAACCGCTGGAGATGGCGAAGTTATTGGAGAAGGCGACGGAGTAGAACTAGGTGCAGAATCTATTCCACAGGCACTCATCCCTAGCACTAAAACTATAACGCCTAAAATTAAACTACTCTTCAGCATCTCGATTTCCCACTCCGGCAATCGAGCCGACCTGGTCGTCTTTGCTAAGCCGCATAATAATAACTCCAATAGATGGCCTTCCCATTTCCCTGAGTTCCGAAAGCGGGGTTCGTATAATCATCCCTTGGGTTGTGATAATCATTAGTTCTTCGCTCATATCTTCGACTACATCAATTCCAACTACGTTTCCAGTCTTATCTCCTACAGTAAAGGTAACAACTCCTTGACCGCCACGGTTTTGGAGAGGATACTCCGAAAGTTTGGTAACTTTTCCGTAAGCGTTTTCGCTAACTACCAAAACTCTTGCTCCTTCTTGATAAACTTCTAGGCCAGCTGCTTTGGCTCCCGTACGAAGTTTTAGTCCAATCACTCCCATTGAATCACGCCCCATAGGCCTAACATCTTCTTCATTAAAACGAATTGCTTTTCCGTCAGTGGTTGCGTATATAAGTTCGTCCTTTCCAGAGGTCAATACCGCCCAACGAAGTTCATCGTCTCCTTTGAGTGTCATTGCCACCTTACCTGTACGCATAACCGACTTGAATTCGCTTGCAGAAGTTTTCTTTACCATCCCATTTACAGTAGCTGTTAGCAAAAACTGATCGTCCTTCCATTCCCCGACCGCAAGCATTGCCGTCACTCTATCCTTAGGTTCTTTCTCGATAAGGTTCACTACCGGGGTTCCTCCTGCCGTTCGAGAAACGTCCGGGGTTTCACGAGTGCGAATGCGATATACTTTTCCGGAAGCCGTGAAGAAAAGCAGATCTGAGTGAGTGCTAGCAATACAAAGATGTTCTACATAATCCTCTTCTTTAGTTTTAGCTCCTGTTAAGCCTTTGCCACCTCGGCGTTGAGATTTGTAGGTCTTTACAGGAACTCTCTTAATATAGCCACGGTTAGTTAAGGTTACCACTACGTCTTCTTCGGGAATAAGCGACTCTAACTCTAAGTCAGTGCTAATACTCTCCCCTTCCTTGATCTCTGTTTTCCGTTCGTCACCAAATTTTTTGCGCAGCTCAGCTAAGTCGTCTTTTATGATTTGATCAACTCTTGATATATTGGCTAAAATATCTTCAAAGTCCAAGATTTTTGCGCGAAGCTCACTGAGTTCAGCTTCTATTTTTCCGGTTTCCATTTGAGTAAGGCGTCCAAGTCTTAGAGCAACCACAGCTTCCGATTGTAACTCCGTGAGTTTAAGAACAGTCTCCAAAGTTCGGCGTGCCGTTTCTTCATTAGGAGCTTTCCTAATTGTACTTATTACGGTATCTAAATTATTCAAACAAATAACAAGTCCTTCCAAAATATGGGCACGAGCTTTTGCTTTTTTAAGTTCATATTCCGTTCGTCGCGTAATAACCAATCTCCGCCAGTCAATATGATATTGAAGAATCGCTTTGAGATTTAGTACGAGCGGTCGCCCTTCAACTAGGGCAAGCATATTGGCGCCAAAAGTACTTTGCATCGCAGTGTACTTATAGAGATTATTCAAAACAATCTGCGGTTGCGCATCACGTTTTAGTTCTATAACTATTCGTAGTCCATCACGATCTGTTTCTTCACGAATATCAGCAATTCCATCAATTTTACGGTTCTCAACTAGTTCTACTATTTTTTCAACGACAGAAGATTCATTAACCATATAAGGAAGTTCATTCACAATAATTTGTTCTCTTCCAGATTTTGATTCTTCAAAATCCACCTTGGCTCGAACGGTAATTTTCCCATGTCCCGAGCCATAAGCGCTCTTAATTCCTTCTTTTCCTACAATGACTCCTCCAGTAGGAAAATCTGGTCCTTTGACATATTTCATAAGATCTTCTGTAGTAAGTTCCGGATCTTCGATCAATGCCGTCGAAGCTTTACATATTTCGTGTAAGTTGTGAGGTGGAATATTTGTTGCCATTCCTACAGCAATACCCGTACTACCATTTAGCAATAAATTTGGGATAGTCGAAGGAAGACAAACCGGCTCTAGTTCTGTGGCCGAATAATTATCTTTCCAATCTACCGTCTCTTTGTCAATATCCTCTAAAAGACCCATTGCCGTTAGAGTCAACCTTGCCTCTGTATATCTATAAGCCGCAGCCCTGTCGCCTGCGTTAGAGTTATGCACAAAGACTCCCGAGGCCTCTTTTCCATCATCTCCTACTATCAAGAAGTTATGATGTTCTTCTACAGTGATGTCATAAACATCTTCTTTTTTATCTATAAATTCGACCGATATGACCTTATGGTTATAGTTTTTTCCGGCCTCAACCATTTGAGGTAAGCCATCATAATATTTCAACGCGTTTTTATACGTAGGTGTACCATCTTTTTTGCGATTTTCTTCATATACTTCTATGGTGATTTGATTTTCGGAATATTTAGAAATAAGTTTATTGATGTAATTTGCTATTTTACTTCTGAGAACCTGCTGTTTATATTCTTCATGTTGCCAATTTTCGAGATGTGAGATAACTGCTTTCGCCGTCATGTTTTTCATTTGTTCAGGATTTTCTGCAACTTCTTTCTTTCGTCGTTCAGATTGGAACTCGCTCATGAAAGTACGAAACTCTTCGTCCTTCCATTGCTTAAGCGCTTTTTCGCGCTGGGCTATAATTGTTTTTGGATCAGCCCACAAAGTTTTCGCCATTTCAGAGAAATGATTATCTGGATATTTATTTCGATATTCTTCTTGAGTCCATAATTCCTTACTGCTTTTTGAAATAGCCTCTCTTGCTTCCGGGTGCTCTTTGAAAAACTTCTTTAATCCAGCTTTTTGTTTTTTTACAAATTCGGGGTCACTCCACAGTTTATTATTCCTATCTGTTATAGCCTGACGCGCTTCCGGATGTTCTTGGTAATATTTTCTTACCCCCACCATACGAAGTTCGGTCATTACTGGGTCCTGATTAAAACTGCGATGATAAGCTAAATGTTCCCAATGACCTAGTCGAATAATATTGTCTGGTCGATTATTGAACCGATCAAAATCTTTATGGTGACGATCAAAGAAATTTACTGGAGTAGAGTAAACTCCAGATTCTACGTTAAAGCAGTCGGCAATTCTATGCACCCATTCATATTTTGCCGAATTAGGTTGTAATACCCTGAGGTAATCGTTGCTGTTAGGAGCAATTTTCATAGTGTCAAAGTATCCCGGCATTAAACTTGTTTGTGAAGTGAGTTCTTTGGCTTGCCTATAATTTCCGTCTCTAAGCATAAAAAGATGATCCGGAGTACAACGAATTTCGCTTCCGTTGTCTAGAGTTACTTTCACAAGAGTTGTTTTTTTGTGAGTAATTCTAGAATTCCGACCTTCGCCAACAACTATCTCTCCTGCTTTATTAACGGAATAAACATAAAAAATCTCTTCAGGAGGAAGTTTGGATAGTTCTTTAAAAGTTTTAGCGGTTCCGTCTAACAGTTTTATTTTTGTATCTCCAGTAAAGCAACCAAAGTTTCCTTGCCCTTGGATAAGTGGATAGCGCATATTCCAAGATTGAGCTAAACGAACCAAGGTATCATATACAGAGGAATCACCATGTGGATGCCACTTTTTAAGAACTTCCCCAACGATAGCTGCACATTTTTGAAACCTCGATCCTGGAGTCATGCCTTGCTCATACATCGAAAAAAGAATTCGTCGCTGAACAGGCTTAAGACCATCGCGAACATCAGGAAGAGCACGAGAGACAATAACTGACATTGCATAGTCCATGTAGGAAGTAGACATCTCTTTTTCTACATCAATAGGACGAACAGTTCCAAAATCAGTCTGAAATTGTTCTTGCAATACTTCTTCTTCAGCCATTTATCCTACTTTCCAATTCATTAACCTTTGGTGTCCCTAACTATCAATTATACCAGATTTCCCAGATTACTGTTTTCCGTTACTATACGCAACTTCTTGACAGAATTTTCATTTAGGATTAGAACGGTAAAGATAAACGTCAAGCTCCCATAGCTCAACTGCGCAGAGCGTTCGTTTCTAGAACGATAGGTTAAGGGTTCGAGTCCCTTTGGGAGCGCATCGCTCAACCATAAAAAGAACTGTTTCAAAAAGTTTATTGACACAGCCATTGAAAAAGGATATATAATATTCATACAAGCTCCCTTAGCTCAATATCCAGAGCGACGGTTTCTAAAACTGGTGGTTGCGGGCGAGAATCCCGTAGGGAGTTCCAAATTTCAATAATTAAGGGTAAACTAAAAGAGATGAATCATTAGGGCTTAATTCAACAGAGTATGACCGGGGAATCTATCCCTGAGTCCTCTTATTTTTTGCCTTTATACATTCTCTTTATTTCTCATCTTAGCCCTCTAAATCTTCGTGCCCTAATAGGTAGCGGTTTTGGCTAGGACTTAACTTCACGCGCTCCTCCTTGAGGATTGATAACCAAAAAATTTCAAATTGTTATCAATCAAAAATAAAAATTAAATTCAAGGAGTAAATCAAAATGAACGCATTAGCTATTTCAATAGAAAGCCCATATACCCCCGAAGCCAAGGCTGCTTTTCAACATGTCCGAGCTTCAATGAAGTCAACCATTAAAGAGCAGATTGTTTCAATTCGTGAACTTAAGAGCAAAAGATGCTCAACCCAGAAAGCTGGCGAGGATGCCTCTAGACTACAGAGTTTTCTTCATCATGATAGACGAGAGAATCGCGCCTATCTGCTTGTCTATGGCATGTTGCGAGGCAAATCCTGGGGCCAGATGGAGTTCAATCATCCTGAGGGTGATCCAAAGATTTTAGAGGCAAGGGTGTTTTCTCAAGAAACACAACACATCCAATCTTTACTTGGTTCCATCTGGGAAAAGTATCGGCAAGAAGCAACAGAGACAACTGGTCATGAGCTCGAAACTCCGCCCAGTTTGGCTAAGTACCTCTAATGCGAATATCGCAAATACAGCTAGAGAGATTCCTTATGGGTCTCTCTAGTTCCAAAACAAAATTCAAAAAGGGATAAATAAAATGCAAATTGAACATCTAAAAGATCAAAGGAGATTGAAAATGACAACTGATTTCATTGTAAAGTACACTATTTTTGATTATGGTTCTCGTTATCGTTGTTTACCAACGTACAAGTCCTTTATCGTTTTAGAAGAAGCTAAAAGTTTTGCCAATAAATTAGTAGTCCTCCTTGAATACAACGAGAATCGACTCTTTGATTCTTTTGAATTTCTCGAAGATTTATTGCTTGAGGAATTTCAAAAAGAACTAGTTTATGACGGATATCTTTACAGCTTCGAAGGAATTTTTGAAACCACAACGAAGGAGGTAACCAATGAAGCCTAATACTTGTGAATACGACTTTGGTTGCGAAGGTCGAGGTTATCGTATGATCTTAGATCACTCCTATCAAGAGCCTTGTGACATTTGTCTCTGCGGAGAACGTTTTGCTTTACGTTCAGAGAGCAAATCATTCAAGGAAATAGTTGAAGAAAAGGACGTAACCATAACTCGTCTTCGAACTCAGAATAAAACCTCTTCGGATGCCTGGACTAAACGTATTGCTAAAACTAAAAGTGAGCTAGATAAAACGCGTGGCTTAATGCGTAGAGCTTATGAATATCACAAAAAAGATATGCAAAAACAAGGCCTGCCTATTTGGTCCAACATCAGCGGATATGGACAAGGAGCTGCCGCCGTTTTGTTAGAGCAACGAGAGGAAGCTCTTCTCAATTTGTCCAAAGCCATCGGATTGATCGAGAAGGTCTCTTCCGGCAGCAGTCGGAAATCTTCAGAAGTCAATACTACTATTTCAGAATTAAAAGAATTTTTACAGGAGATAAGTCAATGATCAATTTACAACAAGCAAACAATGTTCCCAAAATCCAAACCCCGCAAAGTGAGAAGAAGCTTTTTGCTATAACTCGCACCGACATGCCCTGGAGTACAAGAGTTGTGCAAATCTCTCACGCTATTAGTATGCTAATTTTTAAGAATCATTTAGAAATGGAGACAGATTGGGACAATGAAAGCGGTGCCAATTTTATTTTCTATCGAACCGCTAACGAGCAAGAGCTTAAAAAGTGGTTAGAAATTTTAGGAGATAGCGCTCAAGGATTTTACGAACCAGATTTTCCGGGATGTCCATTAACCGCTATTGCTTATTGGGGGGAATATCACACTGAGTTTGCCACACTTGGACTTCTATAAAATGAAATTGGACTTACGCTTGATGGGTAGTTCGCTTTATTTTGGAGGTTAAAGCTCTACAAGTACGCAACTTTAGTGCGTTTTTGTCCACCTTTCGATCTCAAGGGACAAAAACGCAGGCTTTTCACTCGCCTTGCGTAAGTTCAGATTTAGTATAACACATATCCGTAGAATTCCGCTGTTTTTATCCGTAGAATTCCGCTGTTTTTATCCGTAGAATTCCGCTGTTTCAACTATGTATAGAAAAGAACTGCCAAAGGTTTTCTTAAATAGGCACGAATAGATCTTTCTGACACACAGACACGCTTTTGAATGACCATATAAGAAGATCGAAACCGGGTGTTGATAACAAGTTCCATCTTTTATCTGGACTTACGCATGATAAGTAGTTCATTTCGTTTTTTTGGGGGTGATTAAGCTCTGTAAGTACGCAATTCTAATGCAAATTGTCCCGTTTTCGATCTCACTGGACAAAACCTCAGACTTTTTATTTCCCTTGTGCGTAAGTTCAGTATGAACCTTTAAAAAGGAATGTCGTCATCATCAAAGTCCATACCCCATATACCATATCTAGGAGAAGCTCTACGTTCTTTCACTTTATGGCGAGAGAATTTTTCTTCAAACAATTCATTAAGTTCCACAGACATAGAGCTGTCAACTCCTTGATTAAACGGGCCACGTATCTGGTTAACTCTACCATCTGGCAGAACTTCAATAGTAGCTATTTTTTGCCCTTTCTTATTAAGCGAATATATAAAAGAATACCCCTCGTAGCAGTTATACCAATAAGAAATTACACAGTGTCGCATTTGTCTCGATTCTTGAAGGAGTGCCTCTACATTTTTGAGGTATTCGAGTTGGTATTCTGCTCCCAGTTTAATCTTATCTACCGGAGGTTCCGGAAAAGAACGTTCCCCTGCAGCAAAAGCCTCTTCTTCGTACGTTTCCAGTTGATTAGTCCAATGCCATTCCCGAGCCTGCTTCATCATCCATTCAAACCCAGCCTTATTCCCTTTAAGTTCCTTTATTTGTCTTTGGCCAGCAAGCGAATTCGCCCAATCTGTCACATAACTAATCGCAACCCTTGGTTCAAGCGGCTCGTCATCTTCATAATTTTGAAAAGGCAAATACGCTTTTTCTATTGCACTTTTGGGGTTACGAAGTATTGCTTCCGCCACAGGAATACTCTCTTGAATGAGTGCATTATGAAACAGATCACCGGCATATCCCAACGGTTTATTCAATAAATTAATATCCAGTTTATCAAGTCCAATAATTAACTTGTCCAGTTCTTTATTCAAAAAATACGTTTCTATACGATCCGCAACCTTACTCCACTTCACAACAATATTTTTTACCGGCTTAACTTTTTCATAGTCTAGTCGCCCTATCAATTCAGCATGTTGACGCTCTACAACCCCTACAGCCAAAACTTTAGCCAATGGAAGATTTAATAAATTATCAAATTCATTCGAAATAATTCGAGCCAACAGTGGGTTTTTATCTTCTCCTCCTCGATAAAGAATGTGTGCAGCTCCTGGAGCAATTTTCAATAATTGTCTAAATTTTGGTGAAAGCTGTAAACAGTTATAGGCACTAATGCAATTATAGTCAAGACTAATAGCCTCGGCAAAAATTTCAAAATTTAACTCAGGAACAATCTTTTCTTTCATTACGTTCCATATAAATTGTGTATAAACACCTTTCTTATTAGGCCATTTTTCTTGTTCTATTGTCTCCCCCAACGCCCCAACATGCCAATATAAATCCTGTCCTTCGGTTTTTGGGCTCCGCCCTTTTGAGTCAAAATACACGCCTTCCAAAGGACGTAGCCCTACGAGAGTCTCATTTATAGCTATAGTTCCATCATTATTCACCACAAAATCAACATATTCATTTTGAGGATAACTATCTTGAATTTCAAAGTGGGCAAAATACTCTTTTCGTAAGAACCTAACTACAAAAGCCCCACTTTCTTGAGAAAAAGAGGACAGAAATGGTTCGAGTCTTTCTTTGGTTTTTTCAGATTCCGGATCTATAGCCGTTCTTGTAAATATCGCTTCCAGTTCTTCTCTATTTTCCATTATTGAATTTTAGCATTTTTGGGCAATATCAACATTAGTACTTATATTTCAAAGTTGGAATTTATCTAAATCCGTGCCTTCAAAGAAAATCGAAAGATCTGCTTTTTTCTTCATGGGTTCAGGTTTAGGTCCTTCAAAGCCATTAGTAAAATCTCTAACCCAATCGGCCAAGTACGCACTGCTCTCATTTAAAACCTTACGTTTTAACCCAACTAATTTTTGACGTGCCGAGAGCGATATTTCCCAACGAGGATCATCTCGTAGAAGTTGATAGGCCTCTTGTAAAGCTCGGTAAGTTTTCATTTTTTCTAAAAACAAAAAGGTTGAAATATCAGGATTTAGAACCGCACGCAAGTTTTCTGCATCAACAAATTCTACGTCAATCATATCGGCCGTTCTATCGTGGGGCCAATTTTTAGGAGGGGCCAATACAACCGCCTGGTAAGCACTATTTTTTGAGTCTTTATTTGGCAACACGTTGCTAATCAAAGAGGGCTTCCATCTTTTCATTTTAGAATCCCACACAAAAACTTGATCGCCAACAATAGATTTATCTCCACGCAAAACTTTATCGCGTAAATTTTCGGTAAGTCTTTCTAAACGAGGCTCCATATCGAAATAACCTTACCATTTTTAGGCGGACAAGAACCGGACGCTTTTAAGAGCTCAAGGAGTTTTGGAGAGCGTAGCAACTCGTCGTCGATTTCCCTTACTCACTAGTTTTCTGTTAGTATGATTATTAATAAAACTTCCCTTTAGAAGAGCCAAAAGGAACTAAACTGTGACTACAGCAAGAGATAGAGATGACAAACAACATCAGCGTTGTTCATTTTGTGGTAAAGGACGAGAACAGGTTCACAAATTAGTTGCCGGTCCAGGCGTCACCATCTGCAATGATTGCATAATTTTATGCGAAGAGGTATTGGCTCAAGAAGAAATAGAGAGTTCCAATAAGAGTTGGAACAAAAATGGCTTTCCTGCATTTCCTACTCCACAGGAAATTTATGACAAATTAAGCGAATATGTGATCGGTCAAGATCAGGCCAAGAAAGTATTAGCTGTTGCTGCATACAATCACTACAAAAGAATTGGCCAACGTCCTAAGCAAGGTCAAATAGAAATTGACAAAAGCAATATTCTAATTCTTGGCGCAACTGGAAGTGGTAAAAGCTTACTGGTTAAAACGTTAGGCAGAATTTTAGATGTCCCTGTAGCAATATGCGATGCCACTTCTATCACTTCGGCTGGTTATGTCGGTGATGATGTCGAAAATGTACTTCTTCGGTTGTTGCAGCTTACAGATTTTGATATCGCTCGGGCCGAAAAAGGAATCGTCTTTTTAGACGAACTTGGCAAAACTGGTCGTAAGAGCGAGAATCCATCTATTACACGCGACGTTAGTGGAGAAGGAACACAGCAAGCTTTGCTTAAGATGGTTGAAGGAACGGTGGCGCATGTCCCTCCTCAAGGTGGTCGTAAACATCCCCATCAAGAAATGATTGCAATGAAAACCGATCAAATTTTATTTATTGGTGGAGATTCTTGGGATGGTCTAGGTCAAATTATCGAAGCCAGACTTAATAAAAAGCAAATTGGTTTCAGTTCTTCTTCAGAAAAAAGCAAAACCAAGTCTAAAGATATCCCACAAGAGAATTTGTTTAAATCAGTAAAACCAGATGATCTAATAAAATTTGGCATGCTTCCAGAGTTAATTGGACGCTTTCCAATCTTGGTCGCAACAGATCCTTTAAATAGCGAAGATTTGCTTAAAATATTAACCGAACCTAAAAATGCCCTTATAAAACAATTCCAGCAAATGTTTGCGGTTGGAAATGTAGAGTTAGAGTTTACCGAGGATGCTCTAAATGCTATTGTTGAAAAAACCATTGATCTAAAAACTGGCGCTAGAGGTTTGCGTTCAATTGTGGAAGAAACTTTGCTTCCCATAATGTTTGACACCCCCAGTCAACCAGATGTAACGCGGGTGGTAATTGACGAAGATACAGTCAATAATCAAGCTCCGGCCCAAAAATTTTTGGCTGAGCCTAAGCCAATTCCTCCGCCCAAAGAAGCAGCTTAAGGTTGCCCCAGTTTATCAAGTCTTCCTAAAAGAGAATTAAAATCGTATTCCTGACAAAAGAGCTTGGCAGAGTCAATTTTGAGGCCTTTCATTCGAGACGACTCAAGGTCTAGCATCACAGGTACATCGGTAATAATAGTCGCCAAGTGCTTAGCCATTTTGATTTGAGCTTCATTTGTTTTCAGTAGTGCACGAATACGTTCGTTTGCTACTTCCTCTAATTTGTTCAACAAGTTTTCTATTGAACCAAATTGTTGTAATAATTTGGCGGCAGTTTTATCTCCAATTCCTGGTACTCCAGGAATATTATCAGAACTATCTCCTTTCAAGGCCTTTAAATCAGGGATTTGTTTTGGAGTAATTCCATAACGAAGCTGAACCTCTTCTGGACCATAACTAGCAAATTCCGATATTCCTTTTTTGCTCATGACACAAGAAACATTTTCTGAAACCAACTGGAAGATATCGCTATCCCCGGTCAAGATATCTACAGATAAATTTTTAGGTCCAGCGTGGGACACTAGAGTTCCAATTACATCGTCAGCTTCAAAACCAGAAACTGAAAGAGAGTTTATGCCAAAAGCTTCAACCAACTCTTTGATTGCCACTATCTGAGGCTTAAGGTCGTCAGGAGTCCGAGCACGATTGGCTTTATAATCAGCAAATTCAATATGTCGAAAAGTTTTGGCCGGATAATCAAATGCAACGATTACATAATCTGGCCTATTAGCAAGAGCATTTAACAACATTGAACAGAAACCATAAATCGCATTTGTTGGACGACCGCTTTTATCGCTCAAATATGGAAGTGCAAAATAAGCCCTAAACACTAGGTTATAACCATCTATTAGAAGCAATCGTTCTCGTTTTGTTATCATCTGTATATGTTACCGAATTAACACAGTTTTGTCCTTCGTTACCACTTCGTATCTTTACATTTATTTCGAGAATTGTTACTGCTTTTATATTGTATACTTCCCAAATCTCTGTTAGGAAAGACTAGGATCTGACTATAAAGTTCAGTGGAAAATGAATGTCAAATTGTGTAGTAATATTAGAAGACGATCCAACTTTACAAAAAACGTTAGGGCACTTTTTAAAATTAGAGGGCTATGACGTTTACAGTGCTGGAAACGGTCCCAAAGCAATGGAGCTTGTCGAGCTTTTACGTCCCGATCTTCTATGCGTCGATGTTTTCATGAAAGGAATGAATGGAATTGACGTTGTGAAAAAAGTCAGATCAGATCCCGCTCTTGCTAAAACTCCAGTTTTGGCGATTTCGGTATCTGAGAATGCCAAAAATGACATGGAAAAAGTTGGAGCAAATGAATTTTTACTAAAGCCATTTCGCCTTGTTAATTTTAAAAAAATACTTGACAAAATGTTGGCGGTTCACCGGGATGGAGAACATTTGGATTTATAACTAAACAGGATCCGCCCTATAAATCCAATCGACACTGCCATCTGGAATTGCACATGTTTGAAGATATAAATGAAGACTGGAAGAATCTTCGTATAAAAATTGTGCATTAGTGCGAGAGTTAAGAAAGATCTTTTGGATTTTAAAAGTACTTTCATGGCCATAGCTATCCCGATAAATTACCGTATCTCCGACTTTAGCTTTAAGAAGTGGAGTGAAAATTCCAGGATTATGAGCCACCAAATAAATCGCATTTTCGTTCATGCACCAATCGCGAGAAACGTTAACCATAGAGGGATCCGCAATTCCATTACAATCGGTGTAATCAACCACACTTTTATTAATACCAACCGAATCAATCTCAACTCTCCCAGGTAAACCAATTGGCCGTTCCCATGGAGGCGGAAGTTCACTCATGGTCGATATCAGAGCTGGCTCAATTATTGGTCTCAAATTTAAGTGGCTGACATCAACCATACTTTGAGACCCCGAACCCGATGACACCAAAGTAGGTTTTAGAGCTTCAGGTTTGCTGGGCGCCCACAGAAATATCAAGAGCGTTCCCAAAATCAGCAGAGCAATCAACAGCAATTTTACTTTTGGATATTTAACAATTAGCACTATTTAACTTTAGTGCAATTAGCACTTCAGTGTTTCGTATTTACGAATCTGGTTAATAACCGTACATAATTCCTGAAGGGATAATTTCGCTTAAAACTATCCCTCTGGGTCCAATCCCAGAGAAGCTAGTCTTTCATTTACCTGGCGCATAGCTTCTTTTTGTAAATGTTCTCGGGCCGCTTCTAAAACAAGTCTTGCCAATTGGAGAGCATCTTCTTCCGAATAAGCACTGTATTTAAATAATTCCACATCCGAATTAAAAGTTACCCGACTTATCAAATCAAAGTCCTTTGCAGCTAGTGAGCGTTTAATTAATTCTTCGGCAGAAACATTGTCAGTTATTCCTTCCAAAAGCTCTCTTAGATCCTTTTCCACAAACCATCTTTCCGTTTCTTCTAAAAGAGGGTGACGAACCTTAAGCGGTCCAACCAGAATGTCATCTGCATATTCCGGCGTTCCTGTTGCTTTTAGATAGTCAAGAACGTCCTGACGTGAGGCTTCTTCTAATCTATAGGTATAAACTTCTTGGTTGAGTGATACTCGATACGATTTGACGTGTTGTTGATTTTCTAAAGAATAAGAAAGTCCATCGTCCCAGGCTTGACCAAGGAGGAGTGAAATCTCTTCAAAAACCCATTGTCGCGCCGAATCCGCATCAAAGATTTCTTCTTCACGTTCCCAATTTTCGCCACCGGGTCGTTTGATCGCTATAAAAAATTTCTCGTTTGGCATTAGATTTTAAAGTGAACCTTTCGTAATGATTTATCCTGCCTTTATCCTATCAAAGAGTTCCTAAAATCGTTAACTAAATTTATCTGATAAATCTTTTTATTGGTCACTAAAATAGTCGTATTTCTTAAAGGTTCTAGAGGGCTTATCTACATCAGTTTTTTGAAACGAGCTGCTGAGCGGCTCTCGCGTGCCACCCAGCGCCCATTTCCCCTCTTTCTCCGTGAGGTTCCCTCAATTTCTCACTACAATCATTATATCATTTCCAGAGTACACATTGTAGTATTTTGAATACGATTTTAGTCTATTTTGCCATTTAATCGCTAGTTGGAATTAGCTGTTTCGATAAATTTTTATAGCTTTATTTTTCAATTTTTCAGGGCGGTTAGTTAATGGCGGATTCCAATTCAAAGTGCAACTATTGATTGTTTTAAACATAACACATCTC
>OCZT010001982.1_pt1 | contig 21224 bp, 15 predicted proteins | sample 1539031 | NCBI WGS metagenome assembly OCZT01 (sample SAMEA3539308, study PRJEB22396) | soil metagenome | biome: tundra; feature: field; material: soil | place: USA | collected 2010-05 | depth 0.15 m | reverse complement strand
AGGGACTCCATGATGGTTTAAGGTTGATTTATCCTGAAATGGAGACTTTTACAGGGAAAAGCAAACAGTTTATCGTTTTCAATGAAACTGCAAAAAGCTTTTGTAAAAAATATTCATTTGGTAAGGTCGAACTTGACTGGATATTAAGTACAGGGGTGCCAGGATTGAATCGCAAAACTGAAGATAGTAGGAAGAAGGAGAATCGATCTTTAAAACTATCTGCTTTAAGACAATTACAACTTGAATACTGGACTGGACTGAATAGTTACATGGAAACAAAAGGGAGTTTTGTTAAAATGAGAACCCCGTACTCTAAGCAATGGTCAGATGTATCTCTTGGAATGAGCGACATATATTTAGCAATAGGCATAAATTGCCAACAGAATTGTTTGAATATCTGGCTGGTTATCAGAGGTCAGCAAGTGAAAAATAACTTTGATAAACTCTATAAATTAGCATTTGACGACTCACTAATTGAAATCTGCAATGATATTCAATGGGATCGAATGGAGGGTAGAAAAAGTTGTGCTATCAAATTGACCCGAGAGGCTGATTTTATAAACAGAATCGATTGGGAAAATCAATTTGAATGGTTAAAAGAGCACATTGAAAAATATGTGAGTTTTTTTAAACCTAGAATTAAGAATTTAAACCCATAAACTATGGAAAATCTGATCAGCACACTAAATGATCCGGAGGAGTGCCAAAAAATGGCCGAAATATTCTCAGAACTAGCCGTAAAGGCCAGGCGCAGATCAGTTGAATTAAGAGCTCAGAAACATGGTAAATTGAAGTCAGTTGAATTAGAGTTACTGAAGGTACTTTACGCTTATGAAGACATTCTCACACTAAAAAATAACAGGAAAACTCATGCTGCCAGGACATGGCAAATGGTGAAGCGATACGGGATAATTCGAACTGCCGAAAAAGCAGTCAATAGGCCAGTTGAACCAATGGGTTACAAGTTATTGGCAGACAGAGGCATGAAAGATCTTACCTTTGAAGCTGTTATCTCAAAATATCCTAGGGAGTTTAGTCACGATATTGTGAAACTTGCCAAAAACAGATTAGAAGAACTTGAGAATAAGCTGGAACCAACTATGAGATCAACAAAAGGTGAGACATTTGCACAAAATGAGGATGAAATCATCCTGCGCGGAGGAACCTGGGACCAAATGGAAAAAGAAGGTAACAAACATGCTATTCGAATGGGATTTAAGACGCGATTTACACCCTCAATTATTAAAGCACATATTAAGTATCGTCTGATAAAAGACGTTAATTACTTAGGAAGTAAAAAAATAACAGAAAAGGGAATATTCTAGAACTAAAACGGTCAGAAAGATTCAATGAGACTCAATTATTTCGTAGCATACTAGGTAGTTAGAAGTTATTCCTAGCAAGATTCAAAACAATTCATATATTCTCAACCAAATTGTTACATTTGGTTAGTGATAAAGGAGAAAAAATCTAAATTTCTAACTAGGAAACAACTCGATGATTCTGGATTTTTATGACATTCTATTGCACTTAAAAGACATTATTTATAAAATTTTAAATCTGATAATTATATGGAGGAAGTAGAATTTTTATTTGATACCCAGTTAATTAACAAATTAACTGAGCTTATTAGCGGTGCCAAAAGTAAATTATTATTAATTTCTCCATACATTGATTTAGATGCTCGTATAATGGATGTTCTTAATGAAAAAATATCTAAACCAAACATTGAAATATATGTCCTATTTGGGAAGAATGAGGGTAACTATCTAAAAAGCTTTAAAAGAGATAGTATTAATTTTCTTATGCAATTTCCCAATATTGAGATAAGATATAATGAACGACTTCATGCAAAATTTTATTTAAACGAATTTGAATATATAATGACCAGTCTTAATCTTTATGATTACTCTTTGGCAAACAATATTGAGGTTGGGGTATATCAAAAATATAGTTTTGAAGGACTTTTAGGACAAGCTTTAGAAAATGGTTTTGCACCAATAGCAAATGGAGTTAACTCTGCAAAACAAGCTGTTTTTGGCAAAAATAAAATTACAAACCCTCTTGAAAAATTTGATCACATCTTTGAAAGTTCTGAACTTAAATATAAAACTAAACCAATCTTAGTTGAAAAAAGTGGCGTTCAAGGTCTTATTGGCATGAAACAACTTGCTGGATTTGATATTTTGGTAAACGAGCTACAGGCAAACACAAAAACGAAAACTGTTTCTACAACTAATCTGCATGCCACACAATCAGCTCCGCCTCAAAAGCCTGCTACTAGAGTTGAAATAAAAGACAGAAATAGCTGTGTTTCAGCTTCACAATTAGTTAAAATTCTCGGAGTGAAGCAGTATGAGATAACTAATCTAATGGAGAGAAAAGGATTTATTTCCGGTGAGAGAATTACAGAATTGGGAATTTCAAAGGGGCTATTTCTAAAAACTTATATGGGAAAAGAGTATATAGTTTATCCTGAAAATCTGATCGAATTCAATGAGCTAAAAAATAAAACTTGTCCATAAAATTTTTACCTAAGGCTAAACTATTCGATCATTAAACCGTATTCGGTGCCGAATTAGGTAATTTAAATTAAATTGACTTAAATTATGAATCTTCTCTCTCCCAGAGAGTCCAATTCGTTCATAGGCCTTCATATCAATTGAATCAGAGAGAATTATTTTTCCGCAATCTTCAAAACTTATCAGATGCCTATCAAATAATGCATCATAGGTTGGTGAGAGAAGTATCCCATTGTCTACATCTAGACGTTCATTGTCATTAGAATCACACCAAGGAACGATGTGTGATGCAATTAAAATATCTAGTTTATTGAAACCAGTAACTGCACATTTGTATTCCCATCTATGGATGATACTCTTTCGATAGGCGCCCTGACCAACACGGGTAGTTAATAAACCTGTTCTTTCTGTTACATTAGGAGGAACGGTTCTCTCCTGAGGAAGTATCTCATATTTTATAAATGGATCTCCTATAGAGGATTGGTCAATTAAGTCAGTCAGTTTAGGAACATATACTCCTATTCTTTTAAAAAAGAATTTGATCCCAATGCGAATGGTTCTACTCGTATCTAGAGTTTCAAAATAATCAGCATCAAATACTTCCACTTCACTTTTAAATCTTACATAGCCTTTTGTTTTTTCGATTTCGAAAAGGAAAACGTGTTTGCTATTTTCTTTATGATCTCTTAAAGCCAAATTACCTTTTGTGAATGACATATCACCAGCTTGCCCTTCTCCGGTATAAGAGAATACATTTGGATTATCCCACCTATCCTCATATCCATGTTGATGGCCAGACTTCCCTGAGAAGATGAAAATATAAGGATGATTAGCAGAAGGACTAATACCACTCTGCCAATTACCACCATAAATAGCATGGATGTCATTCCTCCTATTATAGATGTGTTCAGGAATGAATGGTAATTTATCCAAAGCACGTATTCTTACAAAAGATCAAACTTATTGTAAATATAGTTCAAAATAGATTTACATCTATTATCACCATGTCAAGAATGCCACCAATCCCATACCAATGAACAGGGGTGTTCAATCATTGTCCGCCTTATAGCCCCATTTTATTAAAGAGATGCATTTATTAAGTGGTCTATATTATCCTAAATTAAATACATATTATAATACCACCGAAAAATATGCTTAAATTTACTTTTCCGAACCTTTTGACAAACGCGTTGGACGATTTAAATAAAAAGCTACTTAGCGAAACTGATATTTGTGATCAGTTTATAACTCCCGCCATTAAAAACGCCGGTTGGGATCCTACTAGACAAATCAGACGTGAGGTTACTCTAACTCCCGGACCTGTTATAGTCAGAGGTGAAATGTCAACAAGAAATAAGAAAAAGAAAAAATTTGCAGACTATGTACTTAACTGGGAGCCTGGAGTACCAATAGCGGTTGTTGAGGCTAAAGACAATAATCACACAGTTAGTCATGGTATTCAACAGGCTCTCGGGTATGCCGAAATTTTGCAGGTTCCAAGTGCGTTTAGTTCAAATGGCGATGCATTCGCATCTCATAATAAAGTTCCTGCTAATGGAGAAGATATTGAAACGCAATTTCCTCTGGATTCTTTTCCACAACCAATTGAACTTTGGGAACGCTATAAAAAACAACATAGTATAAAGGATGAGGAGGAAGAACTTGTAGTCCAACCAAACCATACAGACAGTTCCGGTAAAGAACCTCGATATTACCAGATCGATGCAATTAACCGTACTATTGAAGTAATTGCTAGAGGGGAAAAACGGATCCTGCTGGTAATGGCTACAGGTACAGGTAAAACCTACACCACTTTTCAGATTATCTGGCGTATGTGGAAAGCAAGGATTGCAAAACGTGTTCTTTTTCTTGTGGATAGAAATATTTTAGCAGATCAGACCCGAATCAATGATTTCAAGCCATTCGGTTCGATAATGACAAAAATAAGTAACCGAAAGATTGACCCGGCATATGAAATTCACCTTGGTCTTTACCAGGCAATTACGGGACCGGACGAAGAGGATAAAATATTTAAGAGTGTATCCCCGGATTTCTTTGACTTGATAGTTGTAGATGAGTGCCACAGGGGAAGCGCAGCTGACGACGCCTCCTGGAAAGAAATCCTGACATATTTTTCAAGCGCCATTCAAATTGGAATGACTGCAACTCCAAAGGAAACTAAATATGTTTCGAATATTTCATATTTCGGAGAACCGGTATATACTTACAGTCTTAAACAGGGCATTGCCGATGGATTTCTTGCACCCTACAAAGTCATACGTATAGATATTGACAAAGACCTGTATGGCTGGACTCCACCGGCCGGAATGACAGATGACCTGGGACAAGAAATTGAAGAGCGTACATACAACCTGTCCGATATGGATCGGGTACTCGTCCTTAACCAGCGTACAAAATTGGTGGCCAAAAGGGTGATGAAATTACTTAATGCAACTGATCCATTTGCAAAAACAATTATTTTTTGTGACGACATCGACCATGCTGAACGGATGAGGGTGGCCATTGTTAATGCTGCAGGAAGAATTGCCATTGATAATCCAAAATATGTGATGCGCATTACCGGCGATAGCCCTGAAGGGAAGGCCGAACTGGATAATTTCATATTTCCTGAAAGTAAGTTTCCCGTAATTGCTACAACTTCTGAGCTGCTTTCAACAGGTGTTGATGTTAAAACGTGTAAGCTGATTGTATTGGATAAAACTATCAAATCGATGACAAGCTTCAAACAGATCATCGGACGAGGAACACGGATTGAGGAGGAGTTTAATAAGTTCTTTTTTACCATTATGGACTTTAAAAGGGCAACTGAACTATTCAGCGACCCTGGCTTTGATGGTGATCCAGTAGTGATTTATGAACCAGATGATGAAGATAATCCAGTACCTCCTGATCCACCTGATGATGGAGATGATAGTGATAATGGAGAAGATGATGAGGGAGGCACTGGTACAAGAAAAGTATACGTAAGCGGTGTACCCGCACATATTATCGCTGAACGTATTGAATATTATGGATTGGATGGTAAGCTAATTACGGAATCATACCGCGACTTCTCACGAAAGCAGATCCATTCGGAATTTGAATCATTAGAAGACTTTCTGCGAAGCTGGAATAATGCATCAAAAAAGCAGGTTATTATTGATTTGCTGGAAGAGCATGGTATAATTTTGGAAAATCTTGGAGAAGATGTTGGTAAGGAGTACGGCGATTTTGATCTGATATGCCATATAGCTTACGGTCAGCCACCATTGACACGTAAGGAACGGGCTAATAATGTCAGAAAACGTGATTATTTTACAAAGTACGGAGAACAGGCTAGATCTGTTTTAAATTCATTGTTGGACAGATACGCAGATAAAGGAGTAAGTTCCATTGAAGATGCCAAAATTTTAAAGCTAAAGCCCTTTAGCAACATAGGTACTCCATTGGAAATTGTCAATAATGTTTTCGGAGGAAAAGAGAATTACGAAAACGCCATAAAGGAATTAGAAAACGAATTATTTAATCAGGAAAGGTCAGCATGAGTAATGTATCGGGCATAATAAAATCTATTCAGGATATTATGCGTAAAGATGTGGGTGTGGATGGCGATGCCCAACGAATAAGTCAGTTAGTTTGGATGTTTTTCCTAAAAATCTTCGACGACAGGGAATCAGAAATTGAAACACTCGAAGATGGATATAAATCTCCTTTACCGGAGAATTTACGTTGGAGAAACTGGGCAAGAGACCCAGAGGGAATAACAGGAGACGAATTATCTGATTTTGTGAATTTGCAGCTTTTCCCTACTCTAAAGGCAAAGCTAAACATAAAGGGACCATACGGAATAAGGGCCAGTGTTGTACAAAATGTATTCGAGGATGCCTATAATTATATGAAATCGGGCACATTAATGCGCCAGGTGATTAATAAAATATGTGAGATCGACTTTAACACTACAAACGACCGCCACATTTTTGGTAACATTTATGAACAAATTCTTAAAGATCTTCAAAGTGCAGGCAATGCAGGTGAGTTTTATACCCCTCGTGCTATAACTACCTTTATTGTTGATCGTGTTAAACCACAGCTAGAAGAGATAGTACTAGACCCTGCATGTGGCACCGGAGGTTTTCTTTCCAATGTAATAGAATACAAACGAGATCACTTCGTTAAGACGCAGGCTGATGAAGAGATCATGGAGAAAACCCTCCATGGTGTTGAGAAAAAAACCTTGCCTCACATGCTTTGCACTACAAACATGATTTTGCATGGGATAGATACACCAATAAATATTAAACATGACAATACACTAAGTCGTCCTTTACGTGATTATACTGATAAAGACCGGGTACATGTTATTGTCACAAATCCGCCATTCGGAGGGATGGAAGAGGATGGTATTGAAAATAATTTCCCTACCACTCTGCGCACTCGTGAAACAGCCGATCTGTTTTTGGCGTTAATTATTCATCTTCTTAAAAAAGAGGGTCGTGCAGCAATTGTATTACCTGATGGCTTTTTGTTTGGCGAGGGTATAAAAACGCGATTAAAAGAAAAATTATTGACAGAGTGCAACCTCCATACAATTGTGCGACTGCCCAATGGCGTTTTTAATCCATATACAGGTATTAAGACAAACCTTCTATTCTTTTCCAAAGGCCAACCAACAGAGCATATTTGGTATTACGAGCACCCCTATCCTGAAGGGATAAAAAGTTACAATAAAACAAAGCCAATGCGCTTTGAAGAATTTCAACCTGAAATTGACTGGTGGGGTGAAGAGAATGAAGGTTTTGAAACCAGAGAGGAAAACCAATATGCCTGGAAAGTCACAATTAAGGATATTATAGCACGTAATTATAATCTTGATATTAAAAATCCGCACGTTGGAGAACAGGTTAATCACGACCCTGATTTATTATTGCAGCGATACAATATAGAACAGGAAAGTATTTTGGATTTGCGCAATCAGTTGAAATTAATACTGGAAGTAGCCCTAAATAACAAGGGGAGTAAATGATATGAAAGATAGCATTATTAGAAGTTTTGATATATGGACTACTGCCCAGAGTATTAAATCTAAGGGCCGGTTAAAAAGCATTGAGAATATCAGTCTTGAAGGAATTGTCTCTTTGCGTGAACTAATTCTAGAACTGGCAGTTCGTGGCAAGTTGGTGCCTCAAGACCCTTATGATGAACCTGCTAGTATTTTGCTTAACAATATTAATAAAATAAAAGAGAAGTTAACTAAGGAGGATAGACTCAAAACATTTGCAAAGAATGGAATATCTTCAGAAGAAGAATATATCGGAAAACCATTAGGGTGGGAATATTGCAAGCTTGGCAACATTTCTAAATTCATCGATTATCGTGGGAAAACACCAGAAAAAACTGAATCAGGTATCAGGCTTATTACTGCTAAGAATGTAAGATTTGGTTATATCTCTTTTGAACCTGAGGAATTTATTTCTGAAGATGATTATGAAAAATGGATGACAAGGGGATTCCCTCGGGAGAATGATATCTTATTTACAACAGAAGCTCCTTTGGGGAACGCTGCAGTTATAGATATTAAGGAGAAATTTGCCCTGGCACAGAGGGTAATTTGTTTTCAATTGCATGATCCTAGGATTAGCTCTTTTTTAAGAATAGCAATACTCTCTAATTCGTTTCAATGTTTAATCATTGAGAAAGCGACTGGAATGACTGCCAGTGGAATTAAGTCGGCAAAATTAAAAGAGATTCCAGTTCCTTTACCCCCTCTCGCCGAACAATACCGCATCATAGCCAAAGTAGATGAGCTAATGGCTATATGTGATAAACTGGAAGAACAACAAACTAGTAACTTAAAGACTCACCAGTTATTGGTGAAAACCTTACTTGAAACACTTACTCAAGCTGTCGATGTCACTGAATTACAGGTAACAATTGAACGAATTTCTATCCATTTCGGTACCCTGTTTTGCACCGAAGATAGCATTGACCAACTCAAACAAACCATTCTGCAATTGGCTGTAATGGGTAAATTGGTAAAGCAAGATGCTAGAGATGAGCCAGCAAGTGAATTGTTGAAGAGAATTGATAAAGAAAAAGATAGCAGTGTTACACCTAAAAAAAGGGACAGGGAAAAACAAAATTATTCTGAGAATATTTCCTTTTTCGAAATACCAGGATGGGCCTGGTGTAAGCTTGAAGATATAGGTTATACAAATATAGGATTGACATATTCTCCAAATGATCTCTCAAATAATGGCACAATTGTTCTAAGGTCAAGTAATATTCAAAATGGAGAAATTGAATTAACTGATATAGTTCGCGTTGAAAAAAACATGAACGAGAATGTCCTAACTAAACAAGGAGATTTGTTGATATGCGCTAGAAATGGTAGCAAGAAACTAGTCGGCAAATGTGCTTTAATTAGAAATTTGCCAGAACCAATGGCTTTTGGTGCGTTCATGGCAATATTCCGAAGTGCATTCAATGAGTATATTAGAATCTTTATTGAATCTCCAATTTATCGTAAAAATTTAGAAGGTGTTACAACTACTACTATAAATCAAATAACTCAAGACAACTTAAAGAATACCTATATTCCCCTTCCTCCTAGAGCTGAGCAACAACGCATTGTAGCCAAAGTAGAAGAGCTTTTTAATATTTGTGATGCATTGAAAGCGAAAATTATGAAGGCTGGTGAGATCAAGGTACAAATGGCGGAGGCAGTTGTGGAAAGTGCAACAGCATGAATTTAAAAGGATTCAGAGATAGTAATATTGATGCAATAACTAACTGATTGGAACAAACAATCCCTTATATAACTGAGTACGATCCGGTTTTCACATCAGATGGATCTCTTGATCCGCTTGGTCTGTATCCAATAGCTGACCGTTTAGCTACCAAATTAGTCCCGGGGGTAAGAGAGCGTATGCAACATCCGCGTTTTTTAACCGCTATGGCTGTGGGTTCTGTAATTTGCTCTGATTTCGATGTCGAGGATATAGCCTCTGATGGTGTTAGCGAACCGTGGATGGTATTTGAATGGCATGTTGTGCAGGCGTTTGTAAAAACATTTTACACTGGAAGAACAGCTATTTCCGGTGTTCCAGGATCTGAAAAATGCACAACTGCATATTTGAAGGGACTTCCTCTCAATAACGCGCGATACTTGAAAGTTGCAAGAGTCTTCGGTTTTCACGGTGTCTATCGTACATTGGCTGATGAATTGAACATTATTGACCGCAACTACCAGCTCGGAGAAATTGGAGATGCTCTTGTAAAAGCATGGGAGAAAGAGCAAAAACTAATGGGCTTCTATTCAATGTATGAAGGTCTGGGGAGAGACTTCAGGAATAAAATTTATCAGGCGATCAGTGATGGATTAAAAGAGGGTAAAGTCTCAAGAGGCTGGGGTTGGAATTATTTTAATGAGATCGGGAATAGACTGGCTTATCAAACTGGAGGAAAAAAGGAGCTTGACATTATTTATGATGCTCTCGTTGATCATGAATCTCCATTCAGAGCAGAAGTAATAAATTTTCTTCAGACCTCTGAAGGTTCAAATGCATGGTTAAGTAACAAATCTGAAAAGGATTTCCATAATCTATTATTTATTGGCGCTTCAAATGAATTGAAGACCCACCTTTCAGCCATTATGCATTATGAATCGTTTTCAAGATTGCTAGAAAATGCTTTTGAGTCTTGTTTATATGCTATGTCGCAGAATGGCAATGCTACTGTAGGCCAATTAGCAACCCTGGAACCGGTGCAAATTGCAACTCAAAACATCATAATGGCTTTTGAGAAGGCTTCTCAATTTTTAGAGCCTACAGGAGAATCGCTGCATTTTTATGAAAATTTTGCGCCTCTTGTGGATACTACCAATCCAAAAGACTGGATACATCTATTATTTCAATTTCATAAAAATAATCAACGCCGGAAGCCACCGGCTGGTAAGCGACCTTGGGTTGAAAAATCTTCAGGTGAGAATTATCTGTTATACTCCAAATTTCAAAGGAAAAAGGAACCAATAATTTCAGATGAATATGTCAGTTTTTACAGGACCAATGCATTATACTCATTTCTGAGAGATCTAAAGAAAATTCAACATGCAGAATAATATTAGCAAACTGCTTGATGTTTGGTCTCCTTCAAAAGAGGCTGGCGAGCCTATTGGTCTTGTAGCTACTACTTTTACATTCGATGGAGCATTTTTTGAAGAAGAATGTTTAGGAAGGTTTTTAAACATTCAGTCTGATGCCAACTCCGATGGACCTGTGTATTTAATTGAACTGGAGGAAAAGTTGGCTGGGGTTGGTATATCAATTATTGTAGATCAGAATCACTGCTCCGGTTCAAGAAACCTGCGATGGGATTTAATGTCTGCTAGGATGAGTCATGGTGGAGTTTTTCACCCAAAGATCACTATTCTTGCCTGGGCTAATGTAATCCGATTAATTGTTGCTTCAGCTAACATTACTGAAAATGGGTATCGCGAAAATCAAGAGATATTCTCCTCCATCGATTTCACCTCTGAATCGAAAATTTCAATAAAGATTTTAATTGAAATGATCGATTTTCTAAATGATATTATTAGTGAAGTTGTTGGACAACAAGAGCGACCAGATACAGATAGGAGTAAAACTTTCCTTCAAAGGCTTAGAACTACTGCGAAGGCATGGGATAAAGGAGAAAAAACTTTAAATTCAAAAGATATCCAGATTAGCACTTTATTGGTAAAACCAGGCGGCAAAACATTGTTCGACCAATTAAAGGATTTATGGAAAGCAAATTGCAGAAGTGTCCCTAAAAATGCAATTATTACAAGTCCATTCTTCAATTCACCTGAAGATTCAATTAATCTGCCCGCTAAAAAAATATGGCAGCTTTTAGCTCAAAGGGGTGCTGTCCGGGTTACTTATAATTTACCAGTTAACAGGTTCTCAAGTTCAATCGATAAGGTTATTATTGAAGCTCCTTCTTCACTTGTTGAAAATGTACCAAAATCAAGGTCAGATGCAAAAGTTGATATTCAAATAATAAATAATATTCTATCACAGAATAAGGAAGAAGTAATACGTTCATTTCATTTTAAAAGCATCTGCCTTAAAAATCCTGAATCAATCCTGTACATGGTTGGATCAAGTAACTTTACTTCATCAGGGACAGGATTGAATGTCAATAGCAACTATGAAGCCAACCTCGTTTTTACAGTCCTGAATAATCCTAAGCAGTATAAAGTACTTGAAAACTCGACTATCAAAGGTGAAAAGATCCGTAAAAATTATGAGTTCACAAATACATCTACAATAAATGAGGATGAAACAGGTTCAACTGAATATGTACCATTACCCCGGTTTTTTGATTCAATAGTACTTGTTTTTGAGAAAGAGTTTATAGTTGAACTTTCATTTTCTGGCAAACCATTAACTGATTTTGAGGTACTCACATTTGGTGATGAAAAACTGGTTGATGAGAATAGCTGGGTAATGGCTGGACGGCCTGCAACACTAAGTCTAAAATGGGGAGAAAGACCAATACCTTCCGGGATGAAAGTCAGATGGAAAAATTCAGAGGGTTTTGCATATTGGCCTGTTATAATAAATGATAAAAGTTCCTTACCTCCTCCTGCCGATCTTAAAAATCTTCCCTTAGAGATATTGCTCAAAATAATTACCTCATCAAGACCATTATACCTGATCCTGAAAGCATGGTTAGCAAAGAAATCTATTGATAATGAAAAAGAGAGGTATGAGGATATCAATATTATTGATCCACATAAACGGATTGATACTTCATCTTTCTTACTTCAAAGAACAAGAAAAATTTCTTATGCTCTTTATGGAATGCGACAAAGATTAGAAAGACCAGTTTACACAAAGGAATCTTTGAAGTGGAGATTATTTGGACCAATTGGCGTTATGGCTATTTCGCGTGCTATACTAAATGAGGCCCACTCAAATGAGGAAAGAGCATTTCTTTTATCGGAGATTACACTTGAGATATCCAGAATAAAATATACAGAAAGAGAGAACAGTCTAAGTTCAGATATAATATTTGCTGAAATTCAAAAGGTTATCAAAGAACTTCATGCTGAAATAAAACCATATACCAGGGAAATTAGTTCAGAAATGAAAAGCTACATAAAGCGAGTTTTTAAAACTGCAGAAAGATGAGTCTAACCTACAAATATGCAGATTTTATCAACCTTTATGTAAAAGGACGTATATCATATGATGATGCCCGAAGAGAAATGAGGACAACAAAAGCTATTCTTAACCGGATCAATAAACAATCAGGAATAATCCTTGCAGATGAAGTAGGGATGGGTAAAACATTTGTTGCTTTAGCAGTCGCATGTAGCATCTATTCTCAGGATAGTAAAAAGCGTCCGATAATAATAATGGTACCTTCAAGTCTGAAAGAAAAATGGCCAAGAGATTTTCAATTATTTAAAGAGCGTTGCATTGATGAAAAGTTCAGAAATGATTTCTCCTGTGTAATTGCGGATAGAGCAGAGGGCTTTTTAAAACTATTGGACGATCCAGTTGAAAGGAAGAAAGCATTAATTTTCCTGACTCATGGAGCAATGAGTCGTGGCTTATCGGATGGTTGGATAAAACTGGCATTTATTCAAAGAGTTCTTAAAGGGCGAAGAAATACTCGACAATTGAAATCAGCACTCAATAAGCTGTATGGTCGGTTGTTTAATATGCCATATATAGATAGGAAAAATCCGGATATTTGGGAATCCCTATTAAGAAGCAAGCCAGAAAAATGGTTAAAGATTCCTCAAGACCGTGGTATTGATCCGGAAAATGATAATAATCCCGATAACGATAATGATCCAATTCCTCAGGCTATTATTGATGTTTTAGATACAATAGATACGAGCGAGACCTTTAACACGTTAAATTCAATTCCACTCAGAAAATCAAAATATTATGAACAAAAATTCTCTGAGGCAAAACAGAAAATAAATCAGGAACTAAAAAAAATCTGGATAAAGTGTCTTAAAGAATTGAAAGTAACCTTACCATTACTTATAATGGATGAGGCTCACCACTTAAAAAACTCTCAGACAGTTCTCGCTTCACTATTTAAAAGCTCTACAGCTAAAGATGACTCAGAACTGATAAAGAAGGATGGTGCACTTGCCTCTGTTTTTGAAAGAATGCTTTTTTTAACAGCCACTCCATTTCAACTAGGACATGCTGAATTATGTAATGTACTTCAGCGATTCACCAGTATTTCATGGAATAAAATTACTGCTCCTGAAGGTGGATTAAATCAATTTCAAAGTGAGTTGGATAGATTAAAATCCAGGCTCGATGAAGCTCAAATACATGCTATTAACCTGGACAAATATTGGAGTCATCTCACAAAGGAGGATCTAAGATTAAATGGTAATGAATTTAATAATGAAGAGGAGTGGTGGAAGAATCTAATTGAAAACCAGCAAGATGCCACTTATACTTCTAAGAGAGTATTTGAAAATTATGTGAAGACTAAAGATGTAATAAGTACAACCCAAAAATATCTTCAGAAATGGGTGATCAGGCATACCAAAGATAAGTTCCTGCCTTCAAAAGATGTTAAAATAAACCGCAGGAAGAGGTTAATTGGAAATCAGATTCTCAACGAAGATACATTGGATTCTATCACAAAGTTAGGAGGGATTGATGTTACAGGTAAAGCGGTATTGCCATTTCTCCTCTCTGCAAGACTAACTGCTTTAACACCCACAAGCAGGCCAGTTTTTTCTGAAGGGCTTGCTTCCAGTTATGAAGCATTTATGCAAACAAGGTTATTAAGAAGACAGGAGCAACTCAAATCTATAACTGATGTGGATGATGATCAAATCGATGTTCCAGAATCTTTGGATGATTCAGAATGGTATTTAAAAGAGCTGGGCCTTTTATTACCAAGTAAGCATACTCCATCAAAAATAGAGCACCCAAAAATTGCAGCTACAGTTAATAAAGTAGTGGATTTGTGGTTGAAAGGTGAGAAGGTACTAGTTTTTTGCCATTATATAGCTACAGGGAAAGCATTACGAAATTATATATCTGAAGCCATTTCAAACAGAATCATAAGTGAAGGGGCCAAAAAACTCAGATGTCCCCTCATAGATGTTATGGACGAATTAGATAAGATTGGGAAGAGATTTCTATCCGAGGAAACTATAATAAGAAGGGCAATAGATCAGGAACTAGATGCCATGGTTAGAACATTTCCAATATTGCATAAATCTAGGGATCGGGAACTTATAATAGATGTAATACGTCGATATCTAAGAACTCCATCATTTCTTGTAAGGTTTTTCCCATTGGGTTCACCAAAAATGGATGCTGAAACCTTCATAAAAGCCCTCAATACAGAGGATGCTTCGGGATTAACATTAAGAGGACTCATAATTAACTTTCTTAATTTTCTTGAAAATAGATGCGAGAACTCAGAAAAAGAAAGTTATATCAATGCACTAAGTAGCATTCAGCCAGGAGGAATTAGAGGGAAGGATCTGATAAGCTCCTACAGTAGCGATGAACTTGAGCAAGAGGATGTAAAATTTATGACACAACCGAGTGTGCGTCTGGTAAATGGTACCACAAAACAAGAAACACGACAAAAATTGATGTTGACTTTCAATACTCCATTTTATCCAGATATACTTATTGCAAGTAGTGTTATGGCCGAAGGTGTGGATCTTCATTTAAATTGCCGTTATATCATTCATCACGATCTTTGCTGGAATCCAAGTACCTTGGAACAGAGAACTGGCAGAGTGGATCGCATAGGTTCAAAAGCTGAAACCTGCTTAGAGCCGATACATGTCTATATTCCATATATCTCAGAAACGCAGGACGAAAAAATGTATAGGGTAGTCATGGATAGGGAACGATGGTTTAAGGTTGTAATGGGTGAGAAATACAGCCTTGATGCCCGAACAACAGAAAAGATTGCAGACCGTATTCCAATACCTCTTTCATTAGCAGAGGAGCTGTCATTTAAGCTGGGGGTATAATTGGATATTAAAAGGTCAGTTAATGAATCCTATGGATGATTGATAATTGATTAAAATAAATAGACCTCAAATTTGATGGAGAATACAGTATATTATATCTACAGTACAATTTCCCAGACTTTGGCAGCCATGGTAGCTTTGCTTGGTGTTTTTTCTATATATATGTTACAAAGTCTTAATAATAAGTTCATTGACATTTCACAAGGATATTTAGATTTTCTTAATAGAATGGAAAAAGAGAATAATCCAAATTATGGTTTCTGGTTTACGAAAATAGAATTTAACAAACTAATCATCTCGAAACAGTATCAAGGAATACTTGCCCTTGCGGATAGAGAATATAAGAAATGGGCTGATGCATTTCCAGAACTTTCAAATTTTTCAAAGTCTATTACTAAGATCAGATCTGATAAAGAAAACGTTATTAAAAAAACCTTATTTATCACCATTTCATCCTTGATCATAATTATTGGCAGTTTAATTATGTTATCGATGGCCACAAAGATGCATAACTTGACGTTCTGGATACTTTTTATTCTTTTTATTTCAGCAATTGGCTATGTATTTCTCCTAATATTTCAATTAATAAAGTTTTCACTTTCAAGTGATTTGTAAACAGATACAGTGTTTATAAGGACGTATTGATCCCTATTCGGGTTAATTGAAAGCTTACCTGAGGCAACCGTAGAATAGTTTTTAACTTATAGGATTCTTAGGGAAACTCACATTTCAAGAAAAAGATATTCTTAAATGGTTATGAATAGTTTAACAGACATTTCATAAGGTGATAGTTTTAGTTGATTTTTATTATATATATCTATTATGAAATGTTGTAAATTGAAACTCAATGCAGAGATAAGAGAGATTACCTGATATCTTTCATTACTTCTTTTTAACCACGAGAAATAAAAAGAAGAATATCTCTTGTTTTTCTCATCTTTTTTACATATCTTTGTCAGTAATAAAAAACATAATGATGTATCACATTTAATATATAAAGAACATGATACCAAGACAACAATTTATTGAGGAGTTAAAAATAAGGGAAAAGGAACTTATTGAAGAGCTTAAGGCCATAAAGGTTATATTGGGTAATGATGTTCCTGATATTCCTGTTGGTAATGGACAACCTGAGAAAGTTACTACTACATCTGGTACTCCTAAAGGTAAAATGAGTTGGGAAACCTATGTAGAACTAATGTTAAAAGAAATTGGAGGTGAAGGTAAATCTCAAGAAGTTGCTAAAGCTATAGTTAAAGCTAATCCTAAAATTGATGAGGCTAGAATATTACATGCTGTGAGACACCATTTATCAAAACTCCTTAAATTCCAAAAAATTGGAGCAACAAAAAATGAAATACAAAGTGAAGGATATACGTTCTTTATAAAACCATAAAAAAAAGAGACTGTTGCGAGCAGTCTCTTTGATATTTTGTAGTAGGGGGCCAGTCCAGGAGGATTAAAAAGCCTTGGCAGTTTTTTTATAGGGTTCAATTCCCTCTGGCTCCACTATTACAAAGATATAGTAAGAATGTTGAAAATACAAATAATAGTGTATAATTCTGAATACTAGGTTCTTTTACATATCTAAAACAATATTTAAAGGTAAGTGCCGGTGCAACTTAAGCTAACATTGGTTTATAGAAATCAAGGCTGAATCATGCATTTTTAAAGAAGTTTAGTTTGTGGCCGATTTAAGACAACTATTAACATCTTTTGTTAATAATTATTCTATCCTGCAAACATTGGAGTCTGATAACAGACGGGAATAATAACTAATGTAGCATAGAGCATGGAGCATGTGGATTAGACCTTGGTGAATCTTTGTGCCTTTGTGTCCTGGTGGCAAAAAAAGATGGCGTTCATCATTCTCCTAAATCCTCTTCAAAACCATGAAATGGTATGTCATCGTCCTGGTCTTTGTCAAATGGACCGACACCCGGAGGATTAAACAGTCCCCAACGATCAATTATATAATCCCATTTGTCAAATCCCGCCACCCAGTCTATGAACAGGAGACGGTATTCTTCAATAAGGTCTCTTACTATCTGATAATATTCAACATATTCAAAGCCAAATGCATCGAGAGAATGATTCTGTACCATCAGATCGCGTGCCGCTTTACGGATTATGACAGCATTTTCCATTTTAAGATCATATAATCCAGCCGTCTCAGCACCCGCTACTTTTACAGAAAGAAGTGCTGCATCCAATTGCATCTGACCTTTAATCTCCATAAGGTACTCATTGTTTTCAGGGATAAGAGCAGCAATTTTATTCACAATATCAAAAATCTCCTTCCCTTTCCGGTAAATCGGAAGTTTTTCAGGCCTGGGATCATCTTCTTCGTCTTCTGAATCCATTATTAATTTGAATTAATTAGTTTTGAAACCGATCCGTTTTCGTTGCTTAAAATCGGGTTCTTCCTTTTTTGTATGTTCTAATTCTTTTAGATATTCAAATATCAGGGTTACTTTTTCGTCAAGCTCCAGATCCTTTTTTTCGAGCTGTTCCAGTTTCCATAAAATTTCCTTGTGCGACTCGATCATCGATCGCATCCTTGTAAATACCCTGATGATCTTTATATTTACAGAAATTGCCCATTTGCTATTTAAGACACTTGATAGCATTGCGACTCCCTGTTCAGTAAATGCCATATGTTTATATCGTGACCCACCCCAACTTGATGTCACAATTTGTGATCTCAAGTTTCTAAACTCCTCATCTGTAAGCTGAAACATAAAATCGTCAGGAAAACGTTTGAGATTTCTCTTTACAGCCTGATTTAAAACCCTGGTATCAACTCCATATAATTCAGCGAGATCCCGATCAATCATGACTTTCTTCTCTCTGATAATATAAATTTTATTTATTATCGTTTCGTCCGGAAGAATCTGAAGCTCTTTCATAAAGTTATCTATTGCATAATAATATTAGATGTCACAATTTGTGATGTCCTTCAAGATCATTTACAGTTAAACGCAGAGAGCGTTTAAATTCAAATTTACAAATATTTTGAATAAAATGAAATCCATTAACCGCAAAGGGGGCCGAGCGTTAAGAAATAGCCCAGTTGGCTATTTTAGCGAAGGAGTCAGACAGCAGGGGTCGCAAAGTGAAGAACTTACACAGAGTGTCACAGAGAAGACACAGAGGTACACAGAGTTGGTGAATCTTTGTGCCTTTGTGTCTTGGTGGCAAAAAGGATGGACGACTCACGATCCAAGGCTCACCTCTTACAGTTCATTCTTTTGTTGATAATTATTCATTTCTATAAACATTGAAATTTATGACAGTCAGGAATAATGCCTATTTTTAAAACATAATTCAGGAATGCGGTATGCGGCGTGCGGCTTTATAAATCCGAAATCACCAATCCGAAATCCGAAATAATTATAAGAAGTTTCACTTAACAAACACAGTAAAAGCCATGGCGCAACAATATCTTGATCATTCAAAAGCAATTTTAACTTCCAAACGCTCAAATTTTAAAGGAGGAAGCAAAGAATCGGGGATCATCTCTTTATTCGGGTATCAGGACGAGTATGATCTCAGAGAAGGATATCCGTTGCTGACTACTAAAAAGATGGCTACACGATCTATGTTTCATGAAACAATATGGTTCTTAAGAGGGGATACAAATATTAAATATCTTGAAGACAATAACGCCCCTGTCTGGAGACCTGATGCATTTCAAGGCAACCTTCCCGGGATGCAAAAAGAAGGAATTTTTTCTGAAGGGCTTGCAAAGTATTCTCCTGATTGGGACAAAGCTATGGAAGAATATGGTCAGAGAATAAAAGAAGATCCTGAATTTGCAGAAAGATGGGGTGATGCCGGACCAATTTACGGGAAACAATGGAGAAGATGGGAATATTTTGATCATGACAAAGAAAGGTTTGTTGAAATAGATCAACTGTCAAAACTGATAGATGGTCTGAGAAAGAAACCAACCGGGAAAAAACATATTGTTGATTCATGGAATCCCGGAGACACTCCAAAAATGTCCTTACCTCCATGTCATGTTTTATATCAGGCAACTGCAAATGAAGAAGGCGAGTTAGAATTACAACTCTACCAGAGAAGTTGTGATCAGTTTCTGGGTGTTCCTTTTAATATAGCCAGTTATGCTGCTCTCACCCAGGTAATTGCTCAGGAAGCAGGGATGGTTCCTAAAACATTTATCCATACTTTCGGAGATTCACATTTTTATGCCGGTATCGGGAAGAGAACTGAATGGCACAAAAATAATTTCAAGGAACTGCAAAAAAGAATAAGAAATGTTTCTGCAAAAGAAGAATATTTAGAAGTTGTTGATTGGATTAATAAAAATGCTCCCAGTGACGGCAATGAAGAAAAATATGATCATGTAACTGCAATTCTTGAACAAATGTCAAGAGAACCCAAACCTTTACCTAAATTACACATTACAAAAAAACCCTTTGATCAACTAACTATTGATGATTTTGTTGTAGAAGATTATAATCCTCATCCTGCAATCAGAAGGAGTATGGCGGTATAAGCTATACTCACCCCCTTCCCCTCTCTACTTCGTAAAGAGGGGAGTTCTATTTATGCAAATCCACTTATAACGAGAAGTTAAATTTTATATTTTTACGAAAACACTATTCAGTGAGCAGTTCTAAAAACCTTGATTTCAAGATTGTAAAAAAGAGAGCCAGGGAGCTTAGACGTAATGCGACACGCTCTGAAGCAATACTGTGGAATGAATTGCGAAATAGAAAACTAAATGGATATAAATTTCTTCGTCAGCATCCTATTGTTTATAATCCATATGGATCTGGTGTGAAATATTTTGTGGCTGATTTTTATTGTGACTGTAAGAAAACAGTAATTGAACTTGATGGTCCAATTCATGAAAACAATTTGGAATATGACCAATTCAGAGACGCAGAAATGGTGAATTTAGGATTTAATATTTTAAGAATTAAGAATGAAGAACTTCAGAATATAAACGATGTCCTTAAAAAAATCGAAACTTATTTAAATTCTATCAATTAACCCCTTCAATTTCCCCCTCTTTACGAAGGAGAGAGGGGGATTAAAGGGGGTGAGTAAAAAAGGTCTGATGGACGAATTAGTATTTGCTTTCCCGACTGAGGCGCTTTGGAAATTAATGACCTATAAAAAAAAAAGGTTTAATAAAGGGAAATAGTGAAGTATTAAAAAGGATTGTTCAAAATGGTCTGTTTCTCAGAAGAAGTGAATTAGAAGAAGACCCTTCTTTTAAACAAATTATTCCGTATGCAATTATCTCTAATAAAGAACCGGAGCGAAGCGGAGTTCGGCAAAGCCAATCATTTTATTTATTCAGGAGGACATCTAAGCAGACAGAAAAAAGATTACACAATAAATTCTCTTTAGGAGTTGGAGGTCATATGAACCCTAACGACTCTATGGAATCGAAAGAACAATATTTAATTGATGAATTAAAAAGAGAATTATATGAAGAAGTCAAATTACTAAATGGATGTTTGATAGAGGATATTGAATTTATTGGCTTTATTAATGATGATACAATTTCGGTTGGCAGCGTTCATATCGGACTTTTGTATAACATCCATGTATCAAATAAAGAGGTATATATTAATGAAACGGATAAAATGACAAATACGGAGCCTAAACAAGTCTTTTGGTTTAATTCCTCGAGTGCTAAAAGC
>OCZT010001981.1_pt1 | contig 21230 bp, 9 predicted proteins | sample 1539031 | NCBI WGS metagenome assembly OCZT01 (sample SAMEA3539308, study PRJEB22396) | soil metagenome | biome: tundra; feature: field; material: soil | place: USA | collected 2010-05 | depth 0.15 m | reverse complement strand
CAGCTTGATCTCATTTTTGCATTTCGGACAGATGATGGTTGGTTCGGCCATAAACGACGTGGTTGACTGTTACACTTTCGGCATCTTGCCCACCGATCTAATAGAATGCAACTTCAGTTGCTACTGCTGGTCGGGCAAAACCGTCGGCACGGAACCGTGATCGCGTCGCGCCCAGTCAGAAATAATTCTTGTGCAAAATCTTCTGGTCTGCTCCGCTCTTTCCGGTTCCGAGAAAACACGAATGTAAAAACACAAAAACTTAAAAATATTGCGTAGCTTCGGCTGCGGGTCTTAGCAGAAAACCGCGAATTTTCAAATTGGAAGAGACCGTGTCGAGCACGCGCCCCATCGGGCGCGGCTTGATGTCATTCTCTTCCAAGGCGCTTCGCGGTGCCTCTGCTGAGGGTGCGTTAGGTTCGCGCCCCTTTTGTTCTCCGTAGTTCGGTCTGCGCATCAACAAGAAAATTATGAGCACAGATAAACATCCGGCAGTAACAGTCCGCATTGATATTCCCGATGGCAACGCAAGCAGCGTTTGGATTGTGGGGCGAGGACTTGATTGGAATGGTAATGTCGTTGTCTGCCCACGAGCATGTTTTGAAACCGCCCGGCCGTTGAAGCAGTTCAGCCAACCCGGCGTATACATTTTGCGTAAAGCAGACCAGCATGTATTGCCTCAAATCTACATCGGATTAGCCGATCCCATTAGAGACCGCCTTAATAATCACTACGCGAACAAAGATTTCTGGGAAGAGGTGTTTGTATGTGTCGGTGACAGTGGCGGCATGTTAAACAAAGCTCATATTGAACACCTTGAAGCCCAATTAATTTCAATGGCTCGGCGTGCAAAGCGATGCGACCTTCTAAATGTTGACGATCCCAAGCTGCCTACACTTTCAATTTCCGAGGTGGCGATGGTTGAGGGGTTCCTGTCGAAGCTGCTTTTTGTCCTCCGCGTGTTGGGGCTAAATATATTCGAGGTGCCGCCCACAACACCAGAGGAGAAGTCAGATGCGGAAATGTTTTTCATCAATTCAAAAGGTGTGGCTGCAAAAGGATACCGGCATTCGGGTGTGTTTGTGGTTCTTGCCGGTTCTGAAGCCGTGTTGCAAACAGCCACACACGCTTCGGAAGGAATAATTGCATTCAGAAAAAGCCTAGAAACCAAGGGCGTTTTGAAGGTGGATAATAATCGTTTGATATTTACCCAAGATTACGAATTTAGCTCTCCATCCGCTGCTGCCCAAGTGGTTCTAGGCCGAGCCGCCAACGGGCTGATCGAATGGGAAAATGCGAAAGGCAAATCAATCAAAGATTTAGAAGTCGAGGCTGCAGGAACGATTGAAACATGATGGATTTATTACGCTGTGGAACAACTTGTCAAAGCGCCGGCGGCGTTTAATGTCTGCCATGATAAATTGAATGGCGACTTGCTGACCAGTGATGGAATGCCAATGTAACCTGTATGGGTGAGAAAAATGAAAATAATCAAATAGATGCGGGAATGGCGGCGGCCTTATCGCCGACCACTGCCGAGAACTATCTTGGCGACCCAAAGGTTGTTGAGTGGTTGTTGCGCAATTATTCCAACCAGTGCATCCAGCGCAGGTCGCAAATGCTGGACGACCGGATGGGATCGGCGCAGCTCGACGTGGATGACGCCAAAAAGGTCGCCGACATCCTGCTCGGCAAAAACGAAAGCTTCAAACCGATTGAAAGCTGGAACAAGCCCGGCGTCATCGACCGGTGGCTGGTGGATGAGTTCCAGCCACCCAAAGAAATGATGGGGTCTCCGGAATCTGTTGTTGAGTGTGCAATCGTCACCTTCCTGATGCACATGTACAAACTGATGGTTGCCATCGAAGACATGCCTGATGATGACGCGCAGATGTCCGTGGACGCTCTGGTGCAGCAGTTCACCTGGCTTCTGATGGGTTCGCCTGAATGGAACAAATCGGAGTAGTGAGTAATTGTGGCGGAAATCTCCCAAGAACGGTTAGCGAACTTGCCGGGTCGCACAATAGTTGCGTTCTGAATGGCTCCTGACCAAAATGCGCCATGCCACTTTACCTGTCCAAGTCTGATTTCAAAGTGGCGCAGACGTGTCCCACCAAGCTGTATTACAAAAAAAGCGGCTACCCCTCGGCAGATCAAGAAAACGATTACCTGATGATGCTGGCGGACGGCGGCTACATGGTTGAAAAAATCGCAAAGCTGCTCCACCCCGATGGCCAGGAAATGAAATATGGCGGGGCGCATGAAAAGGCCGCCCAAGAAACGCTCAAAGCCTTGGCCGCTGATCAGGTAACCCTGTTTGAGGCCACGTTGATGAGCGACGGCAAACTGGCCCGCGTGGATATTCTAAATAAGTCCGGCAATGTTTTCGACCTCATTGAAGTCAAAGCCAAATCCTACGACACGGACGAAAATGAAGCCGCAATGGACGCGGGACGCCCCAATCTGTTCCGCACCAAAAATGGCGATGGCATCATCACGGGCTGGCGGGAATATCTGGAGGACGTGACTTATCAGGTCATAGTGTTGCAGGAACTGTTTCCCAAGGCGATCATTCGCCCGTTTCTGATGATGCCCGACAAATCCAAGACCACGCAAATTGACCGGCTTCATTCCTTGTTCCGCCTGCGTCGCATTCAACAACCCGGTCGAAAATTCACCAGTGTTGTTGTGGAATTCACGGGGGACGCCGACCTATTGAGAAAAAACCACTTTCTCACCCAAGTTTCCGTCGAGGCTGAAGTGAAGCTCCTGCTGCCGGATGCCCAAACCGCCGCCGAAACCTATCTGGCCAGCTTGCAACCAAAGTTGTGCAAGATTCCGACCCCGATCAGCGTCGGTTGCCGTGGCTGCGAATACCGTTTTTCGGTGGAAAATGACACGCGGGATGGTTTCAAGGAATGCTGGAAGAATCTGGCGGATGTTACGCCGCACCTGCTCGACCTTTACCATGTCAGCAGCGTTGGTGGCCGGGGCGGGCCGGTGGTCAACGACCTGATTGAAAAAGGCAAGGTCGGCCTGTTTGATGTCGCGGAAGAGAGTTTGGTCAAAGCCAATGGTTCGGTGGGTGAGATTAACAAGCGGCAACTCATTCAACTGGAATATACCCGCGAGAACGCCGAGTGGATGAGCAAGGATTTGCCCAAAATTCTTAATTCGTTCAAATTCCCGCTGCACTTCATTGATTTTGAAACCACCGCCGTCGCCGTGCCCTACCACGCCGGGATGTACCCCTACGAGCAGGTCGCCTTCCAGTGGAGTTGTCACAAACTCGAATCAGCAGATGGCCCGTTGCTGCATTCCGAGTGGATCAACACCGAGGATGCGTTCCCCAACTTCCAATTTGCCGAATCGCTGATGAACCATCTGGGCGACGACGGCACCATCTTCATGTGGGCACCGCATGAGAACACCATTTTGAATGCCGTGCTGACCCAGATGGGTGAGCGAGCCTACAAAAATCCGGTGCTTAAAAAATGGTTGAACAGCGTGATCCGCACCGGCACCGGCCATTCCGAGCGGTTGGTGGACATGAACCAGTTGACCGTGAAGCATTTTTTTCATCCGCTGATGAAAGGCCGAACCTCAATCAAGGTGGTTTGCGATGCCCTGTGGAAAACCAGTCCCCAGCTTCGTGCCCGATACCCGGAATACGTCAAACTGGAAGGCGGCGAAGTGTTGAGTCCATACGAGACATTGCCCCCGCTGGAAATCGGCGGCTCAATGTTGGCGGTCGCCGAAGGCACCGGGGCGATTCGCGCTTACGAAGCGATGGTTTACGGTTTGGAGAAAGAGGACGCCGCAACCAAGGAAAAATGGAAACGCCTGCTCTTGCAATATTGCAAGCTGGATTCGCTGTCGATGTTCTTCGTTTGGCAACACTGGAAACGGTTGGCGGCAGGACATTAGGCGCGGGTTCGATTGCCGTCGGTGTTGAATTCGTCACTCCGTAGAATTGAATGGTGCGACCAAAGCGCCGTTGAATTCTCCGCTAAATAATGCGCTCCGAACCCAACGCCGCTCTCGTCGCAAAAGGGCTGGCGCACCACTGACACGTTGATTGACGCCGTGGCCGAATTCAAGATAATGCACAACATCGGTGTATCCAAAATCCATTACATTTTTGATATTCTCGGCAAAACGAGCACAGCATCACCATGCCTGATTTTTTAAAAGATTTGCTTTCCCTCATTTTCAAAGGAGTGAATCGAGTCATTGCCTCGATAGCGGTTTTACTTATGGCGGGATGCGCTGTTTGGGTTCTCGCAACCGGTGAAGAACGCAATAAATATAAAACACTAATTTTGCCTTGCTCCATAATTGCAGGGTGCGCCGTTGTGGCGATGATCCTCCATTACTTATGGTCCAAGCATCGTGCGAAATCAACTCACTCCTTTAACGAAGCCGAAACTGGTGTCCTTGTGTTGGGCATCGTGGGCGATGGTAACAACTCCCTCCAGCGTGATTTGGTGAGCAGCTTAAACGATAAGCTGAATACAGCTAACAATATCAGCGTGCGGGCTTACGACGAGCAATTGGACGACACCAAAATGGGCCTTTCGGTCGCACACCAAAAGGCGCGCGGTATTGGCCAGAAATTGAATGCGCAAATTGTCGTTTGGGGAAATCGAGTCGGTGATAATAAATTCTGGCCTCGAATCACCATCGTCAAGCCCGTCCCTGTTTCATCTTTGCCGGGAGAACGTCAACTAGACGTTCAGGAAATTGACCAGATGCAATTGCCTGAATCATTGGTCAATGAACCCGTTTACCTGACATTTTTTCTCGTCGGCTTGTCATCATATCGAGGTGGCCAGTATGTCGAGGCATTGAATGCTCTTGAATCAGCTTCAAAACACTTAAAACTAGATTCGCCAGATATTGCGCCTCTAAAATTATACACCGCGAATTGCCGTTTCTATTTGGCGCAAAGACATGACCAGCCGAAGAAATTTTTGCTGGCGGCTATCGAAGAATATCAGTTCGCTTTGGAGGGTTTCGGCAGAGCAAACTCACCTTTCGATTGGGCAACGACGCAGAACGACATGGGCAATGCGCTACGCGACCAAGCGGGACACAGCGAAGGGGCGGAGGCGGCGCGTCTCTTGGGTGAATCGGTCACCGCCTATCGTGCGGGGCTGGAGGTAAGAACTCGCGAACAATTACCGCAAGAATGGGCGCAGACGCAGAATAACCTGGGCAATACGCTGTTCAAACAAGCGGGACAGAGTCAAGGGGCGGAGGCAGCGCGCCTCCTGGCTGAATCGGTCACCGCCTATCGTGCGGCGCTGGAGGTTAGAACTCGCGGGCAATTCCCGCAGGATTGGGCGGCGACGCAGAGCAACCTAAGCGGTGCGCTGCGCGAACTCGCGAGCCACAGTGAAGGTGCGGAGGAAACGCGCCTCCTGGCTGAATCGGTCGCCGCCTGTCGTGCAGCACTGGAGGTAAGAACTCGCGAACAATTACCGCAAGAATGGGCGCAGACGCAAAACAACCTAGGCAATACGCTGGTCGATCAGGCGCGGCGGAGCCAGAAAGCTGATTTATTTCACGTGTTTATTAGTAATGGTTTACATGCCGCTTGTTTGCGGATCCGGATACCCGCCGATGCGGTCCCCTTGTTAAACGAGGCGGTGGCGGCGTATCGTGCTGCGCTCGAGGTAAGAACTCGCGGCCAATTTCCGGATGATTGGGCGAAGTTTCAGAACAATCTGGGTAATGTGCTGTGCGAACAAGCGGAGCAAAGTGAAGGTGCGGAGGCAACTCGCCTACTGGCTGAATCAGTCGTCGCCTATCGCTTGGCGCTGGAGGTAAGAACTCGCGAGCAATTCCCGCAGGATTGGGCGGGGACGCAGAACAACCTGGGCAATGCGTTGCATAAACAAGCCGGGCACAGTGAAGGTGCGGAGGCGGTGCGCCTGTTGGGTGATTCCGTCACCGCCTATCGCGCGGCGCTGGAGGTTTATACGCGCGAACAATTCCCGCAGCTTTGGGCGGGCACCCAAATCAATCTGGGCGATGCGCTGCAGGAACATGTGGAAAGTGCGGAGGCGACACGCCTATTGGCTGAATCGGCCACCGCTTATCGCGCGGCACTGGAGATTTATACGCGCGATCAATTACCGCAGAATTGGGCGTGGATCCAGGACAAGTTGGGCACTTTGCTGCGCAAACAAGCGATCTACGAGGAAGTGGATCAGCGTCAAGGAGCGGAGGTGGCACGCCTTCTCGCTGAATCGGTCATAGCCTTCCGCGCGGCGCTGGAGGTTTTTACGCGCGATAATTTCCCCCAATGGGTAATGACGCAGGACAACCTGAGCACTGTGCTGCGCGAACAATCGAAGCACTGTGAAGGTGCGGAGGCAGCACGTCTCCTGGCCGAATCGGTCACCGGCTGCCGCGCGGTGCTGGAGGTTTACACGCGCGAACAACTCCCGCAGGTATGGGCGGTGAAGCAGAACAACCTGGGCGATGCGCTGCGCGAACAAGCGGGACACATTCAAGGAGCGGAGGCAGCCCGCCTTTTTTCAGAATCAGTCACGGCTTATTGCGCGGCACTCGAAATTTTTAAGCCCGGTGAATTTCCTGATTTGAGTAGTAAGATTTTAACGAACCTTGCCGTATCGGAGCAGGCGCTTCACCAATTTCAAAAATAGCCCACCGCAAGATGGGGTGTTAGTTCGATTGCGTGATGGCAGCCAATGGCGACCCGAAATCTATCGGTAGCAACTTTGGGTGCATGTTGCGCTGCGGATGTTCCTGCCACTCCTTTTCCCAATCTGCCAGCGACGGCACCGTGACTTCCGCATGTTTCGCATACGCCCGATGCACCGCCTTGGAGTTGTGACCCAATGCCTGTTGCGCGAACCGCTCCGGGAATCCGCATTTCAACGCCCGCTCCGCCCACGCATACCGATAGCTATGCAGCGACACCCCGGAAATCCCCAGCCCGTCACACCGCTGCTTGAACTCCGTCGCCCGATCCCCGGCGCGCACGGTGCAGAGATACGGAAAAAGCGGCCCGACCGCCGGACGCCGTTTCAAGACGGCCGCAATGTCCGCGCTGAACCGGAACAGCGTCGGCTTGATGCTCGTGCCGCGCGATTTCAATTTCTTGCGCGTAAAACAAATCGTGCGGGCCTCCCAATTGATGTCTTCCGCCAGCAGGCAGGCCCCGTCCGATTGCGCCGCGCCGGTATGCCACAGCAGTTCGTAAAAGTCCCGGCGCTCGCTGTTCTGCTCCCGCTGGATGATGGCCGCGTGTTCTTCCGCCGTGATGGCCCGCTTGGTCTTGAACACCGGCTTGGGCCATTGCAGGCGCGGGATGACCGATTTCAGCAGCCATTCCATGCCCAGCGCGTGATTGTGAATCCGCCGCAGATATACATTGCTGGACACTTTGCCATCGGCCAGCGCCCGGTCGAAATGTTCCGGGCGGGTTTCCGCCACGCGCAGGTTGCGGATGCAGTCAAAATTCCGATCCTTGATGGCCGTTTCCCAGCGCCGCCGCGTCTCATCCGTTTTCTTGGCGACGATGTTTTCCATCACCTCCTGCCACGTCCGCGTTGCCAGCTTGGGATCAGCGCCGTTGAGATACACCCGCGCCAGCGACAAGTTGAAGTGCGGCTGACTCTCCGTTTCGTTGTGCGCCTGAAGGATGCGTTGTGCCTCAAACTTATCGCTTGTCTTGAGGCTCTTTTGTTCGCCGGTAATTTTGTGTTTGAGGTAGAAGACGCCCCAAGGACGCCGGACCAGACCGAATGCTTGTTTCATCGTTTCACTCATGGTTATGAGTGTGCCGGCATCGGCATCTGTCGCGTTAGCGAGCAGTGGGCGTGCGGTGGCCGAGCAGAGACCAGTTTCTGAACGGGCAGCCAAACAGGTGAAGATTCCGGTGTAACTCTGGCTCCCAACTCCAATAAAACCCCTATAAATAAAGGGTTTTGATTGGAGGCGAGGGTCGGAATCGGACTTTGAAGAGGCCGAATTCGGGATAAAAATACCAATGTTTACCGGCTAGTCAAGCACTAAGACTCCACTAGGATGTCACTAGGCGTTCACTACTTTTTATACACAGTTTGAGAAGCTCGAAGCCGTGAACGCCGATACCGATCAACTCGGCAAACTCGCAGAGAATTTGAAGGAGACAAGGACCGAAGCAGTCAACGGTTTCGAAAATTCATCCCGACACCCCGTGTTGAAGTTACTGTTCCGCGCATCGACGGCACCGTCGTTTTTTTCATCTTTGCCTGTGGAACCCGTTAAAATACCATGTGTTTCGAGGATCGCATGGGCAACATCGGGCGGTTGCCGCCGACGCTCTTTTTGACCGGCCCAAAATTGCTGCCGTGGGAAATCAACGCCGTGCCGCACGGACAATTGCATCGTCATTTTTACAAATCGTCGTAATATCCCGTATTTACGTGATTGCAAACCCTCAGATGGCAAGTTATATTAATCAGAATTGCCGAACATCCAAAAGCATCCAAAAGCATCCAAAAACATTCTAAATACTAAATAATATGAACAAATCAATACTGCGCTCTATTATGGTAATGGTGACCATAATGTCATGTTTGACTGCATATGGTAATTATACATCCACAATATTAGGAGATAACCCGATCTGTTATTACAGGCTGGATGAAGCTGTCACGACGCCGGGAACCGTGGCCACCAACCTCGGTAGTTTGGGCGCTGCGGCCAACGGGACTTACAACACCACCGGTGTTGTGGCAAATTGCCCAGGCGCTTTGACTGGTGGAGGCGATTCTGACGCATCGTGTGGCTTTAACAGCGCCGTGAAAGCCAATGTTCTAGTGCCATACAATGCTGCCTTTAGTTCCCCGCAATTCAGCTTCGAAGCTTGGGCGTTAGTTGCCCAAACCAATGGCGCCGACTATAGGACAGTGCTTAATGAGCGCGTCAGTTCGCCGCAGGCAGGTTTTACATTGTATGCTGCGCCGACTGTTCCTGGGTGCTGGCAATTCTATCTTGGCACTGGTAGTGCCTGGAGCACGATTGGTGCAACAAACAGCAGCGTTATAGCTACAAGCTGGACGCATTTAGTGGGGACATACGACGGAACCAACCAAGCTTTATATATTAACGGCAATTTGGTTAAACTTTTGGTTAAAATATATAATCCCAATACATCGGGCGGGCTCCAGATTGGCGTCGGAGGTGCCGTTGCCACCCCCAGCTATGCTTTTACAACAAATATTGATGAGGTGGCCATTTATACCAATGCGCTTTCCGCTGCCCAAGTAGCAAACCATTATTTGGCAGCGACTGGAGCGTCCCCTGCGCCAGTTGCCCCAAACATCCAGTTATTTGGCCCTGCATTTCAAACCAACTATGTTGGCGGAAGCGCGACAGTTAGTGTAACCGCGGGAGGCACCGTGCCATTAACATACTACCAATGGTCGTTCTCGACAAACAGCAACGACATCGGGACAGCCACCCCCATCGCCGGCGCAACCAACAGCACGCTCGTCATCTCCAATTTGACTTTGGCGTCCCAGGGCGGCTATTGGGTTACAATTTCAAACAGCGTAGGTGGATATACAAGTTCCACAGACGCATGGGTTCAAGTCCTCAGTATAGCAAGCCCCATCTTTACCACACAGCCGCAATCAGAAATAATATATGCAGGTGGAACTGCCCATTTTACGTGTGTTGCCAGTGGCGCTAGCAGCGACGGGTTCAGCTATAAATGGCAGTATGGCACCACCAGTGACAACATCACCAATAACATTGCAAGAGGAACCAATGCAGTATTGGTCATAACCAGCGTGCAAACTACGAATGTGGGGTATTATCAAGTTATCGTAAGCGACGCGGCGGGCACCAATACGAGCAGTTCAGTGACGTTGAGTGTGTTGTCGGCTCCTGCCACAAGCACTTATCCTGGCATCGTAATGGCGGATGGAGCGGTGTCCTACTGGCGTTTGGGGATTGTGGATGAAACCAATGGGGGTTCGATTACGTATGATTTGGCAGGTGGATTCAATGGTGTCTATTACGGACCTGTTTCCTTGGGTCAACCGGGTGCAATAACCAATGATCCCGACAGTTTTTCCACAACCTTTGGCGCTGGATCGACGTACGCCGCTGTGCCATTTGCCACCAATATTAACGCACAAACATTTACTGTGGAACTGTGGGTCAATGACAACGGCGTGAACCGGGGCAACTATCGCTCCCCGCTGACTGACCACCATCCCGCAACATATGTGGGATACAATTTCTATGGTATACCGGGCAACACCTGGCAATTTTGGGGTGGCAATGGGAGAGCGTGGACGACCTTATCTGGTCCAGCGGTTCCGACCAATACCTGGATACATTTAGCATCTACCTATGATGGTATAAACATGACGTTCTATGTAAATGGCGTTCAAGTATCCTCAGTGCCTCTCAGTTATTCTCCAAACAACGTGGAGCACTTGCTAATAGGCTGTGCAGGCAGCGATACTGCGCAAACGTACTTTTGGACTGGCGGTATTGGCGAGGTAGCGATGTACAATACAGCGCTTTCTTCAAACAAGATTGCAGCTCATTATTCGGCTGGAACTGGCATCACTAAAATTCCGCCTACGATTACCGTTCAACCATCAGGTGGGTCGGTTTTGGTTGGATCGAACATTACACTTACAGTTCAGGCAGCCGGCACCGCTCCCTTGAGATACCAATGGCAGAGTTCCGGCGCTAACCTGAGTGGCCAGACCAACACATCACTTGCCATTCTTGATGTGGTGTCAACAAACCCGGCGCCTTACGATGTTGTAGTGACCAATGGTTTTGGGTCAGTAACCAGCGCGGTTGTTAATGTAACCGCTGTCAAAGTTGGTAGCTCATATTCAAGTCTCGTTGTGGCGGATGGCGCAGTGGGATATTGGCCTTTGGCTGAGACCGATGGGACAGTAGCAAACAATCTGGGCAGTTCCGGCAGTGTGGATGATGGAGCATATGGGAATGGCGTCATACTTGGCCTTCCGGGACCGATTGTAACCAGCTCGAACACTTGCGCGGAGTTTATTGCAGCTAATCAGACAGAGGTGAATCTGCCATATGATGTACTGTTAAATGGGCAGGCATTCACAGTTGAGGCTTGGGCGCAAATGACGGGAGATGGTTATAGCCTGGACATTGGGTATCCAGATCAGGCAGTGTATACCTGCCGAGACAACTTCGTGTATGGAGGGATTACAATTTATGGAGTGTATGGTGGTCAGTGGCTTGTGTATACCGGCAACGGTAGCGGATGGGATGTCCTATATACTGGGGTGCCCGTACAACTTGGGCAGTGGACACACCTGGCATTCACTTATGATGGCGCAACGAAACGGGTTTATGTAAACGGGACCCAGGTTGCCACCAGCACTGGCGCATACACGCCAAATCAATTTGATGCCATTCCAGAGCGCATTGGGGGCGGTGACGTTGAAGTTAGTCCGGGTGCCTATTTCTTTGAAGGGAATATTGGTAATGTGGCGGTTTATAATACGGCCTTGCCGGCCACATCAATTCAGGCACATTATACAATAGGATCGACTGTGCCAGTTGTGCCGCCGCCATTGATCAGCATCAGTCAATCCGAGGGAAATGTAATTCTAACTTGGAGTGGAGGCACCTTGCAGCAATCCACCAACCTGCTTGACGGAAGTGGATGGTCTGCTGTAACAGGCGTGTCACCGTTGAATTTGGGAGCGCCAACAAATTTAAATGCGTTCTTCCGCGTAATGCAGTAATTGGGCGGGGTGCTTTGTAGTGGTATCCCGGTTGCAAATCCGATCGCAGGATTGCAACCGGGATTCTTTGTTTGCAAAATTGCCTGCAATATAAATCACATCTCGGCAAGATTAATGTTTCTCAAAAAAGAAGATACAAATCAAATGGGCGACAATTCAAAATGAAACACTTAACCATAACGATTCTAATTCTGATGGGCGTGCTGAGAGCAACTTCAGTCATGGCTCTTGAGCCTCCCGCTTCCACGGTCAGCGCTGTCCAAGGATTGATACAACGATTATTGCCATTACGATCAGCGAGCCAATTCACTGTGGAGCAGATCGCTGCAGAAGGCACAAACGATGTATTTGAAATTGAAAGCCGTGGAGATCAGATAATATTGCGTGGCAACAACGGTGTAGCAATCGCTTCAGCCTTAAACCGATATCTCAAGGAATATTGTCACTGTGATGTTTCGTGGGATTGCGGCAACCAGCTCAATTTGCCCAAAAAGCTTCCGCTTGTTCCGCAAAGAGTAAGAGTTGTTAGTCCTTATAAGTTCCGATATGCATATAACTTTTGCACACATGGATATACAATGGCGTGGTGGGACTGGCCAAAGTGGGAACATGAACTCGATTTTCTGGCGATGAACGGCATCAACCTTGCGCTCATCATCGAAGGTCAGGAGTCGGTTTGGATCAACACTTTTACAAATTTCAATTATTCCACCGCCGACATTCGCATCTGGGTGGTGGATCCGGCGCATCAGCCGTGGATGGCGATGGACAACATGGAAGATTACGGCGGCCCGCTTACGCCGCAACTTGTCGCGCGGCGGCTTGAACTCGGCCGGCAAATCATCGCCCGGATGCGCGAATTGGGCATCGAGCCAGTGTTGCCCGGTTACTACGGCATGGCGCCGCCGAATTTTAAGAAAAAATTCCCCGTGGCGAACGTTCATGCGCAGGGCAATTGGGGCGAGTTGAAGCGTCCGGACATTCTCGATCCCAGCGATCCGATGTTTACAAAAGTGGCGGCGGCGTTTTACGCGGCGCAGACGATTTTTTTTGGCGGCGCACAATTTTATGACGCTGATCCGTTTCACGAGGGCGGCAGCACCAAGGGCATTGATCTTCCCGCTTGTGGCCGCGCCATCCAAAAGGCGATGGGCGGCGCGACTTGGGTATTGCAGTCATGGTGGGAAAATCCGCGTCAGGAAATGGTGGACGCGCTCGACAAAGATAAGGTGCTCGTGCTCGATTTATATTGCGAGAACCACGAGAACTGGCGGCTCCGCAACAATTTCAACGGCGCGCCGTGGGTTTGGTGCACCATCAACTGTTTCGGTGGTAACGACGGTCTCAGCGGACGACTGGCGTGGATGGGCGAAGGTCCGGTTAACGCGATGAACGATCCGAACAAAGGCCGTATGTCGGGCATCGGTGCGCTGATGGAAGGTAGTGGGACAATTCCGGCTGCGTGGGAAATGTTTTTTGAGAACAGTTGGCGTTCGCAGGCGCCGGACCTGGACAAGTGGTTGGACGACTATGCTCTCCGACGCTATGGCGCGGCGGTTCCTGCCGCCGAACGGGCCTGGAGAATACTTGCTGACACCGCCTATAGCGCTCCCGCCAATGCCGGCGGCCTGCCGATCAATTCAGTCATTTGCGCCCGTCCGTCCTTGGATCCGCAACAGAAAGCCAATCCAGCGGCCAGAACCCGGCCATACTACGACACTCCCCGTTTGGCTGAAGCATGGAGACTTCTGCTCGCCGCCGCGCCGGAGGCAAAATCAAGCGACGGTTATCGTTTCGATCTCTGTGACGTTGGCCGTCAAGTTCTCGCTGATCTGGGCACGCGCTACGACCAGCAAATCATCGCCGCCTACCACAAACAGGATGCCGAGGTGGTGCGCACGCTCAGCCACAAGATGCTCGGCCTCATCCAAGACATGAACACGCTTGTCGGCACGCGCCACGAATTCTTGCTGGGTGTCTGGCTGGCCGATGCGCGATCATGGGGCACGACAAAAGTGGAAAAGGATTTGTGCGAGCGTAACGCCCGTGAACTTCTCACCACCTGGACGAGTTATAACAACATCACCGATTACGCCAATCGCCAGTGGAACGGTTTGCTCGGCGATTTTTATTATCATCGCTGGGAAATGTGGCTGAAGGCGTTGAACGATTCGCTTGTTCAAGGCGTTGCGTTGAACCAAACCGACACGCGCAATCAAATTCGCGATTGGGAATTATCCTGGACGCTGCAAACGAACGGCCATTTCGCCACGAAACCGCATGGCGACGTAATCGCCATTTCCAAAAAGCTTTTTGAGAAATACGCGCCCGATGCGTCTTAGCCTTTGGCGCCGGAAAGAGAGCCGCAAAAATGAACTTGTTGGTCTAAAATCGAAGTGAAACAAGCATGAAAAAACCTGTTTATTGTCATCGCCGCTCCATGTTAGGCCACTACGGTTTTGTCGCCGACACCATCAATGCCCCACTAGCCATTCCGCAGCTCCGAAAACTGGAGCTTCGCGCTGGCGTGTTCAAGCTTATGCCGGACACGAAAGTATTCACGGACCGCAATTCGCTTCAAACGGCAAAACAATTAGCTGTAGCGGTTCGCAAGGCCCCTATTCATTCCCGGCCGGAGTACGTGAGGCGTTCCCAGACATACCTTTCGCTTGCCGCCAAAAATTCGATGTCGTCGACTTCCTTCCACGCCCGTTTGATTTCAGCCATTGCATTGGCCGTGCTTATCGCGTCATGCCCGGCGATGTCGCAAACGTCCGTGTCCAACGATCCGATGAACCAGCCTTTTCTTATTGGCAACGGCGTGACTCCCGATGGCCCATACCCGTGCGATGTCGAGTTTGGCAAGGAACTGGCCGGAAAACGTCCTTGGCCGTTCTCGAACCTCGATCTTCTTTACTACCCGCATCGCGTCGAGGGCTTGGATTCCGTGTATCCTGAAAACATCGCGTTTATTGCGAAGAACTTGCTGCCGTATTCACCGGGACTGATTTTTTCGGGTGCCACGGTGCAGCATGGTGATGTTACCTTCCGTCCCGAGGATGGTCCAAAAAACCTTGGTCTGGCCCAGCCGTTCAACCGTTACTCCATCGCGCGGCAGATCGCCCTGCTGAAGGGGAACGGCATTTGGGGTGCCCGCCATTTGAGTCTTTCCGGGATGATCCTTGAAGAGTTGCCACCTGGCGCGAAGAACGCGGGATGGTATGCGAATTTGAAGGAAAAAGCCATAGGGCCAATCCTCGCCGGGCATATCATGGTCAATCCGAACTATCAAAATCCGGATGTGCGCGATTATCTGGCCGACACCTTTGCCACACTCACCAGCGAGGCCGGTTACCACTATTTTTGGATGGATAATTGGTTTGAAAATACCGAATTCTATCCCAAGGTTTATGGCGCGGTGCGTTCGGGTGCGGAGCGGAATGGAGGCTGGGCAATTCTACGTTCTGGTGCAGGACCCTCACAGGTTGGCTTGACCGACATTTTGGCACCCTCACCCGATATCCAGCATACGTGGAGTTATGTTAGAGACATCTTCACGAACAGGGTCATCGAATCTTATGTGCGTTATTGTCCCAATGCGTTCAAACTCGGTTTCGACGATTTTTATATCAACGAGCCGTTCACCCGGGATCAGGCGCGCTTTCTTGCCACGTTATACGGTATTCCCGGCATGGAGATTACCATCACCGAAGGTGAATTCTTCAAAACGCCTCCCGAACGCATCAGCATTATCGAACAGATTCTTCCACTGCCGGTCACCGGGCCGTTGCAACGCGTTGCGCCGGTTGGCTCGCATATCTGGATTGAGAGCATCCGCCGCCCGTTCGGAGACTGGCATGTGGCGGCGTTCTTTAACGAGTCCTCCTTCGATCCCGGCGAACTGTCGTTGAATCTGAACGCCCTCGACACTCCAACCGGGCCGGTTCTCGCCTGGGATTTCTGGGACCGGCGTTTTCTCGGCGTATTCAAGGATAAAATGCAGGTCAAACTCGGTCCGGCATCGTGCCTCGTGGTCGCGCTGCGTCCGGTGGAGAACCGGCCACAACTCCTCTCCACCGACCGTCACATACTCCAAGGTGCCGAGGAAATTACCAATGCACGTTGGGATGAACTTTCAGGCTGCCTCTCGGGCGTATTCACACATGTGGTCGCAGGCAGGTCGTTCACGCTTTATGTTCATGTGCCTGGAAACTGGAAGTTCATGAAGGCCGACGGCCGCGTGAAAAGGGTAAAGAAATCGCAGCCCGAAATTCTCAAAGTCTCTCTTGCGCCTGACGGCGTCAATCTTCCTTGGAGACTGGATTTCAAGAAAATCGGCGGCCCGGTCGGTCCGGTTTTCACGAGCGCTCCGGTTACGAATACGCTGGGCGAATTGGTGGTCGCGAGCACAGCGTTCAGCGCGGCTTGGACAAATACAGCCGAAGGAATGACCATCCAGGCGGTCATCGCCTCGACTTGGAAAGCCGGTCATGTGCGTGTTCTTTTCACCCGGAAGGCGGTCGTGTCCGTCCGTGTGAACGGGGTCGCCTGTCCGCGCGTCGAGAACCCGGCCAGACGCTTTACCGCGTGGTATACTACCGAGGGAGAAAGCACCTTCGCCATTCCCCCGGAAGCCGTCCGCTGGGGTGAACCCAACCGGATCGTCGTGACGCCAAAGAGCATGAAAGAGGATTTCGCCCCTGGCACCGCCGGTCTCCAATTGGATCTATCATCTGATCCGTAATCAAAAAATACTGCCTGACGAAGGGCGTGTTCATATGCCCAGCTAGCACCACGGATTAATAATCTTCCTGCACCACACAACCCGCGCTGCCTGGCGGGATGCTAAGGGTCAAAGTGGCGTTGGTGCCGTTGATCTGAGGGGTCAGGGATTGTCCATTCCAAGCGTCATAGTATTGAAAATTGGTGTTATAGGGCACCGTCAGCAACTGGCCAGTCACGGTCTGGCTGCCGGCGTTATAGAGCGTCCAGACCGTGCGGTTGGCACCGGGGAACATGTTCGCGTAAATGTTGGTATTGAGCGTCGCCACCAATGGGATGGGATTCGTGCTGCGAAACGCGTCCGCATACTTCCTCAAAATCGCGTGCTCCTTGGTAATCAGACTGCAGATGTTGGTGGGGAACCACGCGATGTTGGTGACCGGCCCTTCCAGCCAGAACCCCTCGCCGTTGAAGAAGACGCTCATATACAATTGCGGATTGTTTCCCACTGGCGCATCCACACTAAGAATCTCAAATACTTTGTAGTCCGGAAGCGCGAAGCGGGCCAGATTGAGACGCGAAGGATTGTCGCTGGTGCTGGTTTGATTGATGGAATAAGTGAACGAGCCGTCCTGATACTGGCTGTTCACATCAACGTTTCGCTCTTCCGAGTAAAGAACGGTCGAGGCTGGCAGGGACAGACGTATCTGTCTCATCATCGCCCCTTCAAGCTGAACCTGATCACTGGGCACCACATGCCCATGATCTGAGTCGTAGCACGGATATTGCCAGCCAAAACCGAATTCATCAATGTAAACCCCGTTCGCCGCACAGTTTGAAATCGCGGCCACACACTTGCCGGTTATATAGTTTGTCCAAGCCGGGACATCCGGACAGGGGTAGTAGTAATTCGCACCCATCCTGGTGTAGGGTTGTTGCGAGGAATTCAAGAGCTGCCAAGCGGTGCCGTAGGTTTGGCCGACAGTAGATACTTTAGCCAGCAGGTAGCCTTCGAAGTACAAACCCACCGGGACATTTGTAGCCTGCATTTGGGCGACTTGATTGGAAAAAGCGGCGACGCCACCCAGATAGGCCCATGGATTATAATCGCCCACCCGCCCATTGGTCGGGGTTTGCGACCAATCGAACAAGTGGACGTAATCATCCCCGCCAAAAGCCGCCTGATCCTGTGCCAGCAACGAGCTGAACGAGTAGGTCTGCGTCGTCGGATTGTAGGCCGGGGTGTCTCCAATGGCGGTGTTCGTATAAAGGAACAGTTCTCTGAGATTGTAAACATCCTGGAACCAGGACTTCCGTGGGACCAGGGGCGCATACCAGGTTGCAACCCAGTTCCGATAGGCGTTGAACGCAGCATGCCAGTCTCCCGTATGGGCGCCGATTACAAACGTCAGGACCCAACTGGTGCCGGGCTCAACCGTTTGGCCAGCGTAAGCCACTATGAAATTTATACTCGAGCCCGACACGTCATTGATTTCATATTCTCTAAAAGCGTCCGACAGGTCATGTGTCATGACATAGATGCCGCCTGCCGAGCCGTTGTAAGCATCCATGAACTGCATCGGAAAGTCGCCGCCGTAATATCTGCCGGAGAACCCGGTGGCGGTCCTGCTGACATCGCCAATTTGCGGAAAGCAGTAGGTAAGAGTGCCGTAACCGGCCCCCGGATTGTTGAGCCCTGCCAGGTAAGGGAATGAGGGAGTGACAAAAATATTTGTGGTGGTGGAATTCGTCAGCGTCAGCGTGACCAGTATTTCGCCATTCGTGAGGGGGGTATAACTGACGGTCTTGGTGAGGCCATTCCCCCCCGACAAACTATACACACTGGCGGGCGTGGTAATCCAATTAACACCGGTAAGACGATTTGTCAGCCCCACGGCATTGCCTGATGAATTAATCACCAACACAAGGTTGCTCGAAACATAGGAGGTGTTGGCTGCTTTAACAATCGCCCACAGATTCATGATAATTATAAACATCAGCGTGCGCGCAATAAAGAAGCTTGCCCGCCTTGCCCTTGAATTGCATGTGAATTTAGGTAATTTGATTTTCATGAATGTTTTCTCGTTAAAATGTGATTGCCTTTGATTTCGCGAGAGCATTATATGCAGCAACCTCATTTGCTATCACGTAAATGCGTGATGGCCGGTGCCGATTCCGTCGGGCTAACAAAAATCTATAGCAATTAACAATAACATTGGCACATATTGTGCGATAAAAGGGAAAGTGGGGGGTGACTCAGGCGGGTCTTGAACGCGGCCCAGAGATGTTCGATTGGATTGAGGTCGGGCGAGCAGGGCGGCAAAAACATCAACTGACAGCCCGCAGCTTCCACCAGCTTGGGCGTCGTCGGGAATTGATGAAACCGCGCGTTATCCAACACGATCACACTGCCCGGCAGCAGGACGGGCAAGAGCACTTTTTCAAAGGTCTTGCCGAGGTGTGATTTGTATTGCAGGCAATTTTGCAAACAAAGAATCCCGATTGCAATCCTGCGATCGGATTGTGCAGCCGGGATTCCGCTGCAAAGGCACCCCGCCCAATCACTGCATTACGCGGAAGAACGCTGGTGAATTTGTTGGCGCTCCCAAATTCAACGGTGACACGCCTGTTATAGCAGACCATCCACTTCCGGTAAGCAGGTTGGTGGATTGCTGCAAGGTGCCTCCACTCCAGGTTAGAATTACACTCTCCCCGGATTGACTGATACTGATCAATGGCGGTGCCTCTTCCACCACACAACCCGCGCTGCCTGGCGGGATGCTAAGGGTCAAAGTGGCGTTGGTGCCGTTGATCTGAGGGGTCAGGGATTGTCCATTCCAAGCGTCATAGTATTGAAAATTGGTGTTATAGGGCACCGTCAGCAACTGGCCAGTCACGGTCTGGCTGCCGGCGTTATAGAGCGTCCAGACCGTGCGGTTGGCACCGGGGAACATGTTCGCGTAAATGTTGGTATTGAGCGTCGCCACCAATGGGATGGGATTCGTGCTGCGAAACGCGTCCGCATACTTCCTCAAAATCGCGTGCTCCTTGGTAATCAGACTGCAGATGTTGGTGGGGAACCACGCGATGTTGGTGACCGGCCCTTCCAGCCAGAACCCCTCGCCGTTGAAGAAGACGCTCATATACAATTGCGGATTGTTTCCCACTGGCGCATCCACACTAAGAATCTCAAATACTTTGTAGTCCGGAAGCGCGAAGCGGGCCAGATTGAGACGCGAAGGATTGTCGCTGGTGCTGGTTTGATTGATGGAATAAGTGAACGAGCCGTCCTGATACTGGCTGTTCACATCAACGTTTCGCTCTTCCGAGTAAAGAACGGTCGAGGCTGGCAGGGACAGACGTATCTGTCTCATCATCGCCCCTTCAAGCTGAACCTGATCACTGGGCACCACATGCCCATGATCTGAGTCGTAGCACGGATATTGCCAGCCAAAACCGAATTCATCAATGTAAACCCCGTTCGCCGCACAGTTTGAAATCGCGGCCACACACTTGCCGGTTATATAGTTTGTCCAAGCCGGGACATCCGGACAGGGGTAGTAGTAATTCGCACCCATCCTGGTGTAGGGTTGTTGCGAGGAATTCAAGAGCTGCCAAGCGGTGCCGTAGGTTTGGCCGACAGTAGATACTTTAGCCAGCAGGTAGCCTTCGAAGTACAAACCCACCGGGACATTTGTAGCCTGCATTTGGGCGACTTGATTGGAAAAAGCGGCGACGCCACCCAGATAGGCCCATGGATTATAATCGCCCACCCGCCCATTGGTCGGGGTTTGCGACCAATCGAACAAGTGGACGTAATCATCCCCGCCAAAAGCCGCCTGATCCTGTGCCAGCAACGAGCTGAACGAGTAGGTCTGCGTCGTCGGATTGTAGGCCGGGGTGTCTCCAATGGCGGTGTTCGTATAAAGGAACAGTTCTCTGAGATTGTAAACATCCTGGAACCAGGACTTCCGTGGGACCAGGGGCGCATACCAGGTTGCAACCCAGTTCCGATAGGCGTTGAACGCAGCATGCCAGTCTCCCGTATGGGCGCCGATTACAAACGTCAGGACCCAACTGGTGCCGGGCTCAACCGTTTGGCCAGCGTAAGCCACTATGAAATTTATACTCGAGCCCGACACGTCATTGATTTCATATTCTCTAAAAGCGTCCGACAGGTCATGTGTCATGACATAGATGCCGCCTGCCGAGCCGTTGTAAGCATCCATGAACTGCATCGGAAAGTCGCCGCCGTAATATCTGCCGGAGAACCCGGTGGCGGTCCTGCTGACATCGCCAATTTGCGGAAAGCAGTAGGTAAGAGTGCCGTAACCGGCCCCCGGATTGTTGAGCCCTGCCAGGTAAGGGAATGAGGGAGTGACAAAAATATTTGTGGTGGTGGAATTCGTCAGCGTCAGCGTGACCAGTATTTCGCCATTCGTGAGGGGGGTATAACTGACGGTCTTGGTGAGGCCATTCCCCCCCGACAAACTATACACACTGGCGGGCGTGGTAATCCAATTAACACCGGTAAGACGATTTGTCAGCCCCACGGCATTGCCTGATGAATTAATCACCAACACAAGGTTGCTCGAAACATAGGAGGTGTTGGCTGCTTTAACAATCGCCCACAGATTCATGATAATTATAAACATCAGCGTGCGCGCAATAAAGAAGCTTGCCCGCCTTGCCCTTGAATTGCATGTGAATTTAGGTAATTTGATTTTCATGAATGTTTTC